>Ga0194117_10003673_pt1 | contig 15255 bp, 16 predicted proteins | sample TA2MahsurfametaG_FD_160579 | JGI IMG/M metagenome (GOLD analysis project Ga0194117, IMG submission 160579) | Freshwater microbial communities from Lake Tanganyika, Tanzania - TA2015009 Mahale N1 surface | ecosystem: Environmental > Aquatic > Freshwater > Lake | place: Tanzania: Lake Tanganyika...
ATCTCTCTGGATCTTACGGTTATTGTAGAAAACAGAAGAATAGATATTCGCTTCATGTTTTAAAGTTGATTTAAAAATGGTCTTTGCCTCTTTAGTTTTATAATGTTATATTTCTTTTTTTTTTTTGCTAAGAAAGCTATCCTCGATTTAGGACTCTGAGAAATTTCTATCTTCTAAATTTTCAAATTCATCGAGCAGTTCTTTTGAATTTAGATTTACATTTCCATCTATTTTCATCGCCTTTGGAACTTAGTTTATATTTTAAACTTAAGAATTTTTTTTTCTCTCTTCCTGAGCCATTTCAAATATTTTGATCAAATTAGCATATTAATAGTTAACAATTTCGTTTTATGTATGATGGAGAGAATCGATTAGGGCCTTCGATTTGTACTTAGGCCCAATTTTATTATGTTTATTGAGCAAATGGTTGACTCTTTCATTTTCCTTTGTTTTCTTCTCTGCGATGATTTTCAAAGTCTCAATTAGTTTTTTTTTCATATCATTGTATACTTTTTATCTCAGCATTTTACTCTTCTATAAATCGAGGTTGATTGTTTGGGATTGGTATAAAGCCATTTTGCTAAAATCATCATCAGATTCTGTATCCTAGTATTCTAAATCATCATAGGAAAATGAGCGGTCAAACATACTTGAATATACTCCATTTTTTTACTTGCTAGCGACTTAATATGCAACAACTTTCAATCTCTCTTCGATCGCATAATTTCTTATCAAATTCTAGACTATGCCTATCTTAATGACCAACTCGAGATAATTTATAATCATGTTTTTTTATTAGTGATTACTGAACTGTAGATGTAATGATTCAGGTTAAATGGTGGGATAGATTGATTGTATGCGATGAGTGTATCTTTTTTGGTCACTTGCCATCAAAATATAGTTTCTTATTCCTAAGATTAGTTTACTTTCATTCTTTTTTACTTTGGAGATGAGGTGCATGAAGAAGTAGTCAAATTTGACCATTTTTTACGCACTGCTGCCATCAATCAGAAGTTTGAGTTCAAATGACTCCCGCATAATATTTTTCATGATTGCTGTTTTGAAGTTTTCAGGGAGGATACTTTTTACCATCTTTTTTTTTAACCGCTTCTGAACTCTATGGCGCATCCACTACTTCAAATTATTTCCATATTCTTATGTTTACTGTCTGGCTTGATGTTCTCTTGCTTGTTGCTTATATTCATCTACAAATTCATCTTAAAGAACACGGATTAAATAGCTCAATTATTAATAGTAAATCTTTCTTTAGTATGGTTTCATGATTTTGAAAGCGAGACAGAATTGTGGGTTATATTTTTAAGCAAGTTCTTCTATAAGATCTTTTTTAGGATCTGAGAGAAAAAAGCAGGGGAAGCATTCTTACTTTACTGTTTTTTCAATTTAATCATTGCTTATGACTGCCTACATGAAAAGTAATTCTGCTCTAAAGCTTTTGCTGAAGTATTTATACTTTTATTCTTCTAGATTTGGATTGATTTAGAGACTGATATTAATCCTAACTTCTGTCATATGTACAGATATCCAGACTTACAATTATAAAATCTTATTATAAAACAACTGCATTTTTGATTAGACAAAGATACCGTACTTAATTTTTTAGTAATTAAACTAATAATCATCAATCTTTCAATTTTGTTTGAATTTTGTTTGTTTATATATTGAAAATCACTATAACTCAAATCAACTGTCTTAGATCTTCCTCAAGATTTGATTGAAGAGTTGACCCATTTACCTAAAAGATTGTAGTTTATCAACTACACCTATAGACGCCTTAACATCACTTTTTTTGCACGCTTAAGCTCAGGTTCATTTTTTTATTCTTTTATCCTACGCACACCCTTTGTTACAAACTACTCCACCTTGATGGGGAGCTTCAATTCATCAATTTTACAGGTTCCTCTTAGTGATAGAGAAGGTAAGTCTTTCAGTGAGCTCTCTAACTCAATCTTTCTCCACTGTTAAAGTTTCTGCTCTTACTTTTTTTTATTTGTTTAGCTATTATTGACTGAGCGAAAGCATACTATTTTATGTGAAGGATTAGAAACTTCATTTTTGATACGGGACTATCTGTGTGTAAGTGTATTTCGGAAAAAATTATTTACTGCAGCATCACATGCTCCTCTTCGCAGTAGAGGCTGATTTTTATTGATGTTATTTAGATACTTGCCGAAGTATTCAGAATGCTTGAATTTAGGAAGTGCTTGTTATGGATTGTTAGATTTTTTATTGAGAATGAGGCTCCCGTATGTAAAACAGTTGTTGCTATCTGAACGTTCAGTGGCTAGAGTATACTTCTTTTTGATATTGAAAATACGGTTTTAGTTGATTACTTCTTCCTGCATAAATAAAATTATTTATTACAGTTCTCAAAACGAAAATCTTTACTTTCGGACTATATTGAATAGTACGAAACTAAATAGGAGGCTTTTATGGATAGCAAAAGGGTTTTATAACTTTAAATAGTCAAGCAGAGATCAAGAATAATCTATTCATTACACTTTTTTTGGTTCTGACTCTCTAATATAATGAAGAAAAAGCTTTCTCTTAATGTTAGGCATCGTGCAGCTCGCAAAAAGCATAACAAAACAACACATTCTCCGCACATCAATAACGAATAAGAACCTTGCACTCCTGCTAAACAATACCTTTTCTCTTTCAACGAAGACGAGTAGAATTCGGACAACTACTCGCGACTAATGCAGTTTGATAGCAACCGCAAAAAATAAGACGTTTCTATCTCGCAATGGGACATTAAATATTCTCAATATTGGAATCATCCATTTGTCAGCTAGAATAATCTGGATGTGACAGTCTGTCTGAAAAAACATAATTTTCGTGTGAAAACGGAACATAAAGAAGATGAAATACTGGTTACTAAACTTAGCGAGGAAATCAATACTAGTCCTCACATTCTATCTCCACATAAACTGCACAATAAAATCTTGCGAAGAACAGGCAGGCCTCAGAATTTATCGCAACTTTAAATAAATTCACTTCAAGGCTAAAAAACTCACCATTAGCAACTATATACTATCTCTAATAAAAGTAAGTGCATCTAAACCATAAAACTTATGATCAGAAATCAAAAGTCCAAAATAAAAATGAATACAGAAGTATTACCTGTATCTTACTTCACACACGATTTCCCACTCCAAAAAGGATAAAAAGCTACTCTATCACCCAAAAATCAAAACAAATTCACTCTTCCTCCAAAAAAAACAGTTTAAGGTTTACAAAAAACAACCAAAGATACAATATTTCTCTCAGATAGGTTGAATGATGTTGAAAAGAGGAAAAAGTTTGACATTCTGTTCATCAGACATAAACTGCGTCGTCGTGAGGGTGTATGGGTAGAACGTGCAAAGAGGACAAAGGATTTCTTTGAGGTGGACGGTCATAGTTGGATCTCATAATCCAAACTGAAATGATAGATGTACTATGGATTATTTTCCTACAGAAATCAAGTTTATAATTTAAATTAATTAATTCAATCATTGCCATGGTAAAAATACCCTCATACAGAAACTAAATGACAAACCGACAGTCACCTCCATGATCGTCAATAGCAAACGTAGGCTCGTCTATGTTTATCCCGATGGTAGAGAGTCTATCGAGTAATATGATATCAAAACTCATGAACTACTCTCTCGTAAAATTAAAAATCCCTCCCACTTCAAAGAAGCCAAATGGGTCTACGAGATTGGATAATTCGAAGACAAACAAGCTTCATAAATGCTAGTAAAATCTAATAACGCTGTATAATTTTAATTACTTAGCCTATTTTTATCCGCAAAGATACTCTAGATTGTTTCCAATGGCGTATTCGTAATCTTCTATACCCTGAAGATACCTATATTTTGGAAGTTGATCAAGACAAGCAGGAAGTAGTTATTAAGACTACAAACAAAAAATACTATAAGCGATTTGATATACCAGATCTGAAAAGACTCAACATCAAACTCAATAAGTAGAGTCTATCATTTACTTACAAAAATAGTACATTGGTTGTATCTGTAACTTCTTTATTATCCAGTATAAAAAGCCAGAGTTGCTTCTTGAGAAATAACTGGCTCTAAGAAAGGAGTTTTAGAAAATGAACAGCAAGAAGCCAAAGGAGGGAGATATCGAGTGTACCACTCAATGAATAAGATCGAGTTTGCATTTATAGATTTAATCACACAAACATCACTCATTTCATATTTTTGAAACCTACACCTTTGCCACCAGTGACTAGATAGTTTTTCAGGTTGTTTGGGTTGGCCCAAGAACTATTGGCAAAGTCATCTTCATTGTTGGATTCAATTTTTTTAAGCTACTCCTGCTTCTTGTGATACATAGCCATCAACTTGAGTCTTGTATCTTCATCAATAGCTGTCTCTCTAACAGGTGCTCCAGATCCTGCTTTTGTAAGTTTCACAATAATTTTGGTTTTTTAATTTTTGCCTGTGTAAAAGTTCAAGGTTTTTTCTCTGAGTAGCTACTTACCAGCCCACCACATTGAACAATCTTTAGGATCTAAATACTAAATTAAAAGATATCTTACATCTATCTGATTGGTGTTAATATTTTCCCATTCGTATCTGTTCTGGAAAATTGCAGCTGCTGGTTCCCACTATCCTACTCCTTCACAGTTGGGATATGCTATCATGAGTGCTGCTTTTAGTTACTACCATAATTCATTCAACACTAAGTTTCATTTTAGTTACTTTTTATGTTCATTATGAGCTTCTAGTCTACCATTTTGTAACTGACCATTTTCTTGGCTCTGTTTGAAGTATCGATCATCATTTTAGTTAGTTGCTCGTTCTTGATTATACCTATACGGTAGTGAGTTTTATCCTCGTTGTATCTCTCGTCTCCCTGAGGGCTTCTAGATTTGGCCCACAACTTTCTATCTTCACTAGACACAATTAATGCATTGTCGATCAACTCTTGATCTGTAAGTCCTCTAATTTCTTAAGGTTTGAGAGGTCCATGTGTAGCTAGATCTTCGATGGCACATGCAAAGATATCAAGTTTGATGCGCATGTTGTTGACTAAATTATTAGTTTGTTACTTGTAACTAATTAATCGATGACTGTGGAGACTGGCGTATTTCCTGGTGTTTAATATAAAAACTGGTTATGATCTGACTTCTTATAGTGGAGTAGCACCATTTAATAATTTGTAAATTTAAATATAAGTTAAAAAGAATAAGTGAGGTTATATTCCGAATAGAAAAGAAATACAAAGTTACACATCATAAAAAATATTAGGAGTTGAACAGAAAAACTTAATCGTGTTCTATTATACTTTTGTTACACTTGATTTATAATCAATTTTAAAACACATGGAAGTACTGGACGACTTTTACAACACCATTTGTTGTGAAATTACCCCACATTACCCAGATCCCTACTCTTTTAACTTTGATAATCAACATCCGCAAGAAAATAAAGGACGATTTCAGTCAAATACCATCAAAACTACCAAGTACAATCTTGTTAACTTCTTTCCCAGTAATTCTTCTATTAATCCAGAGGCCATCTTGAATCAGTATAAACGAATTGCCAATCTGTATTTCTTGGCTGTGGCAGTAATGTCCACTATTCCTGGTGTCACGCCACTTAATCCTGCTTTCATCTGGCTACCATTAGGAGTTGTAATGGTGGTTTCATTAATTAAGGAAGGTACTTTTCTATAAACTAAGCCTATGAAGATTACCAACGGGGCAAAGTAGACAATCAGATCAACTCTATGAAAAAAACAAGTGTCCTACTAGGAAAATAACTCGTCGAACTTCCTTGGAGCGATATAGTGGTAGGTGATGTTTGTTTGATAAAGTAAGATTAAGCGTTCCCAGCAGACTTACTTCTGCTCAGCACAACTAAGAAAGATGGAATCGGTTACATCTAAACTGCTACTCTTGACGGCTAGAAAACTTCTAAAATCAGATATGCGTTTTAATTTCTCACTACCAACCTTAAAACAAAATAGGACTTCTATGATGTATCGGGAACTTTCAATGGTTAGATTCCGAATCAATCATTGGATTACTTTAGAGCAAGCCTCAATATAAACCATCAGAGATATCAAATCAATGATAACAAGCAACTACTATTTCGTGGTGCAAAACTTAAAAATACAGAGCAAGTATGGGGATTAGTTATTTATACAGGACAATGTTCTAAATTAATGATGAATTCACAAATATCTGCAAGCAAAATTACAGTAGTAGAGAAAAGACTTAACGTACTTTTGGTAAGCATTTTTGTTTGCCAAATCATTCTTTGTATAGTTATGAGTGTCCTCTCCATTCGTGAGGATGCAAGGTTGTATGGAACTGCGAATTACCTTAGTTGGGGGACGTATCACCCTTCAGCTAAAAATTTCATTAAAATTTTTATGATGTTCTTCATAGACTATAGTTCAATTATTCCTATTTCTCTAGTTGTTAGTATCGAAATCGTTAAACTGGCTCAAAGCTACTTTATTGACTTTGATAAACTTATGTTCTGTAAACGCAAAGATCAAGGCGCAGTGGCCAGAAATGCTTCACTTAATTAAGAACTTGGACAGATTTCCTATGTTTTTACAGATAAAACAGGTACATTGACAACTAATGCTATGACATTCCAAACTGCTTCTATTGGAGATGAAGTTTACTAATTCCATATTGACTCTGATAAAAACTATATTAGTAAACACTTTACACTCGATTCTAACTTAAGTAGAGAAAGGCCTTTAAAGCGGGCAGTAGACTTGATGTCTGCAGACGGGTAGGTAACGAAATCAATTTAAACTCAGCAGGACTTGATTCATCACTATTTACTCGCTTTACTCTGCTGCAACACAGTTAACACTGTGAAAAAGGCAGGATAGATAGTATATGAAAGCGAGTCACCTGACGAAATCGCACTTTTAAAATTTAGCAAATCTGTTGGGTATGAACTAGTAAAAAGAGAGAATAGTAACATTCAGGTCCTCATCAAAGGAATTCCTCTAACCATAAAGGTAGTATAAAAGTTTAATTTCTCTTCATAGAGGAAGCAAATGTCAGTACTCGTTGAGATTGATGGGAAGATAATGGTTTTCCTCAAAGGAGTACATTTGTTTTTATCAAGGCGGACAACATAGTTTCTGAAAGGATAAGATCTCATTGGTTTACTGTACCACAGGCAGTTCAAGAATTGTCCCAAAAAGGACTGAGAACTCTAATGGTAGCAACAAAATTAATTTCTGCTAAGTAATACCTCTAGTTCGATAAAGCTTTACATGAAGCACAACTCAATCAACGCCAGCAAATCATCGATAGATATGCAAGTATCTTTGAATCTAATCTTTAACTCATAGGTGCCACTGCTTTGTTAGATCAACTGCAAGAAGGAGTACCTTAGACTCTGCGTGATCTGCATAAAGCACACATTAAAATTTGGATGCTTACTGGAGATAAGTTAGAAACTGCAATATAAGTCAGCAAAAGTTGTTCCCTTATTGAACCTTCATTCAAAGTTATAGAGTGCAGGTCAGACAATCTTATTCCAATAACCTAGTAAATGGATCAGTGGGAGACATTAATTTCAATAAATCTAAGTTCAAAACACAGTTTAGTGATTGAAGGTAGTCGTTTGGGAGAAATCTTAATTGAAGAATAGTTTAGTAAAAGATTCGCATTATTAAGTAAACATTTTGTGTCTGTCATTTGCTGCAGATTGCTACCCATTCAGAAGGCCCAGATAGTCAAAATAGTCCGTAGTCATCTCAATCAAGTATGTTTGGCTATTGGAGATGGTGGCAATGATGTTTCCATGCTAAAATAGGCCCACATCGGGATTGGGTTGTATGGTGAATAGGGCATGAGTGCAGTACAAGCCAGCGACTTTGCAATTCCTGAGTTCAGAATGTTGTGGAGATTGATGTTTGTACATGGAAGATGGAATTATATTAGAGTAAGCGAAATGATACTTTACTTTTCATACAAAAGCTTGCTTTTTACGATACCTCGAGCAGTTTTTGCAACTTATAACGGGTATTCAGGGCAACCGATTTTTGATGACTACTACATCGCTCTCTATAACATATTGTTCACATCTCTGCCTCTTCTTGTTAGGGCAATCTTTTAACAAGACGTCAACTATGTTCTCAAAAAGATTAATTAAGAAAACTAAAGATAGAAACAGTCTGCATTGAAAAGACAAGATTCTGCTTCTGATTAGAATTTAAGTGAAGCCTGGAGTGAAAGTCAATATCTTCCTAAAGGATTTAAAATCGACTGGGAAGTCAGAAACCTTCTACCTAGGATCTATTTTGTTGGAAAAGATAATTAAATTTTAAATTTCTCCAATTGTATCCTTTGGATCGCAGAAGCCACCTCTCTGGGAGTTTTGACTGCTTTAATTAGTATCAGGATTGTGAGTAGGTGGCCTATCGGGATGTATGGTCACCAAGCAGATCTTTGGATGGTCAGTATTACAATCTACTCCATTATAATTATCCTCAATAACGTAAAGATAGCAATGCATGTAAGACACTGGACTGGTTTGTTCATATTTTCAGTGGTAGTCTGTTCTCTTGCACCTTATCTAATTTACATTTGGATCAGTAACTACACCTTAGCCAAGTACGTACATGGTACTGTGATAATGAGTTTCCGCAATCCAGCTACATACTTAGTTGTCACATTCATCACAATCATCTGCATTATAATTGTAAGTTTAATAATATACGCTTATTTTCATACTAATAAGATGGTAAAAAAATTGAGACTTAAAATGTTGCAGATAAGTGATGGAAGTGAAACCATATCTCAGTCGAGTAAGGGGGACATGATACGTAATTAATAATTGGTTGGTTAGTCTGGGCTGCAAAGAGGAGTAAATATTAAACTTTCTGGTCGACTCAAGAAATAAACTAACTAAACTTTTTGATTTTTAATAGTTTTAGTATTATCGTATCTTAGTATTATCAAATACTTCATTCCTTTCTTTTCTTTATCTTCATAAACCATGTCTCTTTTTCTTTCTAGGCATCATAAATTTTTTTCAAGCCAATCACCTTGCTTTGACTGTAGGATCTCTGGTTACTTCGAATATTGAGCTCTAAATTCTGTACTCTTAGTTCTTCTTGTTTGAGAGTGGCCATATTTTTATCATTTTCTGCTTGGCGCATATTTTCTTACATATTTTGGATTATCAATTCTTGTTGGTATATCTTTGTAATGAGAGGTTTACCTTTTGATTTAGTATTTTTGCTTTATCAATACTTTCATTTTGAATAGTATTAATCAAACTTTTGTACTTCTGTACCTATTCTTCCAAAAGATTGTTAGTTTATTTTGATGACTTACTATTCCTCTTTACCTTTTAGGCTTCAGCTTTAAATTTTTCAACCTAGAACTATACTCTATTAAGTTCTTTTTTGAGTTGGACAACCTGTTCGGAAGTCTCTATCAGTTCTGTGATAAGTGTGCTGAGTAAGCGATATTTACCTTATTTGAGTGTGATTAGTTTTGCTGAGCTCTTTCTTCATTTTTTCGTAATCTGTGAGATCATTATTTTTTGACCTAAGTCATTAATTTTTTACTCAATTTCGTCTTTGAGAATGAATGTATATTTGACTAAATTTCGATAGTCTTTTTCAAATTCAGTCAAAACAGCTCTATTACAATTTTTGCAGAATGGGTGGCTCTTGATTTTTTTCATCTGCTACTCAAACTATCCATGTTTATGAGTAAAATGTTGATTCAAAGCAGCAACATATCTCTCGTTAATCTCTTAACATATCAAAAGTACTTAATAGTTCTTCATTGCTCTTTTATAGCTACAATATCCTTTCAGCTAATCTGATTGCTCCTTCTTGTAACTCTCTATTCTTGACTTTCAAAAAGAAAACCTATTTTTCAAAAAGAAAACCTATTTGTTGGATATTTATCTAAATTGATCTTAAGCGAGCTATTCATTTCTGTTTGGAGATAGATTTGCAAACAGAGAAGTGGCCTTGGTGGAGCTACCAGCAGATTTGGTATTCCTCATTTTTATAATTTTTATTGTATTTAACAAAAGCTCATTATTACTTCATTTTAATATTTTCAATTGATTGCTTTTCAATTTTTATCAGAACAGTTAAATAAGGCTTTGTTTTTAAAAGATATTGCCAAGCATCGACGATTTAATGTGTTTTATACTTATATTTAATTGTATATGTGGTCAAAAATTAAAAAAACCTTGTACAAACATCGTTATGCTATAATTGCAGGCGTAGGCATACTTACTCTCGGCTTCCTTGGTCTCCATCATCTGATTCGTGAAAATGATATCAAGTTGTCAGCTTTCTTGTAAGCACTCAAAAATAACTACGTGAAGGAGATGATAGTTGAAGGCAAGACAATTTTATTTCGTTCGTAAAACGAGCAAATCTGGCATAAGACATTCTTAGGTAGTTTTCCTATAAACAAACTCGATAATATCTTTCAGTAAAGATGGCACTATTCAGTACTAAAAAGTTAATATTTTCAAGCAGACAGCCAGGCTTTGCCAAAGAAGATATTAATGCTATTATAGGTACTTTATTAGTAGGCTCCACTATGGTATATATGGTCAATCAGACCAAAGTGGAAGCATCGTCAGTCTAAATGAATCCCAAAATATACTAAAACAACTATACATTCTAAGACTTCTATGGAGGAGATATTATCAAACATAAATTCAGATAAATCATCAACTTCATGCGTGAACCTGCACAGTACGAGAAATTTGGGGCAAGAATCAGAAGAGGAGTACTTTTGTATGGACCACCCGGAACTGGAAAGACTATGTTAGCTCGTGCCTTAGCGAACGAAGCTAAATGTGAGTTTATTAAAGTTGCTGCTTCTTAGTTTCAAGAAATTTTTGTAGGTATAGGCGCTAGAAGAGTGAGGGAACTTTTTAAAGAGGCCAGAGCATGTTAAAATGGGTGTATAATATTTATCGATTAAATTGATGCTTTAGGTAGTAGGCTCAACCATCTCAGAGATACACACTAAACAACATCAACGATAAATCAATTTCTGAGTGAGATGGATGGATTTTCACAACTAGACAAAGTGGTTGTGGTAGCAGCGACCAATAGACCTGATCTCGTTGATGCTGCAATTTTAAGAGCAGGCCGTTTCGATTTGAAAATCCAGATTAATCTGCCTTGCAAAGAGTAAAGATTAGGGATACTCAACAAGATTGTCACAAAAAGACTAAAAAATAATGTAATAAATGATTAAGTTGTAAACGATATCAGCTAAAAAAGTGAAGGATGGTGTGGAGCTGATCTTGAAGCCCTAGTCAACGAATCCGTATATAAGGCTATCAAAGACCAAAAGAATGCAGTGGGATCCTAACATTTGTGGAAAAGTTTTGAGGAAATGCAAAGCAGATTGAAATATAATGTATCAGTTTGAATTTGATCAATAATTAATAATGCAATCAAACAATCTCTAAGAATAGTTTTGGGTTGAGCAATTGAATGCTTGGTTGAGCAATGTGAATCTCACCTGCGGGTTGTGCAACTACTCTTTTAGTTGAAATTCTTTGCTTGTTTTTGTTTGCCTCTGTCTTCTTCTTATCATTCTCTCTGATTCTGTTCAAGAAACTCTCCCTTGAGGTGGAAAGTTTGAGATGTTAAATTCTTACGTGTATCCTTTTGGGGATGATTCTATTTCTCACTTGTTTGTTGACAATCACTCCGATTGATCTTGGGTTCACATTGAAGACACGTCCAGTACGTCCATGATAGTATTTGTAGGGCATGCCTTTGTGAATAGCTCCGTCGACTACAATATCAACGATATCTCCAATTTTGTAGGTGGTAAGTGTTTTAGAGATGTGGATGGCTCCATGTTGTTTGAATCCCTTTTTGAATTTGTGTCTGGTTCTTCTCTTATAGCCGTAGCTGTGAGTCATGATTATAAATAAATTAATATAATAATAGAAAATTAATTTATGCTTTCCATCTTCAAAAGAGACCTGCTTGATAAAAAAAAAGTTATCTTTTTTATGCAAATGTTTTTTTTATTATAAGTTAAGACTAAAAACTTGCATTAGTTTAATGTGAGTGCTCTGATACTGCAGAATAATGATATTAATGCAAATCTGAAATCAGTGTTAGATCTGCGTTCATTTCAACTGTAGGGCATTCGGGTTATTGAGGAGAAGAGCTTCGTAATTGTAGCTGTTCACATTTAAAATTTTGTTACTGCTGTCTTTGACGTGAATATTATACCTACTGTTAGAAAACACACTACTTTTAAATTATGGCTTTCTTATTTATGCTATCTCTTAGAGTCATGCCTTCATTTGACAACTGTGTTTTATTTTCTTTATCCAACTCAATGGGAATACCTGTTCTCTCATTCTTGTCTTTTAGATTGTGTTTGAAAGATACCTCATGCACCTACAGTTCTATTTCTTCACCCTTTTTGTTGTCTTTTACATTCTTGGAGATTCTATTCTCCTCCTTCTCCTTTCTTTCAAAGGAATTTACCGTTTTTTTGTTCTTTTCATCTGAGCCTACGCACCCCATCAATTATTATTATTATTTTTGAAACAACTACAAACGGAGATCAATCTTTTTGCAATTAAAATCGAAACTGTAAATAGTTCAATAATAGGCTCTTAAATGAATATTTAGAAAACTCTATAAAGCTTCAATTAATCACTCGTTTCCATATTAAAATTTATTGAACTTTTTCAGATTAGTTAGAGAAGGATAGTATTTACTGAAGTTCTTGGCCAAGTCCAAAACCCTTCTGCTCACTTCAATCACCACTTATTCTTCCATCTCAATCAGACTGCAGATTTTGCTCAATCTAGACTCTGGTTCTGCGCTTGAATCAACTTGTTCTAAAGTTTTTAAAGCTATGAACACCACAGCACCGGATAAAAGAGTTGAGTTTTCTTAAGCAAGGTCCAGATTGAAAAGCGCCATTTTGCAGAGGTAGAGCACGATTTTGCTGAAGTATTTTTTAGAGGATTCAGAAAAATTGAGCTTAAGTTATTCTAAATAAGCAAAAAAAATACCTATAATATGGCGAGAAATGTCAAAGACTGAAGGGATTTCTAATTTAAAATTTAAAGCACTGATTATTTATGACTATTTTTCGAGGATTTCTTGCTTTTTGAATTTTTTACGAGAGATTTTATCATAGATAATGTTCAGTTTCAAAGGATGAATCTCTTCGTACTTTGATGCTGCAAACATAGAAGTGACGCCAACTATATGCAAGTCTTTGACTTATAGCCGAATTTTAGTGTTTTTCAAGTAAGCGTCCATCATGTAAACACTTCTGAAAAATGTTTACTCGCTCATCTTGTATGAAGAAAGGACTTCTATCATCCAATCTACCATTTTCGATCGCAAACTAGCACTAATTCCATGGGATGCTAGCAATCCTTTTTGATCTTCTGCTCTGACACAAAGATGAGATAAGATGTCTGTTGAATAGTCAACAGTGATAAGCTGGGTATAGGTTCTCTTGAGGAGTTCAGGCACAGTTTCTTTTGAAAGAACAGTGGAAGAAGTGACTTATGAGATTTTATTTTCCAACTTAGGCTTGCAAAGAGGGAGAGACTATGTATCTTTGAGTTTGTGTGGTTTGTGATTGGGGATGTTGAGAATATTGTTATTCTCTTTGTTATCCTTGTTTTCTCTGAGTTCCTTGAAATTGAGTGATTCTCTTTGGACGTAGGAGAGAGAACGATAAGGTTTGGTCTAATATCTCATTTAACGATTATATAATACTAAAAAGTCTAATCCATTATAACTCACTCCTCTCAATAAAATTTATCATTAAAATCCATCTTTTACAGAAATGAGACATAATCAACATAATTCGATTTTTTACAAGTTTTTAACTTATTTTTTCTATTTGCAAATAAGCGAGATTTATAGTTTGCTTAGTTTGTTGAAATATAATGATGTCTAACTTCTGTTGATTATTGAATAAACTTTTTTTTGCTAGAAGGTATACTCTGTCAACTTAATTTTTATATTTTTAATAATAATGTGGAACATCGCAGCTTCAAGTAAAATTCTCCAAGATTGGTCACACGATAAAGTACTCAATTCTTCATCAAGCATTTTCAATTACACAAACAAAGAATCGCAAAAATGAAGTCTGTCATCAAGCTAAAACAACCTGAACAACCTGACTTCATCTATGCTAAACCGAAGCTAGAAATGGCGAGAAGAGGTAGGATTCTTTTTATCAAGATCGCTTGTTTTAAATAGATCGACAGAACGATATTCTGGTCCGAAAAATGAACCTCATTTATGATTCTAAGCATGAAGAAGACAAGTTAAAACCAGAATCTCAGTGGCTAAAAACTCTTCATCAACATACAAACAACCAAGTTCAAGAGAGAATTGATGAGTAGAACAAAAAATTGTGTACTAGGATTATGCAAGCTCATACACATTATCCAACCTATAAAATAGTAAACGATTCAGCCAGATTGTAAAAAACCAGTCTTAACATCTCAGCCAATGCTCGCAGATTTAGGAATATTACTAAACAATCCTTGGTAAGGCCACAAAGTGCCACTTTTTTGAATGGTTCTAGATTTGTAAGAAGCGGAGGACAGAAGTAAAACCGGTACTAGGACTAGTAGCTAAAGTAGAAAAAAAAAGTTAATATGCGCCCTATGAGTGCTCCAAGCAAGAAAGCATAGCATAGGAGAGCAAATAGCAGGCTATAGTTGGTTTGATAATATCATTTTCATTCTACTTAAACTTTGTAACTATAGTAAACGTTTGAAAATCTCTCACTTAAAAGATTAAATTCAGTAGTTTTTGAAGTAGAAAATGAACTCCTACTTCGATATACACTTATCTCCGTCTTTGTCTAATTATTTTATTATCTTATCTATCTCTATGAGATCTCCTCCTTTCAGAATTTCAGTCAGCTCTGATCGGTCCAAGTATCCTGTTTTGTCTTAGTCATAATAATCGAAAGCATCAGCAAGAAACTCGGTTATGAATAAATTTTTCCTCCCTTCCATTACTACGATGAACTCATTAAAATCTATTTTTCCTGATTTGTCTTTGTCGATTGATTTAATGATCTGCCTGATTTCTTAGTTGGTATAGTTGTTATCTGCGTTTTGGGTGTATATCTGTATAATTTCATTGATTTCGATAGTACCGTTGCCATTTGTGTCAATAGCGTTGAATATCTCTCCTAATTTTTATCTCTACTACTGGCTGATCCTCTTTAAAGAAATGTAAAAA
>Ga0194117_10003674_pt1 | contig 15254 bp, 17 predicted proteins | sample TA2MahsurfametaG_FD_160579 | JGI IMG/M metagenome (GOLD analysis project Ga0194117, IMG submission 160579) | Freshwater microbial communities from Lake Tanganyika, Tanzania - TA2015009 Mahale N1 surface | ecosystem: Environmental > Aquatic > Freshwater > Lake | place: Tanzania: Lake Tanganyika...
GACACCCGTGGTAAAAATTGAGTCCCCGAATATGAGTAAAGGATGTTATTTGTGTTGTAAATAGGATTATTTATTTTCTATAAAAAAATAATGAAAGATATTTTTTTATTTATATGTGTCATACTCATTCTATTATTTATATTTGTGATGAATCGTTCCTATTTAGAAAAATTTTCTTCGAGAGATGTTGAAAACTCATGGCCCCAACTTTATACTGCGAACAATGTAGGTGAGCTATATAAGGCCCAAAATATATACCCCGAAAAAGGAATGCGAGATTATTATGTCGGAAATTATCCGGATGTCGTTCTTCCTGCTGATGTAGTCGGTTGCGGTGGGCGAAATCAGCCTTGCTATGGAGGAAGTCAAGAAGTCGTTTTAAATACGATGCCCCCTCTCGATATTAGTAATAAAAGTATTTCTCCGAAGACTGGGAATGTCGGACCAAAAAAGTCCGTTGAAGAAGTCGGGTATTTATACAAGATTATGAGCGCATATGAGGATAACTCATATATTCCCCTATACTTGATTCGCCCTCGCGGTATCTACCCAAAATACGAGTATTTTGTAAAAGAGGATGGAAAGATAAAGAAGGTTATAACTTCGAGTATACATCGGGAACTCGGAACAAATGACCAAGTTAAGATTGCGGATGAACCATATTTTTACAGGGCGACGATAAATGCGACGAACTTCCCGAGTTATCCACAGATTCAATAGTTGGAGGCGACTTATTTTTTTGAATAATTCTTTTATCAATGTGAAAAATTCCTAATGATAAAAATAGCATATCTTATTCTATTATCCTAAATTCTTTTTGGAAACATTCCAATTTGGACCGACCATCGCCCCCAGAAAATACGGATCCGTTTTATCAGCCAATTTTTCATTATAGATTTTACCATTCTGTCCTAAAACATCAAAATTCTGTTTAAAGTTTCCATATTGCGCATAATTATATGGAAGCAGTCCATTAGTGATACTACCTTGATTGGTAGAAACTCGGACTTCCCCTTCAACTCTGCGAAGGTTATCTTGAACCATAGTCGGAGGATTGGAATACATCTGAGTAAAATAATTTTCGGAATTAAGAGGCGTTAGTTTTTTAGATGGAGGTGGTGTCCTGTCCTTTTCATATTTTATTTCTATATTATTGATCAGCTTGTCATAATTAATATAGTGTTCAAGATTTAGAAGTTCGGGGTTGTCCTTGAAGAGAAAAAGCCAATCTACATAGTCCTGCATTGTCATTCCATCTGGATATCCAAATTTATAAGCGTTTCTTTCAACGATCGTCATTTTGTTCGGGCTCTGATAATTTTTCTTTGGCTTGAACACATTCGCTGTTTCTTTTGGATGAAAAGGGTTGATGTATTTTTTATCTTGGTCCTCTGTTGGATCCGGTGTTAAATATAGGAAATCCTTAGTTTGGAAATCGGGCATGGTGTTAGAATATAGGGCCTTTTCAAGTAATTCTTTCTTATCATCTTTGTTAATTGGGACAGGGAAATCTTTATTTTCAAAATGTTCTACAGATGAGATAACCATATCTGTATCTTCTTTATTTATAACTGTTTGCTGGATTACATAAGGAACTGTCATTTTAGTGTAAATCCGATTTCCATAAAAACAAAATAAGAAAATAAAGAAAAAAAGGAAAATCATATATTGATAAAATTTCATTTTATTATTTAATGAGATTTATTTCTCTATATAAAATAGTATATTATGCCCAATTATAATGATAATGATACAAGAGATAATTCAATAGATCAATTACCACGAATGATTTTTCAATTGCCTAACACTGAAAGTGGAGCAACTTCACCGAGTGATAATCCAGTTTTTTTCTGTCAGTCCGGTTGCTCAATTGATTATAATTTTAGTAATATAAAGTCATGTCAATTCAACAATGATGGAAAGAAATTTACTATAACTCCAACCGATACAACTAACATAAATTACATTATGTGGAATGGGACTGATATTAACAGTGGAGAAAAGATGACACAATTTACTCTAAAAGAAGTATATTTTACGGCCCCCGCAAAAGATTATCTTGGGACAAATAATGATTTTCTTAGTCAATCCATCCAATATTATTTTGTATTTGTAAATGAAAAATTTAACAATTTAATGATTTGTGTTTCTGTTATTGGAAGTGTAAATAATTTGGGGAATGCTCCTAAATCAAACGGTTTTGTTATGATGGAAACACTTGCGAAACGTATTCCAAGTGTTAATGTACAATCACAGCTTAATAATCTCAATAATTTCAACTTGGGAACACTTATTCCTCCAAATAAACCATTTTTTAGCACACTTATAACAAACAATATTCAATATATTATTATTACAGAGATTGTTGATGTCCCAGTTGAATTCTTTGCGAATATGTCGTCTATGGTGAATGGAGGAACACAACTATATAATGCGAAAATGAACCAGAATCGCACAAATATACCACAGAATCCTTCTAATACGATTTTATTTTACAATGAAAATTCACAAATATTAAATGATAATCAAAATCTTGTATGTAATTCAAATTGCGATTTAGTTCCCGGAAAAAAAATAACTCCAACTATTGGAACATATACTACAACACAAATCGAAAAAAAGAAAGAAGATAAATTAAGAACTGTTTCAGGAGCGGAACTTCCACCTGAAAAATGTGAAATGGAGGAAGTTTGGGAGAATCAATCTCTTAAACCAAAATCAGTAAAAGACCCAAGCAAACCGAGTGGTGAAATAAAAGATCCAAATGAAACTGAAAAAGACCCAACTATATTTGCGATTAGCATATCTTTTATAATATTATTATCGATGGGAACCGGATTGTTTGTCGCATCAAAACCACTAAATATACGAACATGGTTATCAATGACGATTGTTATTCTAATTTGTATTCCAATAATTGTTGGATTTTCCGTAGGTAGTAGTCTATATTATAAAAATAATAGGAATCATTGGATTCCATATTTAGTTGGACTAATAATATGGGGAACTGGTATGTCAATATTATACTTTTTAAATAAAAATTCTAGTACCAATTATTCAAGTTTCAATTCCGCTATATCTCCAACAACGGTTAAACAACAATATTCAAGTATAAATGTTCCAACTGGATTCAATCAACCGAAACAATCATGGTTTGATAAAATATTCAATCGCACCAGTGATAGCAAACCGACCAATTATTCCCCACAAATAACAGTCCCAATAGCGCAGAATACACAACAAAAACAATCATTTTTGGGAAGACTGTTTAAGAAAAGCCCAGAATCAAATGTAATATCTCAGCCAATATCAGTCCCCCAAAGTTCCATATCTCCGTCGGCAGTATCCCAACCGAAACAGTCATTTTTATCAAAGCTAAACCCGTTTTCTAAATCTTCTTCCCCCGTCGCATCACAGATTTCACCAGCCGATTTAATTAAAAGTAAAACGAAGATAATTGAAGATATTCAAAGAACATCAATGAATCAAACCAAAAAAAATAGCCTTATAAAAAAAATAAATTCAAGTACAAATTCAAACATAGTTCAGCGATTAAATGAAGCATATAAAGAATTAAATAAATTGAAATCTACACAATAATCTGATTCTTATAAAAATCAATGATTTTTATACTAAAAGTCCTTACAAAGGATAACCGAGGCTCGACTGAAAACCAGTAATACCATCTAAGCCCTGTGCTCCCAAAGTATCCTTCCACGTTTTAACACCGCTACACTGCGCATTCTTATCATTTCCGCTGCTACAAGATAAGCAACTATCATTCTGATTGAATCCGGCAGGGTCGCTACCCTGACGACTCATATAGCTGCGACCAGCATCCATAAGTTCAGGGTCCAAATAACCATCTCCGTCCATACTTTCTACAATATCTCCATCGGCGACTTCCTTCGCAACAACGGGGGCTATCATACGAGAAGCCTGTCTCTGAACAACCCGCTGAACAGTGCCTTCAAGTTGCTTCTTCTGGCCCACTTGGAGCATAACAACTAGCGCAATCGCTAAAAAGAGGGCGACCGCCGGACTAAATAGACCAACTACCGCAATAACTACCAAGAACACAATCTTAACAATGATATTATCAAAGAATGAGAGGAAGCTTACAGGTAAGAATTGGACGACAACGCCAGAATAAACAATAAGTAGAACGACAAAAACCGCCTGAATAATATGACCAGTCAGTGAAATTCCGGTCTTTTGAAGAATTGCGCTTGGTGCTTTAACAATCGCTTTTGAAGTATTCAATACTTTCTTTGCTAACTTTTTAACAACCATGTTTATAATTAATACTAATATTTTATTTAAGGATAAAATTGATTTTTTTTTTAATAAATTCATATTATCTCTAAACATGACATCAACATACATCGGAAAAAGAGGTTATGTAATTGTTAAATCGGAATTCCCCGAAAAAACAATTACATCTATTAAGAAAGATTTAACAATTTCCCCGTTCGTTATCGGAGACTACGGCGAATCCGAAGAACCATTCCCCGTCTTTTTAGAAAACGACAAAAAATTATACGTTCCTAAATATTATGGAATCGAAAAGTTCGGAATCCCACCCGTCAATGAGGTCCCCGCCGGAGATGATATTGACCTCAAATTCAACGGGACACTCCGACCCCACCAGCTGGACCCTATTGATGCGTGTGTCCAAGCTTTTTCCAAAACGGGTGGTGGTATTCTATCTCTACCATGCGGAGAAGGAAAAACGGCGTGCGCCTGTTATTTAATCAGCCATATGAAAAAGAAGACGTTCGTCCTCGTCCATAAAGAGTTCCTGATGAATCAATGGATTGAGCGAATTCTTGGGTCAGCCGATAGCCCCGCCTTTTTACCTAATGCGCGAATCGGTCGTATCCAAGGTAAAATCATCGATATCGAAAATAAAGATATTGTCATTGGAATGATTCAGAGCATCTCCATGAAAGATTACCCTCTTAATACATTCGACAGCTTCGGGATGGTTATCCTTGACGAATCCCACCGATGCCCCAGTCGCGAATTCTCGAAAGCCCTCCAAAAAATAAACTGTAATTATATGCTTGGTCTCAGTGCGACTCCCGAGAGAAAAGACGGTCTTACGAAAGTTTTAAAATGGTATATTGGAGACATCGTGTTTATGCGAAAGGGTAAAAGCGCCCTAAATTCTGTGGTTGAAAGATATATCTATGATTGCGATGAAAAAGCCTACTGCGAAGAACTAAAAGGGTATTACGGGAACGTAAATTCCGCCGCGATGATAAATAATGTGGCTCTTTATATGCCCCGAACAATGTTCATCGTCCAAAAGACGATGGACTGCCTCAAAGATGAGCGACAAATTCTTATACTGTCGGACCGCCGCGAGATGTTAAAGGATATTGAGGTTAAAATGGGGGAACGCGGGGTAGAATGTGGCTACTACATTGGAGGAATGAAGCAGTTGAAATTAGACGAAAGCGTCAAGAAGCCCGTTATATTAGCTACTTTCCAGATGGCGGCCGAAGGATTAGATATAAAGACTATTGACACAATCATTCTTGGGACCCCGAAGACTGATATTGAACAGGCAGTCGGGCGCATCCGTCCGAAAGTCGGAGAAACTAAGAATATCCCACTCGTTATCGACATCGTGGATAATTTTTCGCAGTTCAAGAATCAGGCTTTCTTGCGAAACAGTTTCTACAAAAAGAAGAACTATGTTATTCACACTTTTTCAGTATCGAAAAGCGGGGAACGCATCGAGAGTATCGGGTCGTGGAATCCACCGGAGGAAGAAGACGCAACTCCTGAACCATCTGGAAAAAAGACTTTCGTATTCAAGTAATTATGATTTTAGAAATTAAATTTATTATAATATTTACCGAAGCAAATAAATAAATCAAATTTATTTATCTACAACAAAATCGCAATCTGCGCATTCAGTCAATGCTCGAAAAACCATTGAACCGTCATCGATCGTAAGCACGTGATTGAATTCAATTTGAACTCCTTGAATCCTAAAATGATGAATAATGTCATTTTTCCGAATGTCGAACAAATAAACTTCAAATCCGCCTCCAATTTGTTTCTGGACGAAAATGATGTTCCCGATAATTTCAACCTTCGACCGCAAGAGAATTTCCCGATTGACTGATATATACAAACATTCGATGTCAGTATATATAAAGAAAACAGAGTCATCCTGTATCAATTGACATCCCCGCATTTGGGTCCCGAACATTCGAAAAGAAACAAATATCTGTTGTGTAGTCGTATCAAATATTTTGATTTCAATTTGATTCTCTTCAACTTGCGTATATGAAGCAACGTATTTCTCTCCAACAAAAATTGCGTTCGAGCTCAGAATCGGAGTGATAATGGGCGACATACACCGGTCAATTTGTTCAAGAATGTTTGAGATTGTGTAGAAAGATGTCGTTTCATCTTTTCCAACCACGAAAAAGCAATTGGAATTATCCATGAAATTCACGCGTTCAACATTTTTGTAAAAAGTACAGCTCAAGAATCTTTCTGGGCTGTAATAAACAACCCACAAAGTATGCTCAATATCCGTCATAAAGATGAGTTTTTTCTCTTTCAAATGAAATATCCAGCGATATCTCGAAGAAAAAATTGTTTCTCCTCCACTTATGATACTGAAAGAACCTTTATTTCCTGCTAAAAATTTAAACATCTTTTTATATGATTAAATTTATACCAAATTCTATATCAATTTTTACAAAAGAACAACCACATTTTCATGAAATAATTCCATGTTGAATTTCTCATCTTCATCCGTAATTTCCTTCGAGCGCAACCGCATCAAGAAAGCTTCACGATCCACTTTTCCCAAAGTAATCCAACTGCGAATCACATTCCCAAAAATAGCCCCACACTTTGGATAATCGACCTCGTATTCCGCATATAATTGAACCATTCGCCCACAAATGAAATCCCCGAACGCACTCGAAAACTCATCAAAATCCCGAACAAGCATCTTGAACATTTCCACCAAATAATTACTCACACTCTCCTTACTATCAAGAACCGCGTATATAAATTTGGAAATGAACGCAGGATAATCATCTTCCGCATTTAATGACCGAAATAATTCCACACTCGCATCATAATCCTGTGTAATCGGATATTCCGCAATAATACATTCAATATTCTGCTCGTTCATCGACTTCTTATTAATATCTACCTTAATATAATCATTAACTGAATTTTCTTCTGAACTCGGAACCGCCAACACATCATAAATATTAGAACTCTTCAATTTCAGCTTGAAAAAGTTCTGTAATTTGAATTTAATTCGCGGGATGAGTTGGACCGACTGGATAACCGCATTCACCCGCTCCTCATAAAAATTCTGCGCGTCCTTATTGAACTTTAATTTATTCGCCATTGTAAATTCATACATAAGCGCAAATGCCTCAATATCACATGAATCCAATAATGTAAGCAAACTATAATGAAGCACCTTCGAATTAAAAATTCCGTAATCCACGGTCCAATATATCATTTTCAAAAAGTTAGAATACTTATTCTTAGAAAATATGTTCAAATCAAACTCCTCGGCGGTCTCTATAATCTCATTCAAAAACACCTCACGCCCACGAAACTTGTCCTCAATATATTCACAAAAAGACGCCTTATAATTATACTGCTTCAATGCGTCATCTACTGCTTCTGCCTCAGTATCGAATGGCCCAACGAACTCACTCTCATATGACGTATCCAATCTATTCAAACACCAATAGAAGCCATAATCATCGGACTCGCTCGTATTGTGAATAACATTGAACATCTTCTTCTGCCATTTCTTGTTGATAATGAGCTCCTTGACCAATTTCGCATACAAATCGATATAGTGATTATCAGTCATAACTTTGTTCATAATTTCAGTATTAATAATGTCGTATGTTTCATAAAACATTTGCTCCTCTAAATGGTCGATGAATTCCTTCACGATTATTGTAAATTTCTTGTCGTTCAACTTGTTCAAATGCGAAATAACGGTCTTCCTAATTTTCTCTGTATCATTAGCGGGTATTTGTCGGATATATGAATTAACAAAATATTTCTCGATATCCTTTCCACGAAAGCGGTTCTTTCTCCTCCAAGAAGATGTCGGCTTCGGCCGAACAACTCCCTTACCATAATTATTTTTCTTAAATGATAATATGTCGATTGGTTTGACTTCGACATTTTTATAATATTCTTTAAAATTATTCAACAATGATATACTTTTTCCAACACACTTGCGTATAAAATCGATTGAATAAACGGATTGAATATTTTGGAATTCGATCGGGATTAAATTTTCCATTTTATTATATATATAATAAAATCTTTAAACCGTTTTTTACTTAGTTCCGGCGGCAACCGCAACCAGTACAATCTAATTCTGGGTCTCCGTCCTTATATTTATCATATTGACACCATCCTTTACGACCGATATGTAATTTTGCGCAACTGAATGGACACTCATCTTTTTTACAGGGAGCCTCTCCACAATTACCGGAGTCGCTACTATAATAGCATCCTTTTAAGCATTTTTTGGGAGGATGCGGATGAGGTTTCGGAGAAGGATTTTCTTTTTTTTTACTAAATTCAACAATTAGATAAATAATTACACCAATTATTCCACATCCAAGAAGTGATAATAATACAATTACTACAATAGTATTCGTTTCCATAATATATATAAAGAAAAAAGTGATTTCTTAAACAGCTTAAAAATAATAGTATAATATACTGTAAATGAAACCGATAAAACTTGGTAATGGAAAAGCCCTTCAAATCACGGAAACACAAACAATTCGTGAAATAGGGGCCCTATTGAAAAAGTATGGGGTTGATATTGAGTATAAGAAATATCATTTTTTGGATAAAAATAGAGCACAAGAATTAAAAGCAACGAAACACTCCTTTGTTTTAAACACGTTTGGAACAAAATATTTATTATTTCTTACGAAAGTTAATTCTAAAAACTACGCAATATATATTAATAGAAAGAATGAGTCTTTTTATTATGTGAAAACGCGTTTTTCAGAAGAATTGTATTCCGATACAGTTTTAGAAGGGGAAACAGTCAAAATTGGAGATGATTGGTCCTTTTTATTAAGTGATATTCATTTATATCGAGCAAATAACCTACAAACACAGACATTCGATGAGCGTTATCGCCGGATGACAAAGATTTTGAATGAAGAATATATATCAGACGAATACATTGAGCCATTTCGTCTCTTAAAGAAGGATGTATTTGATTACACCGATATCAAGAGTGTTCGCGAGAAATATATTCCGACACTTCCATTTCAAGTGAATGGATATTTATTTAAATCGAGCGCAGTCGCAACATATGACATCCTTTATATTTTTCCGGAGTGTCGCAATAAGAAAGAGGATGAAGTCGCAAGGGAGCCAAGTGATTCTGTAGTCGCGCCAGAAACTTCTCCGAAAAAGGTGAAAGAAGTTCCAGATACAAAGGATGAAATGGTTTTCATAACTCGAAAACAAACTGAATATCCAGATGTATATGAACTCTATGAATCTCCTAAGGCAAAAATGTATGATTACGCCGGAATACCTACTATCGGGGTCAGTAAACTTATGAGGGAATGGTTTGCGGAAAAGACAGAACTCGTTATTTTGTTCAGAAAGAACAAAATTAATGAGAAGTGGGAGCCAGTTTCCGTGATAAATTGAATATTTATTGAATGATTGAAAATAATTTATTATAATCTGCGATTCCATCATAGACTCCATTCAATGTTTTCTGAACATTTTTGCTCTTTTTCAATTCAATAATAATTTGTATTATAAACATTAGGTCATTATTACGTGTCCCTTTTATTTCTTCCAGTGCGTAGTATTTCTTGATAGGTATCGTATTATTTCTATTAAAAATACAGTTGTGATAATTGTCATCGATAAGAACTGTATTATATAGTGATATATTATTATTAGGAAAGCGCTTAATCATTTCTCCAATATTCTTAATTGGAATCATAGATATTATCCCGTTATTTATTATTTCTTGTTTTATGCTATATTCAATCGACAATAATAGCAAGAAACGTTTTTTAGGAAGATATTTAGATAATATAGTAGTTAATACATAATAAAGCCAACTAAATGAACCATTCGTCCAGATACTAATATATTTTACATTTTTATCAAGAAATTCAATAAACTCTTTTAAGTGTGGTCGCGTCCATATACACATCGTCTCTTTTATAAAATCGGGCTTTCTTAACTTATTTTTATTATTTTCATATTCATTTATTGACATATTATCAACTAATGTTTGGTCAATATCTAAAATAATGTGAAGGTCCATAAATTAAAAAATATTTTATTATATAAATGAATATAATAATTAACAAATATATCGATAGTATTCAGAATGCGACATCAATGACTAATTTAGAGATGAAACTAAAACCAATATTAACGCGTAATTTTAGATATAATTTTTATGGAATCTACGGGAATGTAGCAGGGAGAAAGACATCTTTTTATCGGAATATATATCCGCGTATGAAGCTGTATCAAGATGAACATCCAAAAATAACTGAAAAGGATAAAGAAAAAGATAAATATTTCATTATAATCTTCAAATATAATGACAAAAAAGTGAAACAGTATGTTTATTTAGAAGGATATTTTATTAAAGAAGTTATAGAGGAAACACTAAAACCAAGGCGGCGAAGAGATACAAAACCAAAGAAGGGAGGGATGGGTTATACTGTGGACCCAACTCCAATTGCGGGACAGCCAACGATTCGTCCATATCAAGACTGCTGTCGTCCAATTTATAAAGGTCAATTAACAACGGGAGGCGCTCGTAAGTGTTTTTATCATTTAGACATAAAAGGAGACCATCTAAATGTTCAACCACAATATAGAGCAAATATTCAAAATTAAAAATATTTACTATAATTATGAAAAGAGGAGGTTCTAAAATGGGCTACACTGCGCAATTTAATCTACTTTCACCATGCTATAAAGATGGAGAGCAACCAGCCGGATTTCATATGGGAGGCGTCAAGGCTAAACCTACTAAAAAAGGAACAAAGGCTAAGAATCCTTCTACAAAGAAGGGTAAATCATCAAAAACAAAACAGAGGGGAGGTTCATCATGTGGTGCGTCTCCATCAGTAGCTGAAATGGGAGTTGTTGATAGACCAGCATCACTTCAAGCAACCGCATCCGAACTCGCATGGGATAATAGAATGAAAGGAGGAAAAAATAATGCTGTGATTGTAAATAGTAATAAACAAGCTTCAATTGCTACAAATACAAGTAATTTATTTTCATTAAATTCTTCCCCCGCCATTGTAAATACTAATAATTCCTCTGTAAATTCTGGAAATAGTCCATTAAATAAAATTAAAAATGAACTTTTTCCAGAAGGAACTATTTCTGGATTAGCAATGAAACTTATAAAAACAAATAAAAATGCTACAAATCCTACAAATGAGAAATATTCATTTGAAATTATTTACAAAAAAGATGATGGAACTAACGAAATTAAAAAATCAGTCATCTCAAATGTTGGATTCGGAGAATTTTTACAAGAATATCGTAAGATTTCAACAGACGTATTTCCTCCTCCTTCAAAAAAAAATAATGTAAAAGTAAACACAGCAAAAGTCCCAGCAAACACATCTAAAAACGTAGCAACAGTCGGAGTCCCAGCAAACACATCCACAGTCGGAGTCCCAGCAAACACATCTAAAAACGTAGCAACAGTCGAAGTCCCAGCAAACACACCATTATTAGGAGGTCGCAAACGCAAAAATAATCACAAATGAATAAAAAATATATTTTCTTAATCAACAAATCCACAAATATATAACAAATCCCGTATTTTTAATCCAAGGTCATTCTTTTCAATAGAAATTCCATAATTCGTAGAATTTCTGTAATATCTCAGCGTCATATATTCATTTTCAATCGTTTTAATATAGGCATATCCATCGCAGTCTTTTTGCGTATTATATATATAATAAACTCGATTCTTATTAACTACACAATCTCGAATTTGATAATTATGATAAATTCTACTACCACCACATATAACACCCTGAACAGAATAATCATCATCATCCAAATTTTCTGATTCTCGAAGTATAACTACTTCCAATGGAATATTATTCACAAGAAACATCGCATATAACTCATAATAATCTTTTGGTTCGAGCATATTTTGAATTATAATTGATTCCGCAATATTATTTCTCATAATTTTTTTAACAATCTCATAATTCGCCCGATAACTACGATATGTATTCAACGGGATATCATTATATTTACTTTTCATCTCGTCTATATGATGAATTGACCCATGATTTTCTCCAACTTTATCTTTATAATATTTCTCGAAATAATCAGGACTTATCGTAAAAACAATTTTCTTTGGATATTCTTCATTTCCAACTATAATCTTTTTAGAAACAAAAACAGTTGTATATCTCTTATAACAAAATAGTGCCATAACCGCGAGTAAAGAAGTAAAAATCATTCCAACTGCTAAAAATTCTAAATTTTCATTATAAAATGCTGGGTCAGTTTCATCATAAAATGGCGCAAATTCATCCATTGTAATAATAAAATTATTATTACAATATCTTTAAGCCGTTTTATTTGAATTTGAATTTCTGAACTTTGAAAAAATTAAGAATCGATGGAAAAACCATCCGTGGATGTAATGATTTTGAATCATAATATTTTATAAATTCGTCGTAAGATATCCATTCAACAAATCTATTTATTTTGTCTTTTTTCTCAAATGTTCCAATCTTGTTAAAATCGAGCTCGTATTTGCTATCATCGAAATAAACAATCTTTAATATATATTTCACCATTGGTATAAATATTTCAATTTGTATATTTTCATCAATCATCGCTTTCAATTCATTAACGGATAGCGACTCTTTTGTAGATTTATTGCGGATTCCTTCGTTGGATTCCTCGTGTAATTCCCTCGCAATTGTGTCATCAATTGTTAAATCATCCATATCAGTTTTCCCTCCGAAGTCGCTATACCGCATTTTTCCATCATTTTCAAATACTTTTTGAATAAGAACTTCCCTCTTTTCTTTTCCATGAACAAATAAAATCCCTCCCGCCTTTATTTCTAGTTTTTTATCATCTTTATAATAGAATATTTTTCTCTGGATTTTAGGTTTTCTTGTTCGTTTTTCAACCATTATTTATTATATATAATAAATATAATAAAAATATGATAATAACGAACCGCAATTTTGTTTTAGAAGAGAACTACTTAGAAACAATCCAGACCACAAAAACAATCGAGATGACCCCTATTAATATACCAACTTTAAAACCAACCAATAAAATAAAATATGAATATTTTATTAAAGACTATTATATTTGAGACATATCATATAAATATTTCTCTTTTTGAGGAGTTCCCATACCAGACCGCAGGTCATCAGTTAGTTTAGGATGCGTCTCCGCAACTGGTTTATATTGGTCAAAAAATGCGAATGCGCCCCCCATATTTTGATAACCGACCAACCCATCGAAACTTCCCCCATTCATCGGGAGCTCATTCTTATATGACCAATAATCACTTTCCATAACATTTACATTTTCATTTTTATCGGGGCCCTGTTTCCATGGAAAATTGTCCGCTTCTGTTCTGCGAAGCATATCTCCATCCCCACTTCCAGATTTATCCTCTTTTGATTCGCCAATCGATTTAGACGCCGGTAAATCATAATCGTAATATTTACGTAAATCTAATACATCAGTTGTAAAATTGGGGGTGTTAAAGTCTTGTGTATAAAAATTCGCAGGGTTAACTTGCTTGTATAATTTTTCTAAATTACCGGACACGCGATTCTTTTCCGCAACTGTAAATGACTCTATTTTATTTTGAAGAATCGGACCAGTCTTATCTTTCACAAAAAAGAACCATGTTATCACTAAAAGCGCAATAATTAGAAAAAGAACAATAAATATTTTAATCATTAATTTAATATTATAAAATAATTCTGGTTAAATAATTAAAAATAAAACCTATTATAATTTATGACTGATGTAATCGAAGAACATGCCCAAAAAACAGAAATTGAACTTAAACCACTACACAATGAAAAGGAAGTCATTGATATAACTGAACCAATAATCGAAATTGTTTCTGTACCTTCTGAAATAACCGGAGACCATAATATTCTACAACCGGTCGAAAATTTAGAAAAAGTCGATACTCAACTTATTCCAGTTGAAGAAGAATCCAAAAAATGTTTAGATACGCTAATCGAACGATTTTTAGATGATGGCGTTATTGACAATAATGAACTGACCGAGATTATTCGAGTAGTCATTGAATTAGTTGAAGGAAGAGTCGGACTCTCCGGAACGCAAAAGAAGAGTTTAGCCCTTTCGATTCTCCGTCAATTCCTCGAATCTAAAATTCCGAATTATACCCAAATCGAAACCCAAATCAGTAAATCGATTGATTTCGCTATCAAAGTTTCAAAAGAAGGGTTTGGAGAAATCAAGATTATGTCATCCACGATTTCGGACATTAAAACTGGATTCAACTTCATTTATTCTTCAACAATGTCCAAAATAGAGGAAAAATACCCCTTGACGGATGACATTATTAATAATCTGTTCGATATTGTCATTCACATCATGCGACTAATTGAGGGCCAGACGAATATGAATGATAATGAAAAGGTAATCCTCCTCAAAAAAATAATCGTCAAAGTTATATCAAGTTTAGTAGAGTCCACTAAACTATCGAAGGAGAACGGAGATTTCTTAAATACACAAGTCGATTCCACAATCGCAATCGCACAAGTCAGTCTTCGCGCAAAGAATGGTGAGCTACAAATTAATCCTCGTGAAGTTGCTTCTATTTTTGAATGTATATTTGCGTGGTTTAGGAAATGTCGACCAAATCGAGGAACTGCTCAATAGATTGATTGGAGTTTCCTTTCTTTTGTTCAAAATAGATGGTATATTGTTCTTTTTTCGTATTAATATCCATCATCCTTGAAAAGACGAGGTTTATTGATTCATTCAATGCGAAGAAAATAGTTTGATAGAGTTCTTCTATTGGGTATTTTAGCAAACCTGCGAAATCATCGCAATGTATTTGTTGCTGGATAATTTTCTGTAAGATGACTTTATTCTGTTTAAAAGTAGTTATCTTCTTGATACAATAATTAAAACAGCTCCCATCATCGAAGACTTTCATATATTTATCGTGGATTTTT
>Ga0194117_10003676_pt1 | contig 15249 bp, 11 predicted proteins | sample TA2MahsurfametaG_FD_160579 | JGI IMG/M metagenome (GOLD analysis project Ga0194117, IMG submission 160579) | Freshwater microbial communities from Lake Tanganyika, Tanzania - TA2015009 Mahale N1 surface | ecosystem: Environmental > Aquatic > Freshwater > Lake | place: Tanzania: Lake Tanganyika...
TGCTAGCAAACTCTTTTCTTCTCCCAATTCTTGTTTTACTTCGTTAGAACTTGTTAAATGTTCACTCATTACAATAATTTCTTCAACAATTTCCTTTTTATCCTCTTCTAGCAAACTCTTTTCTTCTTCTTCCAATTCTTGTTTTACTTCGTTAGAACTTGATACATGTTCACTCATTACAATAATGTCTTCAACAATTTCCTTTTTATCCTCTGCTAGCAAACTCTTTTCTTCTCCCAATTCTTGTTTTACTTCGTTAAAACTTGTTGAATGTTCACTCATTACAATAATTTCTTCAAACTTTACATTTGATTCAACATTTATCTTTTGTTCAACCGTTTCACTCATATATGTTGATTATAAAAAAATATATGAATTTATTTGTATAAGCTAAATTTCACCAGTTTTTATTTTATTTCTAATAATCATTAAATCATCAAATACAACTGGTTCTTGACCTCTTACATGATGTGTTAGTTTTGCATTCTTTGTTTCTAAAAGAAGTTCCTTTAAATCATCATTTTGCGTAAATTTTGCTTGTTGAGCAGCCGACATCTCTTTATCACTGCGTTCTTCAAAGAAATCAGGATCAATTATTACTGTTTTTGGTCGAATTAATGTATCTTTAAATTTACCATTCTTACCACCAGCGCCTTTAGCCATCTCAGGATTTTGAGATAATTCTGTACCAGAATCTAAACTAAATGACAAATAAAATTCTGGATTATTTTTCTTAAATTTAGAAGCTTGATAGTAATGCTCAACTGAAGCCCAACGATGATTATCTAAAGAGAAAGGCTGAATCCAGAAATTTGAAAGTTTATTTCTCCATTTTGGAATCTTCGATAAATTAACAAACTCTGGTATAGAAGATAATAGTATTTTTTCTCCAGAACCTTTACCAGGAATTGGTTCATTAGACGATTTTGAATAAAATTTAAATACAATATTATCATCATATAAATTCATAATTTTAGCTTCTCCTAAATCGTCAAATGTGGGTGATTTTTGAGTTATACCTAAATTATTTTTAAATTGTCCAAACTCTGGAATATATGAAAATACACCAGAATCTCTTTCCATACATTTATCAACAATCATTTTCTTCATATCATAAGGTAATTCCTTAAATGTAAATATTTTTTTACCTTTATAACCAATTAACTTATAATGTTGACCAGTATATTCAAGTATAATATAAAATTCTGGTTTAAATTCATCTCTACTTATAATAATTGGGTCTACATATGTTCCACATTGTAATACTCCATCATTATCACCATCTTTATAACGTTTACTCGATAAAATTATAAATTTAATATTTAACAAACGTTCCATAATATTTATTGTTTTAGCATCCGCCCAAAAATCACATGTACGAATATATTTTTTCATGTCTTCTAATGATTTAATGTCTTTTATAAATATTACATCAGCTATATTTTCCTTTGCAAACTCATTTTCAGATTTTAATCTATCAAAGCTTTTCTTAATTTTTAACGCAGCATCGCGAATAATTAACTGCTGTTCTCTATCAAAAGTTGTCGCTAATTTTGTTTTTAATTCATCATATTCTTTTTTAGCAACTATGGACTGTGCTCTTGTTTCATTTATTTCTCTAGTAAACATATCATATTTATCTTTATAATCATCATAAAATTCATTTTTAATATCATCAGAAACTTTACTACGTAGTTTATTCACAGTTGTGTCTTGTCCAATTGTTACAAATGCATCTCTAATTGTAGCAAAAAAACAATCACCACCGCCTTCATTATCTGTGATTGAATAATTTTTGTTATTCATAAATATTTGAACCCAGTTATCATCAGGGCTTTTATGATACTTTTGTCTAACATCTAAAGCCATTTTGTGAGTTTCTTCCTTCAAAGTTTCACCTATATTGGCTCCAATTTTTGCTGTAAAAATATCCTTTCTTATTTGGGGAATAAGTATTTCAGTTTCTTTTTTACTTTTTTTAACATTTTTCTCTTCTTTATGTTTTTTAGTGTTTTCTTTCTTTTTCTCTACTAAAGGAACCTTTCGTAACTTTTCTATCATATCTCTTGTAGCAAATGTATAAATTAATGGTTCATTTTGTAAACTTGTAAAACGTTCAACATCTAACATAGAATCTTCATCTATATAATCTATCATATTATTTGAATTAATCTCATAAACACCTATTTGTAATACCTTATTATTATGCTTTACTAAATAAATTGGAAAGTGCGTTATGTTTTTATCAGCAAATGTATTTTTTTGCCCACCTATTGCTACTATTACCTCTAAATCTTTAATATAAATCTGGTATAGATTTGCCTCTTTACTTAAATCAGCTGGTTCAACTCTTTTAAGTTCAGGATAATTTATTGTATTGTCTAATTTAGATACTACCATTTATTGTATATAAATTAGTTATATTTAATATTTGGTGAACTTGTATTATATTATATTATACTTCAATTCCAAATAATAAATTTTTTCATTTTTGGGTCGTGTAATAACTCTGTTATATATGCCCACATTCTATTTCTTTTTTGAACTATCTTAGCATTTTCTGACAAGCTTTCAAAGTACACAAGTGTAGCTATTATATCTTGTTTTTTACATTTTGATATTCTAATATTATTATCTAAACCATAATAACTACATATTTTAAGCAATTCTTTCACGGTATGTTTTTCATAAAATAATTCATCATTTCCAAAATTTGATTTTTTCAAAAAATATTCCATATTTGTCTCATCATTATCATTATACATCAAATAAATGTTTGTATCAGACCCAGTATCACTTAAACCAGTTAACTCTTCCATCATTCGTTGTATTTCCTCTTCATTATTTTTATCATCATCGTTTTCCTCAAGAAAAAATGTTATATTATCTTTATTGTTCAAATTACTCATTTATTTTACACCCTTAAATATTTAAAATGTTACAATTTTATATTGTTTCAAATAATATTGTAATTAGGAACTGAATAAATCAAATGGTTATTATCATTTACTATTGTCTGTCTTATTATTTTTGATTTATGTATTTTGAGTGGTTATAATTACATTCACATATCTTTCAACGTATTCTACATAATGTAATATTATTTTCATACATCGTAAGAATGTCAATAGTTACATAATCTGGTATTCATATGCGTATAATCCAAGTTTTCATTTGTATAAGTGGTTGAAATTCTGTTTTGTAAAAAACTGTTAAACCATTTTTGAGTTCTTTTATCTCTTTTTTAGGTGGTCTTCCAATAAATTGTGTTTATTCAATTTTTATGTGTATTTTACATAATTTACATTTCTATAAGATCCATATACTTGAAGATAGACTTATTTGATAAGCTTGGATAATCTTTTGCCTTCTTTTGTGCCAAACTACTTATTGTATCTAAAATTGAATGATCCAATACATAATAATATTCTGGTTCACTCGCATTCTCATGTACTTCATCAATCATGTATTTATTAAATAATATTCCTACAATTTCTGTCAATTCATCTACTTCATTTTTCTTATCAGTACTATTAATCATATTCATAATTGATGTTAGAATATTCTTTAACATTTTTACTACATCTTCGTTTGTAATAAATCCATTTAATGCCAAATTAAGATAAAATGTAGTAATCGCTCTTCGTTTTTCATTCATCTTATTCATCTCGCAAAATCCATCATAATCTTTATCAGAATCAATATACTGAATATTATTATATTGCTCCATAATATTATCATATTTTTCAATGAATGTAACTTTCAACCAATTGTACATTGATGCTAATTCTGCAAATAGATCGGCAAATATCTTTGAATAAAACTTATTAGTAGAACACATATCATATAACATTGTCCCTAGTTTTACAGCATCTTCTTGGTTAGATGATGACGCACAAATCGCATTAATTTTATTAATAATTTTTTCTCTCATGTCCAAAAATGTCTTATCAGTAAGTTTATTAAGATATAAGCGAATTTCATTAATATCAGCATCAAATCCAGACTTTTGTTCAATCTTTGTCGTTTGAAATGTTCTGATACTTTCCCATTCATCTGAATTCACTTCCATTGCCTTATTACCCCGCTTTTTCTTATTATTTTTATTAGAACCAGATGACATAAACTCATTTTTATTTTCAATTGTAGAAACCAATGGAGCTGATTTAGAAAAAACACTACAACTAATACCATGACTGCCTACTTGACCACATAAGTAGTTAATAATATCCAATGTATCCTCAGGAATTTCAAAATAAAATCCCGAATAAGAAATATCAGTTATTTGTTTAAGATTATACTTCAAAGTAGCCGTCATTGTATCTATTATATACTATATTTATATATATTTATATCAATTTTTTATATAATATGATTTTAAATACACTTAAACCCAATACATATATTATAATATATAATGTCAGTTGAATTAAACACCGATGATACTAATATTAATAATCAAAATGAATATTCTCCTGTCTTGGAACAAGAAACATCTGTCAAAATTTTTAATACATGGGATGAATTTGAATTAAATCCAGAATTATTAAGAGGAATTTATGCACATGGATTTGAGAAACCAAGTCCAATTCAAAGTAAAGCTATTTATCCTATCTTACAAGGTTCTGATGTAATCGCACAAGCTCAATCAGGAACAGGAAAAACTGGTTCTTTTTCTATTGGGCTTTTATCAAAGATTGATATTTCAAAAAATTATAATCAAGCTCTTGTGATGGTACCTACTCATGAATTAGCGCATCAAATTACTAATGTTATTAATAATTTATCATCTATGATGATTGGCATTCGTATTAAAACTATTGTAGGAGGTTCTTCTATTGATGAAGATGTTGATGGAATGCGTAATAATCCACCTCATATTGTTGTTGGTTGTCCTGGAAGAATATATGATATGATTAGAAGACGGCATATTAATGCTAATAAATTTAAAATAGTTGTTCTTGATGAAGCAGATGAAATGTTATCATCTGGTTTCAAAGAACAAGTCTATAATATTTTTAAATATCTCAATAAAAATGTTCAAATAGCTCTATTCAGTGCTACATTACCAAATAACATTTTTCAAATTACACATAAATTTATGAGAAATCCTATCAAGATTTGTGTTAAGGCTGAAAGTCTTACATTAGAGGGTATTAAGCAATATTTTATTGCTGTAAATGACGACAGAGAAAAATTTATTACTCTCAAAAATTTATATCAACATATTTCCGTATCACAATGTATTATTTATACCAATAGTATAAAGAGAGTAATAAATTTATATGAAGCAATGAAGGAAGATGGGTTTCCTGTATGTTGTATTCATAGTAACATGGATAAGTATGAAAGAGAAAATGTTATAAGAGAATTCAGAAAAGGTTCATCGCGTGTACTCATTTCATCTAATGTTACTTCTAGAGGAATTGATATTCAGCAAGTTGCGGTTGTAATTAATTTTGATGTTCCAAGAGATGTTCATAATTATCTTCATCGTATTGGTAGATCTGGTAGATGGGGTAGAAAGGGAACTGGAATTAATCTTATTACTAGACGTGATATTCAAAAGATGAAGGACATTGAACAATATTATTCAACTCAAATTGAAGAATTACCATCTGAATTCACTCTCACATAAACTTTTGTAAATATACAAGAAAAACAATCAAAGTGCTTATAGCTAAACTTTACGCGGGTATGAAAAGACCCAAATTTGAATCTTTTTAGCACTTTTTTGTGCGAACTTAAATGTTCAAAGGTGTAAAAATGTTTGAAGGTTGAATAGTCTAAAATGCTGACTTTTTACTATTACATAACCACCAATGATGGTTTTAGAAAACATACAACATCTAATTCGTATAATAAAATAATATATAATATATTTTATTTTAAAATGAGCAGTCATGTTTGCAGTAATATTTCAGATATTAAACCAGATTGTAGTGAAGAAGTTAACAAAGATGACATCAACACTTTTTTTAAAATTCCAATTTGTTACAACGATAAAGTTCAAAAACTTAATAATATTATAATAACTGATCTTGAATTGGTTAAAAGTATTGATACAGAAGAATCAACTATTTATGATAATGTATTTAAACCAACAAATAAAGCCTCAAAACAAGTTATAAAACAAATCGCTCAATATTATACAACTGATATTGATTACTTAAAAGAAACACAACAACTAACAAAAGACATAAATTCAGAACAATTAAATGCAATTTACACAAAATATAGTTTTTTTGATTTTGAAATGAATGATATTGTTAGTTCATGGGAAGGAATTAAAGGTGAAACAGGATTTTGCGAAAAATATTTATATGTTGATTGGGATTTTGCAAAAAAACTAAATAATAATCCTCAATTTTTACAGCTAATGAGTTTATACAATATAGCTTCGCCTATATTATCACTTTGTTTACCTATATTTATTCTCATTGTTCCATTCATTGTAATTAAATTAAAAGGGGTTGAACTTAGTATTATACAATATATTGAAATACTTAAAACATTGATATCTAATCATGCTATATTTAAGATATTTACACAATTTCATCAGGTTGATACTGGACAAAAAATATATCTATTATTATCATCTGCTTTTTATTTATTCTCTATTTACCAAAATATATTAGTATGTATTCGTTTTTATTCTAATATGCAAAAAATCCATAGTTCTCTTGCTAAATTTAATACATATTTAGCATATACTTTGGATATAATGTATTATTACTATTGTAAAACAATTAAACTAACAAAATATAATAAATTTATTATAGAACTTGAACAAAATAGACGCGTATTATTATGCCTACATAATCAACTTTCTAAAATTACACCATTTACATTTTCATTCTCAAAAATTACAGAATTAGGACACATTATGCATAGTTTCTATCAAATATATGATAACTCTCAGTATAATAATGCAATTTTATATTCATTTGGATTTAATGGATATTTTAATATATTATCTCATATTGGAATTCTTTGTAGTGAATCTAAACTAACAAAAACATCATTTATTCGTGATGGCGATAAAAAATGTAAACCATCTTTTAAAAAAATGTATTATCCAAAATTTATTAATAATGACTTTTCTGAAATTATTAAAAATGACTGTAATTTAAATAAGAATATGATCATTACTGGTCCTAATGCGTCTGGTAAAACTACTACACTAAAATCTGCATTTATAAATATTCTTTTATCGCAACAAATAGGTTATGGTTGTTTTGATAGTTTGAAACTAACACCATTTGATAAATTACATTGTTATTTAAATATTCCTGATACATCAGGAAGAGATAGTTTATTTCAAGCCGAAGCAAGAAGATGTAAGGAAATTATAGAATGCATTGGTGAAGAAACTGGATTAACTCATTTCTGTATTTTTGATGAATTATATTCAGGCACAAATCCAGAAGAAGCTATTATTAGTGCTAATGCTTTTATGGATTATATTGTTAAGAATGAAAATGTCACATGTATTTTAACAACACACTATATTAAATTATGTAAAAAATTATTAAAAAATAAGATGATTAAAAATTATCATATGACAACACTAAAAACAAACAATTTTGAAAACAATCTTATGGAATATAAATATACATATAAATTAGATGAAGGCATATCAAAAGTTAAAGGTGGATTAAAAATATTACACGATATGAATTATCCTAAAGAAATTTTAGATTTAACTACTAACACTATTCATAAATGTAAAAAAGTGTAAAAATAATCCTATTCGTTTTAAACATAATTTAAATATATTAATTATTACAAATGGTAATTTCCGATTTATTTAGTACATCATTTTTATTTAGCATTACAGTTATCATTATATTAATAGGAGGGATATTTGCATATGTTAGTTACAGAACGTCTGAACAAGACCATAAACTAACATCTATGGTTAATTTAATTTCAATATTAGCTCAAGATTTACAATTTATTAAGAGCAAATTAGCTTCTGTGGAGCAAAATTCTATTAATGCTAATATACATAACTCAATCAACAAGATTGGAGGACAGACCACCACAACTGACCTCATAAGTGTTTCTGATGATGAATATTATAATGATGATGCAGGTGATGATGAAGATGATGATGTAAACGATAATACTACTATAGATGATTCATCATGTACTTCTAATGATGATAAAGATGATGATGACGATGACGATGATGATGATGACGATGACGATGATGATGATGATGATTCACCAGAACAAATAAAATTACTTAATCCAATTTTAGCAAATGAAGGTATTGATAATTATTTACCTGTTGAAAATTTTGAAGATATTAAGACAGTTTATATTGAACCCCCAATTAATTTTGAAGAGATTGACATACCTATACATTTAGAATCCGACCAATCAGTTTTACACATACAAGATACCGATTTAAACAATTTTACAATTCCTCCTGATTTAGGAGAACCCAAAGATGTACACGCATCTAAATTTGAATATAAAAAAATGTCACTTAATAAACTTAGAGAAGTAGCTGTTAGTAAAGGCATTATTGCTGATGCATCAAGATTAAAGAAGAATGATATTCTTAAATTACTTGGAGATGAGTAATTTATTTTATCTAACTTTAGTATAATATGGATAATTATTATACTATAGAACCTACACAAAAATTACAAGGCACATCATATAATTTATGGCAACCTGATGGTTCAACTAACAGAAAAATTCAAGTTGATGCTGGTATTAATTCCAACTGGAAATATAGACAATATATGCAAAAAAATGCTAATGAAATTATGAAATTTAATACTATGCAATCTATTAATACTTCTGGAAATAATCCATACACAGTTTTAAATGTTAATCCTGTTGGAAATACCCCATATTTATATAGTTCTGTTCATGATACAAGTAATCCCATATACGGATTTATAAATTCTGACCTAAAACAAGATTACATGAGTAAACAGCAAATAAAAGCACGAATGGTAGCACCATCTATACCAACTAATTTTTATACCTTGTAACATTTACTTTGCTTCGCAGAAACACCGTTTTGCATATCCAAAGTGGAAAAATGAATATCCATTACACCGACCAAAAAATACTACGTAGTAAAATGATACAAAATATATTACGCACTGCTTTACACCCTTGGTAATTCGTATTTTTGTGCGAACTTAAATGTCCAAAGGTGTATATGAAAATATTAAGTATTGATGTTGGCATTAAAAACTTATCTTTCTGTCTTTTTGAAATACAATTATTTGATACAAAATTAACTCATCTCAAAATTGTAAAATGGGACAATATTGATTTAATTGAAAAAATAGAATCAAGATGTATTGAGGTTGATAAAAATGGATTATGTAATAAACCAGGTAAATTTTCAAAAGACGGAAAATTTTATTGTCTTAAACATTCAAAAAAACACACATATTTACAACCTTCTTCTGAACTAAAACAATCATACCTGAATAAACAAAAAATACAAAAATTGATTGATATTGCCGACAAATATAAACTATCATATGAAACACCGCCTAAAAAAACTAATATTTTAGGAATTATTAATGAATTTATCAATAATAATTGTTATACAGCTATCACTAAGACTAATGCTACTAAAGTAGATTTAGTTACTATTGGTAGAAATATTCAAAATAATTTTGATGAAAATCTTTCTGACCATCTATCTAGCATTGATATTATTATTATTGAAAATCAAATAGGCCCTATAGCTAATAAAATGAAAACTATTCAAGGAATGATTTCACAATATTTTATTATGAGAAATAATAATATTCATATTGAATTTATTAGTGCTTGTAATAAACTTAAGGACTTTTTGCCTAATGAAAAAATAGATTATAAACAACGTAAAAAATTAGGGATTGAAACTTGTTTAGGAATAATTTCAAATGATTTTAGATTTAAAGAATGGGAAAGCTTTTTTAACAAACATACAAAAAAAGATGATTTATCTGATTGTTTTTTACAGGGATTATGGTTTGTAAAACATAAAATTTAATTCACTACAATATGCATTTTATATAAAATGTCTAAATATGTAATTAAATATATATATATATAATTCGTATTATTTAAAACTAAATGTTCTTATTATTTCATAATGGATAACGATATTATTGATATTTCAATGGATTTTAATAATAAGAAAACAAATTTTGGAAGTGGAATTGAACTTCTTATGAATGATAAACAATCTCATGGACGACCAACTAGTGATATTGATATTGAAGATTTAAATAATTTAGAAAATGAACTCAATGATTTAACTAATGATATTTCTATGAGTAACACTTTTGACTCTGAATTATTTGAACTTAAAACTAATTTTAATGATAAACCATCTGTTTCTTTTAATGAAGAACCATCTATTCATAATTTAGACACTAATCATGATGAACATATATCCAATTTAGGACATTCAACTGCTAATATTTCCGATTCTAAAACTTGGGATGGTTATGGAAAATTTAATAATGTACCTTTCAACCCTGATGCTAGAATGTCAACTGAACCTAAATTATCAACATATGAGATTCTTAGAGAAAAATTTAAATATTTAAAAAAACTTGAGATTCTTGAAAAGAAAGGAGTTGAATTAACTAAAAAATATAATATGGATTCTAATCTACAAGAAATGATATATGAATATGAAACTATTATAGCAGATAGAGATAAGCAATCTGCCATTAATTTTCAAAGAAATATGATGATGGCTATTATTAATGGTATTGAGTTTTTAAATAATCGTTTTGATCCATTTGATGTTAAACTTGATGGCTGGGGAGAACAAATTAATGAAAATATTAATGATTATGATGACATTTTTGGAGAACTTCATGAGAAATATAAATCTAAAGCATCACTTGCTCCTGAGCTTAAATTATTATTTCAACTCGGAGGTAGTGCTATGATGGTTCATATGTCTAATACTATGTTTAAGTCTGCTATGCCTGGAATGGATGACATTTTAAGACAAAACCCTGAACTTATGCGTCAATTCCAAAATGCTGCTGTAAATTCTATGGCTAGTTCTAATCCTGGATTAGCTGGTTTTATGGGTGGATTAATGAATCCAGCAGCTGCTTATTCTGAACCTCCTGTTCCTCATCACAGAAAAGGACCACCTCAACCTATTGCAACTCAAGGACCTAATGGAATTCCACCACCTTCTAATAGAGCTGGAAATAATGTTGGTGGAATGAATATTGGACGTGCTGATGTTTCTATGGCACGTGGTGCGTTCAGTCAAAGTTCTAATTTACATGATGATGGAATTAGCATTAAAGAAAATAATTTAAATTTTAACGGTATAGAAACTCAACAACCAGCACAAAAAAGCTTTAGAAGACCTGATATGAAAGGACCCAGCGATATAACAGATATTTTATCTGGATTAAAAACAAAGACAATTGAAATTGTTACTCCCAAACAAAATAATAATATAGTTGTTGAAGATTTAAATAATAGTAGCACTATCAGTATTGACGATTTAAAGAGTATTCAAGGTGAAGGAAATGTACCTAAACGCAGTCGCAGAAGACCTAAATCTGATAAAAATACTGTTAGTTTGGATATTTAGAGCAATGCGTATAGTAATCTTTATTATAAGCATAAATAAAGTAGTTTTCATAATTGGTTATTGAACAAAATACTCATATTTTGTACGAACATATATATATATATATATATATGAACAGAAAAATAGTTGGAAAAGGCTCTTATGGATGTGTCTATAAACCAAGTATACCTTGTAAAATACTTCCAAGACATAATTTTGATTATGATAAATATGTTTCAAAGATAATGACAACCCAAAATGCAGAAACAGAATTATCCGAATATCAAGCAATCGATAAAATGGATCCTACTGATGAATATCATTTAGGACAGCCTATACTATGTAAACCCAATTTAAATGAAAACAATGTTAAAGATATTACAAAATGTGAACACATAAATTTACACAAATTAAAAAATCATAATGATTATAGTTTGTTAGTTCTTAAATTTGGAGGTCCTGATTTAAATATGTTTTGTAGAAAATATATTTCCAAATATTTAGAAACAGATAAAACGAATCGCACTGATAAATTTTGGCTTGAAGTACACAACTTAATTAAAGGTCTTAAATTTTTTAAAGATAATGGTATAATACATTATGACATTAAACCTCAAAACATTTTATTTAATACTACTAATGGAAAAATGAAATATATAGATTTTGGTTTAATGAGAACAACAAAAGAAGTAATAGTCGCATCAACCAACAACAAAAATAGATTAGGTATATTTCATTGGTCTTATCCGTTTGACTGTGGATTTATGAATAAAACAACATTTACTAACTACAAAAATAATGTTGATATTATAAAAACCGATATTAAAAATTCATTAAGTAAAATGATAGTTAATGATTTCAAACATAATATATATTCGTTATCAATTAATAACCCTGAATCTTTTAAGATACTTTTTACATATTTAAATCCAGATAATACTATTCCAAAAGTAGAAACTCAATATACTTATATTAATTCATTTTTCAATGGTTTTAATAAAATGATTGAAAATAAATCATATAATGATATTTTAAATCATACTATTAATTCTATTGACATATTTGGTCTTGGTTTTACATTACAATTTATGGCGAATTGTTTTAAAAGATTAAACGCATTATCATTAGAAGATTTTACAAAATTTTCTACTTTTTTTCATAAAATGTATGATTTTAATCCTTTGATGCGTGTTATTAATATTGAACAATTATTAAATGAATATGAAGGTATTTTACTTGAAATGGGTATTTTAAGTCGTTTGGAAAAAAGTTTTAAAAATAATACTCTATTGAACAAACCACAAATATCAATCGTACGATATGCTCCTCCCTCTACCAAATATTTATCTGCTGCTTTACAAGTATTAGCTAATGAAGATCCTATTGAAATTAATGTTGGATGTCCAGAAGGGAAAGAATTAAATCCTATAACTAACAGATGCATTAAAAAATGTAAAGATGGTTATGAGAGAAACGATAAATTCAAATGTTATAGCATTGCAACAAAAACAAAAAAAAAACCATTTAGAACAAAATCAATTAAAATATGTTCTTCAGAACAAGAATTAAATCCTATAACTAACAGATGCATTAAAAAATGTAAAGATGGTTATGAGAGAAATGATAAATTCAAATGTTATAGCGTTACAAAAAAAACAAAAAAAAACAGGAAAAAGTCCTGAAAAATTTAGAAGGGAATAGGTTGTTAAGTATGCAAATGTCTGAAAAGGTGCTTTTCCACCACAATAATAAAAAATGGACGATAATTTTTTTACACCTTTGGAGATTTAAACCTTTGCACATTTAAAACGCCCATTTTTATATAATTTTTAACTATATAAAAATGGGCGTTTTAAATGTGCAAAGGTGTAACATGTTAGGAAAATGCCGTTTTGTATATTACACAGTGCTCTTTAGTAAATTGTAAAAATTGTATGAATTGTATAAATTGTATAAATTGTATAAATTGTATAAATTGTATAAATTGTATAAATTGTATAAATTATTGTATAAATAAAATATACATAATAATGACATCAAAATATGAAAATGGTTTATTTATTTTTAGAAGAGACTTTAGAGTTATAGATAATATTGGACTTAATTTAGCTAATAGTATGTGTAAAAGAATTTATCCAATATTTATTTTTACACCTGAGCAGGTTACTGGAGCAAATAAATTCAAATCAAATAATTCTGTACAGTTTATGATTGAATCACTTGAAGATTTATCATCACAAATTTCAAAAATGGGTGGACATTTAATGTGTTTTTATGGTAATAATAATACAATTGTTTCATATTTACTCAAACAATTAGATATAAATTTTGTATGTTTTAATGCTGATTATAGTCCTTATGCTATTCAACGTGAAATGGGTATAATACAAATATGTGATAAAATGGGTATTCCAGTAGAATATGGTTATGATTATTATTTACATCCACCAGGAACAATTGTAAATGGTCAAGGAAACCCCTATCAAAAATTTACACCATTTTATAACGCATCTGTTAGAAAAAAAGTAGAATCCCCTGCCAGTTTAAGAAAAATTCACTTTGCATCCTCTAATAAGCATTTACAATATAGTATTTCATTGGATGATGGTATAAAAAGATTTACGAAAATAAATCCAAATATATTAGTACATGGTGGAAGAACTAATGCTATAAGTCAAATGAGAACTGCTTCTAAAAATATAAAAAATTATCCTAGAACTCATAATGATTTAAGTCATTCTACTTCAGAGTTAAGTGCTTATATTAAATTTGGTTGTATATCAATTAGAGAGGTTTACAAAACATTTAGATCAAAACATGATTTTATCAGGCAACTATTTTGGAGGGATTTTTATGCTAATATATTGTATTCATTTCCATATGTTTTGGGTTCAGCAATGAAATCAAGTTATAATAAAGTTAAATGGCATCATAATTCTAATTGGTTTAAAAAATGGTGTGATGGTGAAACTGGATACCCAGTTGTTGATGCTGGAATGAGACAATTAAATGAAACAGGTTATATGCATAACAGAGCACGTTTAATAACTTCATCGTTTCTTGTTAAAATATTATTAATTTCGTGGGAAGAAGGAGAAAAATATTTTGCTCAGAATTTAGTTGACTATGATCCTGCTTCAAACAATGGTAATTGGCAATGGACAGCAAGTTCTGGTGCTGATTCACAACCATATTTTAGAATTTTTAATCCTTGGGAACAAGGTAAAAATTATGATCCAAATTGTGAATATATAAAAAAATGGATTCCTGAGTTAAAAGATGTACCGAATAAGGATATTTTAAATTGGGGAGATACATATTCTGAATACAAGGATATTAAGTATCCAAAACCTATTGTTGATTATAAAAAACAAAAAGATTTAGCATTAAAAATGTATTCATCTGTATTTCATTAAATTCTATAGCGCTATAATTACCATTCAGTAATGCTCAATCAATATTTGTTTACTATTCCATATAATTCGGTTATAAACGCAGTAGAAATGTATTTTAACCAAATTAAAACATATATCAAGAAAAAACGAGATATATCGACTAATTATAACTGTTTAGATAGATTTTGTAATTCTTATATTATTACCTGTTAATACTTTAGCACCTGATGTTATTAAATCATAATTAATTACTAAATTATTTGTAATATTACCCCC
>Ga0194117_10003679_pt1 | contig 15241 bp, 8 predicted proteins | sample TA2MahsurfametaG_FD_160579 | JGI IMG/M metagenome (GOLD analysis project Ga0194117, IMG submission 160579) | Freshwater microbial communities from Lake Tanganyika, Tanzania - TA2015009 Mahale N1 surface | ecosystem: Environmental > Aquatic > Freshwater > Lake | place: Tanzania: Lake Tanganyika...
GGCTCCGCAACCCGGCCGACCAGCTCGACCAGCTCCTGGCGCCGATCTTCGACCTCGCCGAGGTCAAGAAGGCCAAGGCGATCGCCACCGGTCTCCCGGCCGGTCCCGGTGCCGCCTCCGGCAAGATCTACCTCAATGCCGACCGTGCCGTCACCGCCGCCGACAAGGGCGAGAAGGTGCTGCTGGTCCGCGTCGAGACCTCCCCCGAGGATCTCCGCGGGATGATCGCGGCCGAGGGCATCCTGACCGCCCGCGGTGGCGTCAGCTCCCACGCCGCACTCGTCGCCCGCCAGATGGGCAAGGTCTGCATCTGCGGCGCCTCCGCACTCGAGATCGACTACGACAAGAAGACCGTGTCGGTCGACGGCAAGACCTACAAGGAGGGCGACTTCCTCTCGATCGATGGCACCGCCGGCACCGTGTATGCCGGCCAGATCAAGACGGCCCCGTCCGAGATCATCTCGGGCCTCATCAACGGCGACAAGGCCGCCCAGAAGACGGAGAAGTTCAAGAACTTCGCCCAGCTGATGAAGTGGTGCTCCCAGTACAGCCGGCTGCAGGTCCGGACCAATGCCGACAACCCGGAGCAGACCGCCAACGCGATCGCCTTCGGCGCCACCGGCATCGGTCTCACCCGCACCGAGCACATGTTCTTCGAGGGCGACCGGATCGACGCCATGCGCGAGATGATCCTGGCCGACTCCCTGGCTGCCCGCCAGGAGGCCCTGGCGAAGCTCCTGCCGTATCAGCGCGAGGACTTCTTCGGGATCTTCAAGGAGCTGAAGGGATTCCCGGCCACCATCCGGTTCCTGGATCCGCCGCTCCATGAGTTCCTGCCACACACCAAGGAGCAGCAGCTCGACCTCGCCCGCAAGATGGGCATCCCGGTCGAGAAGATCATGTCGCGTGTCCACGAGCTCCACGAGTTCAACCCGATGCTCGGGTTCCGTGGATGCCGGCTGGGCATCAAGTACCCCGAGATCACCGCCATGCAGGCCCGTGCGGTGTTCGAGGCGGCGGCCGATGCCAACAAGAAGGGCTACAAGGCCAAGCCCGAGATCATGATCCCGCTGGTGGGCTTCAAGAAGGAGCTCGACCTCCAGGTGGCCATCGTCCACGAGGTCGCCGCGGCGGTTCAGAGGGAGAAGAAGACCAAGATCTCTTACAGCGTGGGCACGATGATCGAGGTCCCGCGCGGTGCGCTGACGGCCGACGAGATCGCCCACACGGCGGAGTTCTTCAGCTTCGGAACGAACGACCTGACCCAGACCACCCTCGGCATGAGCCGCGACGACTCCGGCAGCTTCCTGCCGCCGTACGCCGAGGCCGAGATCGTGAAGAAGAATCCATTCGCGACGATCGACCAGACCGGTGTCGGTTCGCTGATGCAGATCGCGATCGCCAAGGGCCAGCAGGCCCGTCCAGGCATCAAGCTCGGCATCTGCGGCGAACACGGTGGCGATCCCGACTCCGTGAAGTTCTGCCACCGGATCGGCCTGACCTACGTCAGCTGCTCGCCGTTCCGCGTGCCGGTCGCCCGTCTCGCCGCCGCCCAGGCTGCGATCGAGGAGAAGCGCAAGGCCGCTGCCTCCAAGAAAAAGTGATCGGCGCCTTCGCCGTTCGGTAGCACAAGGCCGTCCCGCACGCGCGGGACGGCCTTTCTGCTGAGCAGGTGGGTGATGCAGTGCCCTGCATCACCGGGTGCGGGAGCACCCACGTCTGTTAGGGAAGACCTCCGCGGTGTCCCTGACATCCCCGCGAGGGTCCAGAAAACCAAGGGTTACAGCCGGGATCCTCTGACGCGAATGGGGTCCCGTCCACCCTCACGGGTGGATCGGAGCGCAGGGGATCGAGATGGGGCCGTGGCGGAGCACAGCCCTACGTGCGAATACGAAGCAGATGAGACTAACCGGTGAAAGACCGAGTATGATGCAGGCATGGCGTCATGTAGCTGAAGGCAACTGCGTCGCCGAGAGGCGGGGTGGGGAGCAGCCGGAGGCGAACTTGCCGTCCCAAAACAGTCTGCCAAGACCGTTGAACCCGATACGGCCTGAAGGAATGGCGAGCCTGCGTAGGAAAGGCGAAGCCCAGGTGTTGAACCTGTCCGGAACGATCTGGGCCTGCTTCGAAAAAACGGACAGAGGAAAGGTGGTTTTTCCTTAAGGGGTTTTGGACTCGAAAAGTGCTGGTGAGAGGCCGCCCAGAGCGGTGTGGTGGCGCTGACGGTTGTAGAAGACCTCGATGAAGTCGAAGATGACAGAGGCGCCGTTTTGGGCACCCTTGCTGACGGTTCCATGTCTTGGGGCTTCTCACTCGTTGCAAGCTCTGGGTTTACAGGCGCAGGCAGGGGTCGCCCGAGGGAAGGCTCGTGTTCCAGGGGACTTGTGGGTTCAGGGTCAAGGCGACCCATTCATCATGGCGAACTTGCCGACGGCGGCAGCGCGGGAATGGACGTGAAGCTTCCCATAGATACGGCGGATGTGGGTGGCGACGGTGCTCGGGCTGATTCCCAGCTCACGCACGATTTCCTTGTTTTGTCTGCCGAACGACAAGAGCTGCAGGATTTCGCGTTCCCGCTCGGACAACGGGTCGGGCACGCTGATTTTGGCGGTGGAATGCTGGAAGTACTGCACGACCTGGCGAGCCACGGTGCTGCTCATGGGGGAGCCGCCGGAGTGAACCTCGCGCAAGGCGTCAAGAAGCGTGGCACGGCTGGTCCTCTTGAGGAGGTAGCCCGAGGCGCCGGCCGTCAGCGCCTCGAAGACATGGTCGGCATCCCCATACACGGTCAGCATGACGAACTGGATCTCCGGGGCACGGTGCTTGATGTCCCGGACGCATTCGATGCCGCTTCGTCCGGGCAGGTTGATGTCCATGAGGACGATGTCGGGGCGGTCGCGCAGCAGGTGGACCTCGGCCTCGTGCCCGTCGCTGCTCTGGCTGATGCACGCGAAGCCGGGCGTGTGGCTGATCCAATCGGCCCAGAGTTGGCATGATTCCACGTCGTCATCGACGATGGCGATGCGGACGGCGTGGTGGGCGGAGGGATCGAGGCGTGGCGCAGGGCTGATCATGGAATCAAGGATGGGACGGACGGCGCCAGCCCGGGGGACTGCTGGACCGGGACGGTGAAGCGGACCGTGGTGCCGACGCCGGTGCGGCCTTCGACCTCGCAGGATCCGCCAATGTCGGCCATGCGCTGGCGCATGTTTTGGAGACCCTCGCCCTCGCGGGCTGACACGAGGCCGACGCCATTGTCGGCCAATACAAGGTGGAATTGGAGCGCGTCGAGGTCGAGGTGGAGGCTGAGGGAGATCTCCGAAGCGCTGGCGTGCTTGAGGGAATTGTTGAGGGCCTCCTTCGCCGCGAGGAAGAGGTTGTGGCGCGTCTCGGCAGGCAAGACCAAGTCCGGGAGGGAGACGGGCAAGGCAAGGCGCAGCCGCACGGCGGCCACGTCAACGTTCTCTTGGGCGTGGTTGGTCAGGTAGTTGAGCAGGCCGTTCAGGTTGTCGTGCCGCGGGTTGATGGCCCAAACGATCTCGTCGAGGGCGCACGTCACGTCATGGCTGGTCTTCCAGATCCGCTGCAGCTCGGACCGGGTGGGGGCTGGATCGGGCAGCTTTGCCAACGCCGACTCGCTCAGGAGGCTGATGCGCGTGAGGTGCGCTCCGAGGTCGTCGTGGATGTCCTGGGCGATGCGCATGCGTTCCTGTTCGACATCGCGCTGCCGCTGGAGGCTGGCGAGCTTGAGGTGATGGCGGCGACGGTTGACAGCGATGACAGCCATGGCGACGCACGCGGCCGACACGCCTGCGCTACCGGCCCGGAACCAGCGGGTCTGCCAATAGTGCGGGAGTTGGCGAAAGGTGATGGAAGCCTCCGACGTGCTCCACACTCCGTCGTTGTTGGAACCGACGACGGCGAACCGGTAGGTGCCCGGAGGAAGGTAGTGGTATTGGGCCATGCGCATGTTCCCCACGTCCGACCAGTGTTCGTCGAGGCCCTCCAACCGGCTGCGGAACCGCACGCGTCTTGGTGCCGCAAAGCTGAGCCCGGAGTAACGAATCTCGATCCGGTGGCGGCCCGGGGGTATCTCGATGGCTGGGTTGCTCTGGGCCTCGTCCCATGTTCTGGGCCGAGTGTTGCCCACTTCCTCGGCCGGCGATGCGTGGCCTCGGAGGACGGGCTTGCCGTCCACAAGCACCTCGTCGATGACAATCGGCGGGGGGATTTGGTTGATCCGGAGCGAGCCAGGGTCCACCACGGCCAAGCCCGCGCCCGTGGCAAACCAGAGACGCCCGTCCTGGGCACGGCAGGCGTTGGGCTGGTTGGGGCCTTCAAACTCCAAGGTGGCCAAGCCGTCGGCCAGGTCGAGCTGGAGCACCTCCAGCGTGGCTCCGCGGCCGTCGGCGCACGCGTTCAATGTCTCGAGGTCCACCCGGGCCAAGCCACGGAACGTGCCCAGCCAAAGGTGTCCGGTACGGTCGCCCAGAATGCTCATCACGGTGTCGCCGGGCAATCCATGCTGGCTGGTCACTCGGGCAAACGTGGCGTCCCGGTATCGCCAAAGGCCGTCGCCCTTGGACCCAATCCAAAGCGTCCCCGCTCCGTCCACGTGCAGGCACGTCAGGTATTTGGCCGCAAGGCCCTGCCCGGGTCCAAGGTTGCTCAACCCCCCGTTCCGGAACCGCCACAGCCCATTTCCGGCGGTCGCAAGCCAGATCGTGCCCGAGCGATCCTCGGCAATGTGGCGGACCCTTTCCTCCACGATGTCCGGGTGCAGGTCGAAGACCTGCCACGTTTCCCCTTGCAGGCGGCCGACGCCACGCTCGCCACCCGCCCACAATGACCCGGTCGAGTCCTCGAACAACGCGTAGACGAGCCACGATTTCCGCGGCCAACCCGGTGCCGAAATGAATCGGTCGCCGGACTTCAGCAAGACGCCGTTCCAGGCGGACCCAACCCAGACGCGGCCTTGGCGGTCCTCGAGGACAGACCATGCGTCGCGTCGCTGGATGCCATGGCGGTCGTCGAAGTTGCGCCACGCGTTCCCTTCTTGGGTGTACAGGCCTGCGCCCTCGGTTCCCACCCAAAGGCCTCCCGCCCGGTTGGTGGTGACCGAGAGCGCGGGATGTTGGCGCGCGTCGTCCCCCGGCCTGACCATGGTGACGCGCTTCCTGCGAAGCATGTTGAGGCCTCCGCCGCCGGTGCCGACCCAAACGTTGCCCTCTCGGTCTTCCATGAGGGCGGACACGGTGTTGTGGGACAAGCCCTCCGTGACGCCCACTTGGTGCGCCGCCCCGTCCCGAGGCGCCACGTGGATGCCCTTGCTGTAGGTGCCCACCCATACGTCTCCCGCCGAGGTTTCCATGAGCGCGGTCAAGCCCGGCGCATCCCAGGGCAGTGGGCCACGATCTTCCACCCACCGGCCTTCCTCCCATCGTCTGAGGCCCGTGTCGGCGACCCACATGCCGCCGAAACGGCTGGCGCAGGCCAACAGAGGGGCGCGTATGGGCGGACGAAGCTGAGGCTCTGGCAACGCCATCCCGCCCGGGCCCAACGGAATGACCTCCATGTTCCGATGGGTCCACAGGCCCCCGGCTGAATCGACATGAAGGTGGTTGACCAACCATTCAGCCGATGGCGAGACGACGCCCATCCCCGCGCTCTGGTGAAAGCGTGCCAGCCATCCTTCTCTATTCATCACCCACACGTTGCCGGCGCGATCCTCGGCGAAGCTGTCCACCTCGGCGTTGGGCCAACCTTGGGGAACCGGGGATGCAGAGAATTTTCCGCGATGGCACGTGGTCAACTGGCCGTTTTGGTGGCCCAGCCAGAGGGTTCCCCGGCTGTCCTCGAACATGGATCGAATGGCTCCGTCTTTCAGGCCCGGTGTGTTGGATGGGTCCAGGGCTCGAAAGGACGTGCCATCGAACCTCACCAATCCATTGAACGTACCCACCCAAAGCTGGCCGTCCCGCGTCTGGAGGACGGAGCGAACCCGGTTTTCCGGCAAGCCATCTTCCATGCGCCAGCTATGGATCACGTAAGGGCACTCGCCCTGCGCCACGTCCTGCATCGCGGCAGCACTGGCGGCAATTCCGTGCGCGAGGGCGCAGGCGATGAACCTGGAATGCAGGAATGCGATGGCCGTCAGGTTACTAGGGCGCGCCATGTTCCCTCAAGGCTGCATGAAAAGGCCGGGCACCGTACCACGATGCCCGGCCGATGTTGCATGGTCGTGGTCCCGAGTGGCCCAAGACTCCACGAGCCCTGCCGTCCACTCAGGGCGTGGCGGCGCGATAAAACTTACGTGCGCCGGCGGAGGTCGTCTTGTACGGGGACGTGGCCTCTAGCTTCTTCCATTCCCCATTGAGGTCCTCGGCCTCGTACAGGCTGCCGGACGACCACTTCACCTCCAGCTCGCCGTTCGGAAAGGTGGAGATCCCGAGGATGGGCGGGCAGGGAAGGGGCGCGCCGGGTTGGGTCTTCCAGCTCAGGGCGCCGTAGCTGACATCCCACGCGCCCATGTTGGGCCATGCCTTGGCAAGGGCGTTCTCGGTCCAGCCGCCGCCCAGCAGCCAGTCAGGGTATTGCCGCCCAATGTCGGTGCTGGTCCAAGGCACGCCGTCGAGGACCGTGGTCACTCGGACGACGTCGCACTCGGTGTACTGCGCGGTCCACGTCAGGACGTGATCCACGCCGTTGTCGAGCAAGCGGCTGTAGTCGGCATCCGTGGCGGGGTTGTTCATGTTGAAGCTGTTGTACACGTAGGTCTTGCCTGCCGGGGCCTTGGTGCCGGTGGTGTTGGGGTTCATCTCCCACTTGTTCCAGTCCCCGTTGCCGCCCGGCCGCCAGTTGCCGGGGCCGAGGTCCACGGTGCTGTCAGCACCCATGAGCGTGAAAAGGGCGGGGAGGCCATTGGCCCATGGGGCGTTGAACTGGAAGAGGCGGATGCGGTTGGCAGCCGCGTTGCCGTTGTTTTCCAGCCCGTCAATTCGGAACACCAAACGGCCGGTGATGTACTCGTTGTTGGCCAGGGCGCTGGCCATCGGCCAGTCGAACTGCTTGCCGACCCAGGTGCCCAACGCGCCGGTGCTGGCGGCGCGGAGGCTGCCGGCCTTCCAGTTGGCATCATACGTCGGGATCGGCGTCCCGCTGGAATCCTTGTACACCGGCGGCTGGCAGCCGCTGAGCCCGCTCCACTCGTAGTTCTTGATGTCGGACGAGGGCGTCACCGTCGTCGTGGCCCACTTGATCTCGGAGATCTCCGCGTCCCACGCGCCCATGTTGGGCCATGCTTTGGCAAGGGCGTTCTCGGTCCAGCCGCCGCCCAGCAGCCAGTCTGGCCAGTGCCGGGCCACGTAGGTCACCGTCCAAGCCACGCCGTCGAGCGATGTGGCGACCTTCACGGCGTCGCACGACTCGTCGTACTGGGCGCTCCAGGTCAGGACATGGTCCACGCCGTTGTCCACCAGCCGGCAGTAGTCCGGGTCCTTGGCTGGGTTGCCCATGTTGAAGCTGTTGTACAGATAGGTCTTGCCCGCCGGGGCCTTGGTGCCGGCGGTGTTGGGGTTCATCTCCCACTTGTTCCAGTCCCCGTTGCCGCCCGGCCGCCAGTTGCCGGGGCCGAGGTCCACCGTGCTGTCGGAGCCCATGAGGGTGAGGAGGGCGGGGAGGCCGTTGGCCCATGGGGCGTTGAACTGGAAGAGGCGGATGCGGTTGGCGGCCGCGTTGCCGTTGTTCTCGAGCCCATTGATGCGGAACTTGAGGGAGCCGCTGACCTTCTCGTTGTTGGCCAGGGCGCTGGCCATCGGCCAGTCAAACTGCTTGCCGACCCAGGTGCCCAACGCGCCGGTGCTGGCGGCGCGGAGGCTGCCGGCCTTCCAGTTGGCATCATACGTCGGGATCGGCGTCCCGCTGGAATCCTTGTACACCGGCGGCTGGCAGCCGCTGAGCCCGCTCCACTCGTAGTTCTTGATGTCGGACGAGGGCGTCACCGTCGTCGTGGCCCACTTGATCTCGGAGATCTCCGCGTCCCACGCGCCCATGTTGGGCCATGCTTTGGCAAGGGCGTTCTCGGTCCAGCCGCCGCCCAGCAGCCAGTCTGGCCAGTGCCGGGCCACGTAGGTCACCGTCCAAGCCACGCCGTCGAGCGATGTGGCGACCTTCACGGCGTCGCACGACTCGTCGTACTGGGCGCTCCAGGTCAGGACATGGTCCACGCCGTTGTCCACCAGCCGGCAGTAGTCCGGGTCCTTGGCTGGGTTGCCCATGTTGAAGCTGTTGTACAGATAGGTCTTGCCCGCCGGGGCCTTGGTGCCGGCGGTGTTGGGGTTCATCTCCCACTTGTTCCAGTCCCCGTTGCCGCCCGGCCGCCAGTTGCCGGGGCCGAGGTCCACCGTGCTGTCGGAGCCCATGAGGGTGAGGAGGGCGGGGAGGCCGTTGGCCCATGGGGCGTTGAACTGGAAGAGGCGGATGCGGTTGGCGGCCGCGTTGCCGTTGTTCTCGAGCCCATTGATGCGGAACTTGAGGGAGCCGCTGACCTTCTCGTTGTTGGCCAGGGCGCTGGCCATCGGCCAGTCAAACTGTTTGCCGACCCAAGTGCCCAACGCGCCGGTGCTGGCGGCGCGGAGCCTGCCATTTGAAATGGCATAGGTCGGGATGGCTGTCCCGCTGCTGTCTTGGTACGTGGGAGGGAGTGCCTCGGGGGTGGAGGCACCGCTCCATGAGTAGTTCTTGATGTCCTGTGCTCTGGAGGGTGCGATCCCTGCAACCGCCATTGTGAGCACCGCGACTAACGGGCTAAGGATTCTCTTCATGTTTTCCGACGATTTTGAGGTTTCAACCTAGCGGGCGCGGCCACTGGCCACGCCAAGTCCCACCATGACGGCCTTGAGACCCATGCCAGACAGGGCAGGGCACACCTCATGCAACTACATGCCTTCGGGGAACTTGTTTCGAGGATAGGCCAGGCAAGCCTGGCGTGTCTTGTCGTCCATTCAGACGACAAACGAGGGTGGAGGGGAGTGGGCCGTAAGAGGGTCGGCCGAAGCCATCGCCACAGGGCGGCCTGACGGCGGCTAGAAGCTTGCAGACTTCCTTGGGGTGCGTTGGCGCAGCCAGTTGATGTCGTTGAACACCACGGGCTGCGTGAGGGCGTTGTCAAAGCCCTTGATGCGCACTGGCACGACGCTGGTCCCCTGCCACCGCTTGATTTCCGAGTGGCCATCGATGAAGGCCAGGCCGCCTGCCCCGTTGTGGTAGCTGGCGGGCATGTCCATCCAGCGGTCTGCGCCCGGGGCAAAGAAGCCGGCGTCGTTGATGCTGTCTGGGTGCTCGTCGAGGTACATCCACGTCTCAGAGGGGCCTGGGAAGATAATTTCAGACGACTTTCGCACGTGCAGGTAGGCGTCGCTCCACGGGCCATCTTCGGCATTGCCCTCTCCGATGGCGATGTTCCCCGACACGCTGCGCGCGCGAGCCGACCAACCCTTGGACCTCTGGACGGGGCTCACGAAGCGGTCGGCGGGGCAACGATAGATGTTTCGCGATCCCGCGTAGTAGGGAGCTAGCTTGGAGTAGTTGGGGTCGGTGAAGAGGGCAAAGTTGGTGTTTTGGGGGCTGATGTCCCAATCCAGCCAGCCGAGCACCCATGGAGAGTACTTGCTGGTGATCGATTGCGTGCTGGCCGCCGCCAGTGACCCGTGGACGGCCCCGGGGAACCGGTCCGCGTTGTCACCCAGGTACATTTGGCACGCAAGCATGAGTTGTTTGGTGTTGTTCATGCAGGCGATGCCTTGCCCCTTGGCCTTTGCCTTGCCCAAGGCGGGCAAAAGCATTCCTGCAAGGATGGCGATGATGGCGATCACCACGAGGAGTTCAATCAACGTGAAGGCAGTCCCGCAGCCGCGGGCCACCCTCTGGGTTTTTCGCCCCTCGCTCCTCTCGTCCGACCCTTGCCGCAAACGCACGCGCCGGTTGTCCCGTCTCATCCGCTAGATTTGTATCAGAGGGCAGGTCTGCGTCTTGTCGTCCGTTTAGACGATATCCGTGTGCACGGCCTCGGAACCGCGTAAAGGCTGCCGGAGACGGCAATCCGTCGGCCCGGAGTCTGCGGAACGATGCGCGCATTAACCCCAAGGGTTCAAAGTCAGCGGCGAGTGGTCGGCGAAGCGCCGCCGCCGGATCACGCCGTAGCTCGCCCTGACAACCCAGCTCGGCTTGCGCCCATCACCCGGCATACTTCGCTTTGATCTGGCAACGCAGGGCGGGGTAACCGCGGGCCTTCAAGTCCGCGAAGTCATTGGTGCTGGCGAGGCGTTTCTGGTCCGGCGCGAGCAGCCAGAGGCGCACGAACACCCCAACTTCGAGTTTTCGCGGATGGTCCCGGAGTGTCAAGGCGTCGTTCAGCTTCACGGATGCCTCGGGGGCGAGTTCCTTGGGGTCGGTCTTATCGGCGGTTTCCGGATACCGCAGCTTGAGCGGACAGTCGCCGGGGCCGGGGACCTGGAGCGGTGCCAGCTCATTGAGCTATTCCACTTGGGCCGGCTGGAGATGTGCGTGGAACGCCCGGCGCAGATTGGCGGCCTGCGCGTCCTTCCCCAGCGCCATGCCATGAAACGCGCGGATCAGGGCGGCGCGCAAGGCCGGGGCATCGAAGGCGGGGAATTCCAGGTCTGGCTCAGCGTGCGCGAGCAGATTCACCCGGGCGATGAATTGCTTGAGGGCATGGTCAAGCTGCGGCAATTCGAACGCGCCTTTCGCCAGGGCATCCGCCAGCACCGTGGCCGAGGCGACCGGGTCCACGGTGCGCTGATACTCCTGTCCGAGAATCAGTCCGAGGAAGCGCGTGCGCCGGATCGCGGCCACGGCCTTTTGCTGGCGCTCGAAGACATGTTCGACCGCTGCCTCGAAGTGCTGCGAATAAAGCTCCTCCAGCCGCTCGCGCCGCACTTCGGTGGCCACCGTGAGCAACTTGAGCCAGCTGCCGCGGCTTTCGACTTCCCGGATTCCCGCGGCGACGAAAAGCGGGGCCGTGACGACGCTTTCCCGGACCAGCGTGCCGGTGCGGCCGCCGGCGAGCAGGCAGTCCAGCGTGCCGGCGTCCTTGCGTTGGGCGAGCTGATCCACGAACCCGGCCGCGAGACACACCTGGAGCGGGTCCGGGGGCCCCAAACGCGAATCTTGGCAGAAACGGGGGTGGGGTCGGTGTCGAGACCCGCCGCCAACTGGCCGGTCCAGATGGAACCGTTCAAACCGCATCGAATTCGGACGGGGTGGGGGTGGTCTCTGGACCTTGGAACGCATCGGATTTCGCTGACGGATGGACGCCGAAACGTTATCGATGACGTATTTCCCGGTGCGCTCGATTTGGAATTAAGACCGAGCTCTCAGCGGGAAACCTCAAAAACAGGGGGAAATCGGCAGATTGGTGCAAGATGCATTACATTCACTTGCTATGACAAAGATCATTTCGAAGCCCGTCTTTATTGGTCGAAATGCATTTTTGCAGGGTTGAAAACCACCGCCACAAACCGGAGGAGGGCAAGCATGTCTTCCATCAGGTTTGGTTGATGCGTCATCGTCGCACTCGGCCAGTCCGAGCGCATCCCAGGCTCCGCGGGGGCCCCCATCACGTCATAATAACTCGACCCCCGAGCGCAGCGTGGGCGGGGCCAGAGGCCAAAATGGGTCCTCGACGGCGTTCGGGACATCGACTTGTCGGTGCTCCCGCCAGATTCCAAACCCGCTGAGCTCCCGCCTCGATAGCCGCTCTGACGCGTTGGCGCTCTCATCGCAATGCCACGCCAGCGACCGCTGTTCTACGGCGAAGAATGTGGGTGCTGCGGGAGATGCAGGAGATGCAGACCTTGTTTTAAGCCATACACTGAAACTGAGTCTTAAACTTTTGCTTTGGGGGGACTGAAAATACCCCCGCATCTCCTGCATCTCCTGCAGGAAAATAGCCGTCCACGGCGCGCTCAGCGCATCGAGCCGCACGCCGTGGGCGTTTCAACCGCGATCATACACTGGTCACTCCCCAATAGGAGCATCCGGTCCGGTCGTCCGCGTCGCTCTTCTGGATTCTCCGTCCGCCGATGACTCGCCCACGGTTAGCTTTAAGGAAGTGGCCAAGCTTCCGTGAATTCACCTCTGGGAATCCCTCCTTATTTCGGAAGGCGCCTCTCTGCTCGCAGAGGCCCTCAAGTGCGGCAACCCGAAGATCCTCTCGGACCGCGGCCGGGCAATCGGGATCTTGGACGTCTTTGTGATCGGCGGTCTCGATCAGCGCAAATGAGACGTTCCTCGCGGTCTGGTAATCTGTGGCGAATCGCGCCTCGAACCATCGGAGGAACCATTTCAACACCTCTTCGACGTCGCCCTTTGAAGCGGCCTCTAGGTTGGCAGTGATCGGGTCTCCCAGCCGGAGGCTGAAGACGCCGGGCCAGATCAGCGGATCGTTCTCCCTGGCGGGAACGGCGTTGCCGGCGGGGACGAACCCGCTAGCGACGGTGAGCTTTCCGGGCGCGCAGCGTGCCGATGGCGTTGGCGACCTCGCTGACACCGCAGATCGAGAGCCTGAGTTCACCGAGTGGGGCGGCGTTGTCGACGGGCAACGCGGTGGTGTCGGGCGAGGGCCGGATCCTTCCGCGGAGGATCCGCGGCGACAACAACGCCAACCAGCGGATCGACGTGGGTGACGCGGTGCTGATCAGCCGTCTGCAGGTGGGGCTGGAGCCCGTGCGTGCGTGGGATGTGGCGCTGAACGATCTGAACGACACGAAGACGATCGGCAGCGGGGATGTGGTGAAGGCGTTGCGGTTTGTGGTAGGGCTGGATCCGCAGCCGAAGGCGGCGCCGCGGGGGGGCGAGGGGAGCGAGTTGAGTGTTGAGAGTGGAGTGTGGACAGGAGAAGGCGCAGTGATTGCTGAGGTGCAGCAGGGGGTTGGGCCTGGGGTGGAGTGGGCGCTGTCGCGCCCAGTGCTGCAGGGCACGGCAGCACCCACCGGGTTGAGGCCTTTGACCTCTGCCAGAGACGGACTACGGCCTGTGGGCGGGTCGGATGTTCCGGAGGGTGTCGAAGAGACAGAAGGTGCTGTCTCTCAACTCTCAGCTCTCAACTCTCAACTGAACGCCCGCCGCCTGCGGCCTGCGGGTGCCAACACCAACGACGTGGCCACGCTGGAGTTCCCCGACGGACCCGTGGCCCAGACGGGCAAGCCGTATCGGGTCGTGGTGAAGCTGACCCGCGCCAGTGCGGCAATCTCGGGACTCAGCTTCACGGTGAACTATCCGTCGGCGCTGACCCTGACCGACAAACAGGTCGGGGCGCTGGTACCGGCGGATGCCCTGCCGTTGTGGGCGGAGTCGGTGGGCAGCGTGAACCTGGCGGCGGTGCGGTCGACGATCTGGCCGACCAGCACGGGCGTGGCGGCGGTGCTGACGTTCCTACCGACGGCGGCGATCAACGCCCAGGCTGCTTGGCCGATCGAGCTGGTGAAGGCCGAGGTGACCGGGGCGGGCTTTGACATCCGGGCGCTGGACAACGTCACGGGTGAGATCCGGAGCTCGAGCACGCCGCCGACCGAACCGAAGGTGGTGGTGCCGACGCTGCCGACGGAGGGCGGGCCGCTGGCGTTCGAGGTCGAGGCGGCTGCGGGTGCGGCGATCGTGCTGGAGATGACGACGGATCTGGGGTCGTGGTCGGAAGCGCAGCGTCTGACGGGTCAGGGTGCCGGCAAGCCGGTGCGGGTGACGGTGACGCCGGATCCGAACGCGTGGGCGCGGTTCTGGCGCGTGCGGGTGCCGTGAGGAAGCAGAGAGATACGGGCGGGAGCTCGTTCGGTTGGGCTCTTTGAGCAGATCCGTCCTGGTGGAGGACGCGAGCTGCTCCTTCCGACCGGGTCAACCGGGCCGATCGTGTCCTCGGATCAAAAGGAGTCGACGCGACTCCGGGGTGACTTTGAACAGCTCCCCAGGCGGCAGGCTCTCGACCCAGAAGATTTGGCCAGCGGTTGTTTCCCCGATCGCGAGGCGTCGTCGAACCGCCGCCGGAATCTTTCGGTTCACAAAGAGATCCTGGAGCTTGGAAAGCCTCTTTCGCCCCAGCATCTGGAAGCGGTCTCCCGGTCTCCAGTGCCGGAAGAACACCGAGAGGCCAACGGCCTGGGCGTCCAGACATTCCCATCCCGGGATTCCAACGGGCAGGGGATCCGAGCGACGCGTTGGCTTCAAGCGCCACTCCACGAATCGATCTCCGAGTGCCTGGATGCCCCTGGACCCCAGGGTGGTTTCAACACGGTGGGACGAGAACCTGCCGGGGGATTCACGCCGGATGAATCCACCGCCGGCATTCCATTCGAGGTCGATCCCTGGTGCGACGGTGACGCCTTGCTGCTTCCGGAGGCGTTCCAGCTGGTCGAAGCCCACGTCGTGTCCCAGTTCCCAAAGCTCCTGGCGCAGCACCCAACGCTGTAGGGCAGGGGACAAGGACGGAAACGGGGGACGATCCGGATTTCCACGCCAGGCGTTTGCCTCATCCGCGAGGTGTTCCGACTCGTCGCCCAAGAGCTCCGCGGTGCGACACAGCACCCCACGGATGCCGGGATTGAACTCCTGTTCCAAGAGCGGCAGCAGTTCGTGTCGGACCCGGTTGCGCAGGAGGGTTCGATCGGCGTTGGAGGAGTCCTCCCGGAAGGCGATGCCCTCGCTCGTCGCGAACCGGAGGAGCTCCTCGCGATGACACCGCAGCAGGGGACGGATCAGCGTGAGTTCCCGAGCTTTGGGGAACTGGAACGGAGCGGGACACCTCCAGGTCATGCCGGCGAGCCCCTCGCTTCCAGCACCCCGGATCAACCGGAGCAGAAGCAGCTCCGCCTGGTCGTCGGCATGATGGGCCGTCGCCACCGTGCCGACTCCCTCCTTGGCGGCTGTGGACGCGAGAAATCGGTGACGCAGGCGGCGCGCCACCATCTCGAGGGATTCCTTGGAACGCTCGAGGGCTTCGCGGACCCGAAGGGGGCCGACATGACACTCGATTCCAAGGCTCTGGCACGTCATCTCGACCAATGCCGCGTCGGCATCGGATTCGGCTCCACGAAGCCCGTGGTTCGCATGGGCGACCACGAGGTCGAGCCGAGGACGCCGAATCCCGGCCAGAACATGCAGCAGCACCATCGAATCCAGTCCACCCGACACCGCCACCACGAGCCGTCGATCCTCGGGCAGGAGCTGGTGC
>Ga0194117_10003683_pt1 | contig 15227 bp, 7 predicted proteins | sample TA2MahsurfametaG_FD_160579 | JGI IMG/M metagenome (GOLD analysis project Ga0194117, IMG submission 160579) | Freshwater microbial communities from Lake Tanganyika, Tanzania - TA2015009 Mahale N1 surface | ecosystem: Environmental > Aquatic > Freshwater > Lake | place: Tanzania: Lake Tanganyika...
TAGATGACTGAATGATAATCACATAATTTATAAGTTATCACTTGCTCATTGTATAGTTAGAATCCGATTAATTATCGCTCTTTTGCCAGATTCATAGCTTACATTTGATAGATCTTTTCTCGGTGTGAGAACAGAATTTCGAGGAGATTTTAAACTTGTCGAAAACTTTGGTGATTTTTATCGTGTTTAGAATTTCGGAGATTTTGTTAAAAAAGCAGGCTTAGTTTTGTTTATTGATTGTGATTGAGATATACTTCTGAGATAGACTAGTGACTTCTTTTTTGAAATAAGAGTTGGACTGAAAGTGCACTGCCCAAGATCATCACTTATCAAAGACTATTTCCGCTCGATTTCCTTTCTACGTTTTTAATTGAGCCTATATCAGATAAAAAGTACCAAACCTCATTTCTCTTCATCATGTTACCTCCCACCAGATACTTTTCTATTTTTTTCTTCTGAGGCTGGAAAGGACATTCTTTTTCCATCTTTTTCTGAGCATCTTCCTTGAGCTTTTGCAATTTTTACTTAGTTTATTTATGTTTCCTAAATAAATCCTCAACAATTTTGCCCGCATACTTCAAATGGTCAGCATTTGGCTTCACTAACAAACCCTAAATTTTCAAATTTTATTTTTGAGCTCTTTCCTAAATGGTAAACCTTATATTATCAGGTTTAAAATAAGGAGTGTTGATCTTTTTGATTTCTGTTTCTGCTGCGTTGATTATTTTGGATTTTAATGTTTTTGAGCTCTTTGTAATCGCGCTCTGCCCATCAAATGCTATTCCTTTACGAAGAGCCTTCATTTTATTATAAAGCTATTTATTAATAAAACCTATTTACATTATTTAAGTTATTAAAAATAATGAACAATCATCCTGCATAGTACTATTAATTTCTCGGTACCTTGGGACTCAATGTCTACAATCGACTCATTCTACTTTTACTACTTGCACTCTTCATGTAACGGCGGGAATAAGTAGACTACTTTGATTTGGGAGGCACGAAATCTCGAGCAAAACGAGGTGTTGTTCCGAATGTATTTGGCTCGTACTTTTGGATGTATCGCTTTCCCTATACATTTTTAGTTGATTTATATTTCTGCCCAATGTCGTCGTAAGGTAAAATCATTGATATTTTTTGGAATTCATCCATAATAAATCTTTAGAGATCGTCTTTGTTGTAAGTAGAGAATAGTTTCTTAACTTTAGGATTGTCTCTAAGATCTGGAGGTGGATTATACCTAATTACATACATAAGTTCTTTCTTTCTGCCAACAAGTTCTTATAACTCAGGGATATCTTTTCCATTGGCTATCAGTATACTCGTGTAATTGTTGTATGTATCTATGAGTCTTTTGAAGTCATTAACTGATTTATATGGTACACAGCTAATATTAGTAAAAAGTTCACTCAACTTTACTCTCACATGATTATTCTAAGGTTCTTTGAAGAATAAAAATGCCTTTTTAGATTTTTGATTGCTAAGACCTACAGTAAAGCGTTCATTATTGGAAAGATCAACAATAGAGGTTCTTTTCATTTCAAATCGAGAAGCAGCTCGATTACTCTCAACGTTAAATCTTATCCTTTAGTTCTCTTGATAAAGCTAGGCTATGATTTTATCAAGATCGGCTATCTTTTTAATCTGACCTGACAAATAAGGACGATATATCTAGATTCCTTAGTCATGAGGATTATCACTTTACAAGATGAAGGCAGTATGTGGATACTTCTTTTTTATTGCTGGAATTTTATCAAGCATATTCCTATCAATCACAGCAATAGTGACATTGTCTTTACGATCCCTAATGTCATTCTAAAGGTTCATGGAGTTGGTATAACCTTGCACAAGAACATTGAATTTTTTGATTGCTTAATCCACCAATCCTCTTTTGTTATTGTCTACTACTAACACAATGAAATCTCCATTTAACCTTTGCTTTATTTTTTAAATTTCATTTTCTTGAAGTAGATTATCTGGGTCAATATTTGAATGTACATTTAATCTTGTTATGTTATCCATGTCAGCTGCTTCCCCTTAGTATCTGTCTTGATATCTTTCGCCTTACCAATCATCAGGTTTGGTTATTTTAGGTCTCTGGTCAAGATATGTTTCGAACAATTTTAAATACACATCTACTTGTTAATCACTCAAATAGTTCAAGTTCTCACCTTATTGTTCCACCTCTTACTCTTCCAAAATAGTCTATAAACCATTGATATCGGAATCTGACTTTTTGGGAAGGATCATTTTAACTTTTTTCTTTTTGACTATTGTTTTATGCTGCTTTTGGACTGCATCCTCCAAACCTGCAGGAACTTCTTTCATCATTAAGAGAAGTAAACTATCAGGTTCTTGTAAAAATGTTTTGAGTTAATTAACATTTTTGTATGCGACAGGGTAGATCTTCTGATTTTTATCACTAGCAGCCAATAGTCTACGTTTACTCTCAAAATCGATATCTTTATCGTAGACGATTCTCACTTTGTTGTAGTCATCAATATTTCTTAAACTATTGAGTTCATCTTCAACATTACTTCCCTCTAACTTTCGTATCAATCCTGGTATTTCATCCTCTCCCATAATAACTATATCCTGAGTGTTTCTTCGATCAGGGATATCATTTCCTACAGTTATGACCAGTTTATTGGGATCTTTAGAAAGATTGATGAGTTAACTTGTTACCTAGGTTGCAATGATGACCTCTGGACCTTAGTTTTCATTTGATGCTATACTGTCAGGATCATTGAAAAACGTTGCTTTATTTGTGAAAAACTTCCCCACTGGGAAGAGATTCTTCAATTTATCATCAATGCGTAGATTGAAATTTTTATTTGAAAGTATACTTTACATTTTTTATTGTCTTTTATCAGGTTTTATATTTGAGTCCATATTCGGTAACCCATACACTTAATTCTCTTAGTTTTCTTACTCGATATAGCTCGCATCATTTTAAGTTATGGTGATAACCTCACGATGAGAAATGATGTTTTAATTTGCATGGTCAAGACCTATCTTTTTGGTAACTGAAACATTCAATTCAACTTTTTTGTCACGTGATGTATCAACTTTGCTGTTTCCAGCTGGTAACAAATTATTGTTATTTATTCTGCTTGAATTGGGGATAATGAAACTTTTTCTGTCAATAAAGTGATATTATACTCCTTCACCTGGGATACCTTTATTTTTGATCGAGTATTTATTGAAAATGTTCTAAATCTATTGTCTTTCATCTTAGAAACATACCACATACACTTTTTTGTATTTTCCCTTTATCTCTATACCAATAACCTCTACATCTTCCATATTTGTATACACTCTATCATCAAGACCTCTGAGTTTCCTCTTCTGAATGAGAGTTTGTACAGTCCTTTAGCCTTAAATCTGATGATAGACCATAAAATCTATCCTACCTGCTTGCTAGATATCATTGATATGCTTGATAACAGGATCGATTTAGTTAAATTTCACATAAAGATTGTTCTAATGATCCACAAATTCGATATCGAGTAATATGAGTTTTACTCGGCCATTCGGATCATGTGCTTAGTTTAAGATCATTGCAGGAACATGGTTTACATCTTTAGCCTATACAAAAACCACCATCAATAAATTTGGCTCAGTTTGGAAAACTTGAAGCAATTATTACTTAGTTCTAAAAAAGATGTTTCTTTTTTTATCAAGATTTGCCTTATTGCTCAGATAGAAGTATCTCATATCGTTGAAGGCATCAAATACATCTTTATTGAACATATTTGCAAAAATGTCTTGCTTTCTCTTCAGACGATAGTCAGCCACATCGAGTAAAATACCTTAAGGGTCTATCCATCTCTAGCTGTTATCTGTCAGTCCGATCCACTTATGCTTGTTGTATTTTGTTCTCAAAGATGTTATTCTGGTCAAATTACTCAAGTTGAAGAGCACAACTGTAGGAGCCTCTTGTTTTTAGAGGTGTTTGATGAGATCTTTCTAACCCATATAGTATACTTAGGGTAAATCTGGAAATTAATGAAAAACAAGATTTGATTTTCTGATAATATTTTCCTCGTTTAGGTAACCTCTATCTCCATAATTATTTTTAAAATCTTTCATATACTATTTATTTTCGAGATAAACCACTGGATGTAAAGGAACAATTTATGGTTTTCCTGGTGAATTTTTTATTAACCAGTTGCTTCTTCCTTTGAAAATGATCACAATATAGTTGTAAAGTTCATTCCAGTCTTTAAAGAAGATTTTTTCATATTCATCATAGTCACTTTCAAATACTAGTTCCTCCTCACCAACACTGTAAAAGAGATGTTTATTTTTCTAGTGAAATGGAGGAATAGGCTTGCTAGGAAGTATTTTTCTTAAATACTATTCCCCATTTCTACCGAAATAAATCGTATAGATCCAAATTCTATGAAGATAAAGTTCATCCTCTGGCAATTCATTCTCAGTATCAACTAAAAGTATGCAACTTGGACTTATCTTTGCATGTAATTTATAATGATGATAATTTTACTTGGTTGTCACCAAGATAATGAAGGTGTTTTCATTATGTAAATATCTATGGGTTTATTGTTAAGAACCATAGCCAACAACATTTACATTTCCACTTTTTAGAGATTCGTATTTTTTTAGTAAATGGTAAGGTGCTAAGATGAGTATTTTGGCACAATGGTTGATGAATTTAGGTAAAGTTTGTGATTTGTAAGGCAAAACATACTTCTTGAAACGATATGGCCTCAAATGAATTTTAAGTTTCTGATAGTTTTATTTATGGAAATTGTCATCAAATATGAAATACTCCATCCTACCTCCAAGTTTACTTTTCATTATCTTAAGGATAGGATCATATTTCCTATAAATATTGGACAGGAACACTACTATCTTATCATAACCATTTAGTTTCTGCCCATTATTTTTAGAATACTACTCAAGATCCATTTCTGTCTTAAACGGTATAAGAGTCACGGCATACTGGTCGGGTTCTAGATTATTTTTGAGCACTTCACCAATTTGTATAAATTCAAAAGTGCTTGGATGTAAAATTGCTAGTTTTTGAATTTTAAGAGGTGGTTTCGGAATCTCACTTATCGGTAAAGGTATATTATTAAATCTATCTGGTAAGTTTTTGATATCGTTGAACTCTTTGCTTGGAGGAAAATCTAAAATGAGAGGGATAGTTCTGGCCTCAACCAAATCGTGAAGACTATCTTTGATTTTTTCCAAAATTTCAAGACCCAGGGCATGAGGAGTCAAGTCAGGTTTATCAAAACCAATATTTGACAGATTTGGAGGCATACTATCGATTGTATTTGGCTATAAATCCACATGAGCTAACTATGCCTACTATTGAGGAATGGGTATAAAATGAGGGAAAAATGTAAGACTAACACATGAAATAGGCAGAGGTAGAGAAATTAAATTTTTAATACTATTGAGCAATTGAGTAGCATTATTAACTAGTAGTGGAATCGATTCGATTTCATTATCACTGTCAGTGGGCAGTTGGTTGATAAAATATCTAAACTCAACTTTTTTCTTAGCTAAAAAATGTTTGTTGCCAGAACTTGTGTAAGATTTATCAGGTTTATGCTATTAGCTTACAACAATGTAATACGCCTATTTCTCACCAATATTCTAGAGAGCTATCCTTTAATTTTCTGTATGGATTAATCCAAAAGAAGGCTATCTTTAGTTCCCAAAATTCTCCATGTTATCTTTCAGAACATGTATTAAAATATTCTTGTTTCTCTTTTCCGCATTTCTAAGCTAAGTTACGTATTAATTTGTACTAGAACTAGCTTTATCATTGGCCACGTAAATATTAAACTTACCTTTATGGTTCAAAGCTTTATAGTACCTATTCTCTGGTAAATTGAACAGATAGGTAATTAGTTCTTTTTGATCATTCGTCTAAAGCATCCAATTTTTATTTTTACTCTCTCCTCTCATTATACTGATCTCTGGTGTTTTCATATCTATAAATCGTATGTCACGGTTATACTTTTTGTTATACTACATGATTTGTTTACCTGAAGACTCATCTCCTACGAAAATATGGAGATAATTAAAATTATTGGTAGCTTTTAGTAGCTACATTATGTTACTTGCTTTATACCCATTTTTGTTGATAATAAGAGAGTCGTTGGCTCTTGTGAGGGCTGTAACTTCAAAGTTATTCAATTTGTACTCTTCCTGGAAGTAAAGCTAAATCAGTTCATTTTTTATAGTTTTTTCAAGATGAGCTTCAGGCTTCCTGATGTTAAATCTCAATATCTTTAAATAATCTGTTATTTCTGCAGGATATGTACCTCTGAAGATTTATGAGTTCTGCTCCACTATTTTCTTATCATCTAACTCTCTGAAGTCATACTCGTTAAAAGGAGCATAATAAATACGCTTTACGTTTGGCTTAGAGTCGAAGGCATTAGAAATTTGTTGACGAGAGGAAAAAGGAACTACGATGTATATAATGAAATTCGGCATGCCTTAGACCATCCAGGAAATTTATGCCATATTTTTTGGTCTTTAAACTCTTGCTTTCAAAATATTTTGCCATCTTGTTATCTACTGCTCATTTATTGCAAGTGGGCTACCATTTGAATTGTTTAGTATAAGTAAGGCAACATTTCCGACAGTGCCGACACTCGAAGGAAAATAGACCCGCTTATCTCTGCGATAGATATTGAGCAAAAATTTTTCAATCTATTTTTTTGAATCATTTTTGAAGATTATTCTTGATTTCATGTTTTGAGTTATTCCTTCATTGCCTTCAAAAATAAATTTTATGCTACCATTTTTGTAATTCTAAAATTTCTATAGTACTTTAAAATATTAAGTTAATGTCCTGATTTCACGCACAATAATCCATATCAAACTCCTAGTTACTTATCTTTTTTAACCCACTATTTTTTTCAGCTACTCTTTGTCTGCAAAGAATTCGTAAGTGAATTTACCAGTTATTGTGGAGAATTTATCCAAAAAATAGTAGTAATTTAGTGTATTCTTATCTATCAACACATGAGGTACCAAATAATAGTAGTTTACGTTTTCTACAATAGTCTTACAAAGCCAATCTCCTGCTTCTTGGTAACTACCCACACTTTTTCTTACAAAACTGCTAGTTTTCTCAAACTTCTTGTAATCATCCTTTATAACAATAATTTTGACGTAGTAATCCTGGTAATGGGAAAAAAGTTTCTAAAGTTCTTCCAAACTTAACTTCTTTGTATTTTAGTTGACAATAATATAAAAATTGAAAAGAGGAGATTCCTCTTCAAGAGATTTCTTTATATCCTCAATAATTCTGAATTGAATATGATTAGCTGCGTTTAATTTTTAAGGATTTCTACGATTTTTGACCCATTAGATCATTTCATTTGAAGCTGGATCGTTATCATCATGAAAAACTATCATCTTCATATCAGATTGAATTGTATCATAATCAGCTTTCTTAAAATGCCCAACTATGTATTCCTCAATTCTTTCCCATCTACTGGAAACAAATTTAAATCTTGTATGTTATTCATCTTCAACAATGTATTTGAAATCTTTGGGAACATCACTATAAATTAAAAATTCTTGCCTTAACTATTCATTTTATTAGATTGCAAGCTACTTCAAATATTCAAGCTATTTCATCAGTTGTTACTTTCGCTCTTTTGTTTATGAAGTATTAAATGCCCATATTATAAAAGATAGCATTTCTTCGGATTTGTTTAAAAGACGGATTTATTTTGGGTTGTTATAATACTCAATTTGAATGTATCCAAAGAATTCTTTGAGTAGTCTTGTCTCAATTTTATGAGATTAATCGTCTTTAAGACTGGCTGGAATTCTGACTGTTACAATGCTACCGAGTTTAAGATCGAGATTTTTGGGTAAGAAACGATTCTTTCTTACATAATACTAATCATTTGTAGTTTAATCGTAGAATTCTTACTAAAAATTGATGGTCTATGTCGGAATCGTTTTGATAAGTTCATAAATATGACTTTTCGGTCCAGAAGCAACTACTTTTTTCTAAGGTTTAGAGTTCTGCCTATCAGTAATATTCAGAATAAAAACTTTTTCAAATTTTTTGAGAACATACTGCGCATCCCTCAAAGTATAATCATTTGTGATAACAATTACACTATCTTTTATAGTTTTATTCGTAATTGCAATCTTTAGCATCTATTTGTCAATATAAGAACTTGTCGTTATCCTACGATTCTAATCAATATAAGCTTTCAAACCGTCAAGTTCATCAGCAATTGATTCCTGAATAAGCAAATGAACATAAAAACCAGTGAGGCCTTCAAAAGGATGAAATAATCTATCTCTTTCCTTCATGATTTTTTATAAATCCTCGTCATATCTCATCTTTACTTCAGTTAAATTAGACTGAGTTCCTAGGAGATTGCTACTAACAAAAATATTGCTTCCATGTCTACCGATTGCACTTGAAACAAATTTGAAATTTTAGACTGACTCACCATTTTTGTAGGCTGCATTGAAATCTTTGATAACTCTTTCATACTATGTGGCAAAAGATCTAAATCCTCCAGGGACAACAGCGATTGTAAAGTTCTATAATGACTCTATTCCTTCTCTCAGCAAAATCGAGAATTCTTAAGGATCTTGATAGTGTATCAACTGCATATGATTGAGAGTATTCTTTTGATTTTGGAACATAACAGTTGTTGTATCATCGTTTATATGTGCCATGATTATCAAGTGCTTGCAGTGAAGTATTCTTTAGTATTATTCATTTTCTAATGCTTCAATGTTTTTGGCTTAAGCATTCAAAAAATCTCTCAACCTTGTCATCACATCGGATGATCCTTCATCTATTTCCCATAAAAACCAGTTGTTATTTTTCTCCGCTCTCACCAAAGATTTGAACTTCTCTTTTTAAGTATTGTATCCATGGATTATGATGATGTTGAGATCATTTTGATCCAATTTGTTTATAGCTCTAATCGAAGCACCCAAAACCGAAGAATTTACTTGTGAACCTAAACTTTATGGCATCATCCCACTCTTCATAGATGTTGGCTCTATGTTTGATTGACTGAGTAATATTTTAGAAGTGGCTCTTCTAGCAATATCTATCTCTTTAATTTGTACGACCTCTCTCTATCTAATTTTCTTGAGCACATCTTCGAATGATTTATAAGGATAGATCTGAAGCCAGCTAACCTTTGATTTTTTCTTGAAGGATTTATATATACCCGTAAATTCTGCCTCCATCTTTTATTCATAAAAAAAGTGTAGAGTTCTTTTCCTTACTTTTTTTCCGGAGTATTTATTAGTCAATGCCCATGTCTTCACATGCTTGCCTTCCTATCTCAAACGTGCATTGAGATGAAGCTCTACAATATTAACAATTTTTTGGGGATAATCTGGTTACTCCTCATAGAAATACTCTATGTAATCGGGTATCGTATCTATTTTTTTCTTCGATCTCGCTTTGATTTTCTCTTCATACTCTTTTTTTCGAAGTATTCCATACACAAATATTTTAACTTTATTATTATTTTCCTCTCTCTCTTGTTTAGCAAAGGTGGAAGCCCAGTCAAGATGTAATTTCGGTACGATAATATAATGCAATTCGTTGTCATTATAGTTATCTTTGAGCAGTTATTTGGTTTCCTTGAAATATTTGATTTCTATTTTATCATCAAACTCAGCTACCAGAAGCTACCTCAGTTCCCTCACACTTTCGAATTTATTATCTTCAAAGAAGTTATGAATTTTCATGAAGATGTATTTCTTATCATTTTTACCCTGCAAAAATGGAAGTGTTGATTTAATGTGACTGTCTATTCTTTGAATACTTGATTGCAATCGAGATTGAGAACGCGATAATATATGCTGAGAATTCAGATTTTGATTGCTCTGCACCTCGTCTAACTGTCCGTTTTGATACATTCAAATAATATAAGTTTCTAAAGACCAGTATAACGAAATTATAAAACAATCGAAAACAGCGGATTACTACTTAGAATTTATTCTCAGTAAAATACTTTTATATCCATAGATTGATGAAAAAAAAATGAACCTCTATTTATTTTATCAAAATAGATAGTTTATTATTGCATTTAAAATATAAATACTAATGATGAGCTTATTACTATAATCATAGGTTCTTTAGGTTAAATTTATCTTTAGCTAGAGCTATCCATAATTTATTGACATGCTCAATCGCATTATCATTGAAGTCGAAGCTAGGTGCATGCAGATTTTACAATACTTTTTTCTATGCAGTACAGAAAAAAAAGAAAGTTCCTGGTACTTTTTCCAAGTAGAAACTGAAATCATCAGCCGCACAACTGGGAAGAACCCCACCATCACTCACATTCTTTTCTCCAAAGATTTTTTGAGCTATTTTGATGAAATTTTTTGTTTATTTTTCAGAATTAATGCATGCAATATAACAATTCTCATTCATTTCGACCTCAAATCCCTCCTTTTAGATTTTTTTTAGAAGACTCTTGATCTTGTTTAACACTAAATCTCTTGTCTGGATATCAAAGGTTCGCAGATTTCCCATAATGGTTGTTGTTTCTGAAATAACATTGTATCTCTCTCCAGCTTGAAAAACAGGGAAGGCACATTCCACTTACTTACCTTCCTACTTTGCTTTTTTCGTAAATCTCATCAAATCATTGTAGAATTTCATACTTCTCCGAATCGAAATTCTCAAATTTTTAGTTTGTGAACCGTGCCCTGCTTCACCTTTAATCTTTATCTTAATAAAGCTGCTATTTCCCAAAATCATTCCTGGTTTGACTAAAATTTGGCCTAAAGTTCCAAGAGGAACATTATGCATACAATAGATTTAGTTTACTCCCTAAAGACATCCTTTAGAAATCATAAACTTGGCTCCTGACTAAGGGCCTTCTTCAGAGGGTTGAAAAATCAAACGTATTGATTTATTTGAAGGTATTTTTGAGGCATTACCTAAGAACCAAGGGACAAAACTTACTAAACAAGCAGTATGACCATCATGGCCGCAGGTATGTGCTTTACCTGGATTTTTAGAAACATAGGGAAGATTCGGATTTTATTCGAACATATCAAGAGCATCAATATCTGATCTGTAAGCAAGCTTAAATGGTTCTCCTTGAGGTTTAGCTTTTCCTTTCAAATCTACGACAATTCCGACTGGTTATTTGCCTTCCTCCTGACTGATTAGTGTGAAGCATTATTCAGGAACTCCCAAATAATGAAGAATCTTCTTGATTTTTTTGACAGTTTAAAATTCTTGGAAACCTATCTCAGGATGTTAATGTAAATCTCTTCTAAAGGCTATTAGTTTTTGTAAGAGGACTTTATCCATATTTAATCTATCTATTAAAAGATAAATCTGACAATAATAAATTAATCAGAGAATTCTTAGTTAAAAAATTTGTTAAAAAATAAAAATGATCTCTTTAGGCAACTCAAATAAAATTTCTATTTTTATAAGCTATCCACATAATTCATAGTTGTATAATTGTAACTCCTATGTCAATCTTATAAATCAACTCTTAACAATTCAGTATTTTACTCCCTTATTTTTAATAAAGTTTTTAGTTTTTTTCGTTTTTAAAAATTTAGTCCATAAACATATTTTAAAATTAACTATCCTCGGTCGTTCAATGGTCAGGACATCGGACTCTAAATCCGAGAACCAGGGTTCGATTCCCTGTCGAGGAGTTTTTATTTTGTAAAAAACATAATTTTAACATCAAATTTACTTCTTATTGGTCTAAGCTTTCCTACAATAATGTCAAGTATAGAAGATTAATGAAGTTTTGTAAAAATAAGTCTTTTATACTCAAAATTTATCATCGTTGATAATTGTATAAAAAACGTCGCCAACAGGATTCGAACCTGTGCGGGTTACCCCAACAGATTTCTAGTCTGTCGCCTTAACCACTCGGCCATAGCGACTTTGTTAATTAATATGCCTTCTCCCTTTATTTATAATTTTTTAATTAATTAAATAACAATCAAGAAGGCCAACTAGTAAATGAAACATTATTGTATATACATCAATTATTACAAGCGAAGTTCAGACTTTGAGACTGACTCGCTTCTATTTGATCCTTTCAGCTCTAAACATTCCATTTTTAGTGCCTTATTTTTTGAGTAAAAACTTGAAACGATCATTCATACTTATTTTTCCTTAGTTATCTTTAAAATCCTTTAGCTTTTACTTCAGATTTGATTATAAGTTTCTTTTGCATGAAACTGATCGATAGTCATTTTTTTGATACTTCAGAGATAGAGGTGATAAGTTACCTTATGTCTTCAAATTACAATTTTTAATTATCAAATTGGGAAACTTTAGTGTGTCTCTAAGAATTTTGGCAGCTTGGCTATTTTCATTCTGCGGAAGATAGAAATTATTGATAAGATTACAAAAATACTTTTTGTTTTAGTCGTGGAGATTCTCTATAGTTTTAGACCCATTCATCTATTTTTCCAAAGCCTATCTTTTATCAACTGAGAAGGTATTCTCTCTGATTTTCTTTAAAAATGATTTCTGAAAAGTATTTAACATCGTTTTTTCTTACCCTTAGCTATTAAGAGAGATTCTGCATACTTTCCTTGAATTATTTCTAGAGAGTCCCATGTTGTTGGTTATTTGAATGACATCCTCTTATACTTAAATCTTTTTGATTAAATTCTCTTGTTTTTGTTTGACAACTTCATTACTCTCTCGCTTCTTTTCTATGTTTTTTGATATTTTTTAGTTGCAAACCAATAGAAGATCTTCAATTTTTTTTAGAGATTTTGAAACAATTTTTTCTTAAGCTGATTTTTATATTTCAGATTCAACCTTCTCTGTAGATTCTTTTTAGCCTTTATTTTCTAAACTATTTTGGTTTTAATTTTGATTAACCGACTAATGATCATTTGTAATATCTTACTTATTGGGGACATCACTTAGCTTCATGTCTTTTTTTTATTGAGTTTTTTGCATTTTCCAATTGATATTTTTAAGGAACACTTCGTTCGCTTTATGACTTTCGAATTCTTTACTTTTTTGTTACTATATAGGTGAAGAGTTCAACTTGAGATACTTAAATTTCGATTTGCCCTTGGGATTTTTCATACTACTCTTTTTTTTATTTGCGAAATGGGTGCGGATATAGTTTTATTCCTCTTATTGCTGCTTGTAAAATGTAAACAGACCCATTTCTTCTTCTCTACTTGTCTGATTTTATTTGGGAGAATTGGGTTGTCCAAAATATTACTAAAGGGTGTGTTTATACATAATAAAATAAAACAATTTCCTTTTGTATTCATAATCCAGAACATTAATATTTATACAATTAAAATAGTAATCAAAATATAGTTGTAAGGGGGATGTATGAAATGAAGAATTATTTATCAGAATATCATTCATCGATTATTTAGAATATAAATTTCTAAAAGAACAATGAATATAAATACTCTAATAATCGCCCAAACTAATTAAGAGCTCATCAAAACACTTTAATGCCTATTTGATCACCCCTATACGATAATAGAAGATAAGCACAAATCAATTTTATCTTAAGCTTAAGTATTTCTTGACAAAATAATCATAAATGCTATTTAGCCAGAATTGACTTTGAAATAACAAAACATCTGCTTTGTATTTTTCAATATCCCACTTTAAAATACCAGAGTTGAACAACTGGCAGATAAATTGGGGAATGGATGGAAGAAAAGTGTCTATGAATTCGACCCAAGAAAAGGAAATATTACATAATTAGCTCAAACTGCAGAACATAAACTAAAGTTTACTAATTTAGATGCTACTTATATTCTCTAATTTTAAAAAAACTAAAATCAATGCATTCGATTGTACTTTCTCCCCATAAGATCTCCGACCCATCCAAATAGCAACTCAAGATTGATGCAATAAACTTACAAAATATGTCGAATAGTAAAATCTTTTCTCTCTTTTTAGCACCAAAATTAAGATAGTCTCGACCGATAAGATAAAATTTGCTTAAATTTAAGTGAATATCTATATTTGAAAAATGTAAGTAGAATAAATTTCATACTGAATTTAAGCGAGGAGGAGGTAGATAAAAAAATTTTGTAAAAAGTGGGGGAGATCAAATTACATCGAGAATAGCTCTAAAAATAGGAATATCGGAAGAAGAAATATTAAATCTATTGTCTATACAGAGATGAACAGTTATTATTGAAAAATGTCAAAAAAAATAAGATTGAAATGCTGTAATCAATAAATTAAATTCGTAAACTAATTGGATTGAAAGAAGATAAATATGAAGATATCACTATCTAAACTTTGAGAAAGCTCAGAGCTGAAGGCCTTAAAGAAAAAGTAGCACAACTTAAAGAACTAGAAATGATTAGGTCAGGTTTAGACGTTAGATTTTAGGATCTTTAGAATCGGAGAAAGATTTGTTTGTAAAAAAAGAGATAATTTAAAAAGATACAAGTAAAAAAACTACTCAACCTGAAAAATGAAGTACTTACTCTTAAGTCACAATAACAAACATAAAAATTCTCAGGAACTCAACGTTTCATCTACAATAGAAGCCAACCAGTCCATAACAGACCGACCACATCCACATTCTTGAAAGCTAACAAAAAAATCGAGGAAATTAATGAAGAAAATTTTTCATTGAATCGAAATACAAATGACAAGACTACGAGATTAGAAAGTGAGCTCTAGAAGTAAAATAAAAGAAAGTATAATGAATTTAAATTCGCTGAGAAAAAGGTTGCTACTGTGATAAAAGAAGGCTCTACTCTTCAGCAACTAGATATCTTCAAAATTCGAGAGGATTATTAGAATCAAATTATAAACATTGATTTCTAGATTTAAAAGAAGTTGCTAGCACAACAGAACAGGTATAAGAAGGCAACTTTCGCCCTCTAAAGATTAATGTAACTAAACTAAGATTTAAATATGAAAAGTATTTGATAAGCAAGTAAATATCCATATCTCAATACCTTTATTAATTTTTAAGCTACTAAGTAATTTATAAAGTATAATTGAAAGTAGTATATAGTCTGTTTTTATTTTTTTATTTGTTAAAGAGAGGGATAAATGGTACCAAATGTAAAACTCAAATAAACCGCGTTGAAAATAATATCCCCAAAATTACTTATATCTTTAGTTCTGATAAGAAATGCATTATCAATCAACCTTAATGAGAAGTAAAGTTAAGTAATTTATAATTTTTTGTTTTTATCGTTTATAACAATCGCTTTGACATTGCGCAATACTTATAATC
>Ga0194117_10003686_pt1 | contig 15223 bp, 15 predicted proteins | sample TA2MahsurfametaG_FD_160579 | JGI IMG/M metagenome (GOLD analysis project Ga0194117, IMG submission 160579) | Freshwater microbial communities from Lake Tanganyika, Tanzania - TA2015009 Mahale N1 surface | ecosystem: Environmental > Aquatic > Freshwater > Lake | place: Tanzania: Lake Tanganyika...
CCCACTCCGCCCTCCTCGCCTTCCTCTCCGGAATCGCCCTCGTCGGCATCCGCTACGGCCTCAACTCCCAAGACCCCGTCAAATGGGCCAACGTCGACAACGCCAATATCACAATCAAAACCCTCTTTGTCGCCACCATCCTAATCCTTGGTTTCTGCTACAAAAAGAAGGAATCTGTATCGGCAGTGATTTGGTGGACTATTGCTGTTCTTTCTCTAGCAAATATCGCAATTGCGCTACTTTCATAAACTTCATCATGGAAATCCAATCAAGTGCATATGAAGAAGTTTTGGAGATTTTTGAGTATCTCGATGTTCACCTTCCGCGGAAAATGGATGGGAAGACTGCCATTCTTGAAATGAAAGAGGGTGGATCAAGAAAGGCGAAGAATGTCTTTCCACCACCTGTGGCAACCGAGATTACTCCTCTCTTCCCATTGCTCAGCCACTTAGCAAGAGCTATCTTCTGCCACTCTCTTGGGTCTGGCACGCTTCTTTTTCTCCTCATCGACAAGAATGGGCTGATATAAGGTACTACGATCTGAGTTTCATTAAAAGGATTACCTGGAGCGGATCAGCAAAGTAATTGTCCTCTCAATTGATTATTGAACTCGTAGATATTTGTTACCGAAGATGATTATGAACTTGCAGATAGACAAAATTACTTTGGTCTAATCGACTTAGTCACAAATTAATTGCAAAGAGCGACAAACTTCCCCAACATAACCATTCCCTCTGGGGTTAAGGGTTCCATGACGGAGAGATTTGAAGAGCGGTATAGGTAGCAGGCCCATTGGGCGCGGGAGACGGCGACGTTGAGGCGGTTGGGTGAGAGGAGGAATTCGATTCCGCGAGGTAGATCTTCGGCGGTGGAAGTGGCCATGGAGACGAGGACGATGGGGGCTTCGCGGCCTTGGAATTTATCGAAGGTGCCAATGGCGATGCGGTGAAAACCGTTCTTGTTCATGAGGGATTTGAGTAGTTTTACTTGGGCGTTGTAGGCGGTAACTATGAGGATGTCATCTTCCTTTATTTTTCTTGGTGGAAGCGGGTTTCCATCTTTATCGGTATCTATCCAGTTTTTGCCGAGAGTTGCTTTTACTTTTTCCAGAATAGCTTCGCCCTCTTCAATCGATAAAGTGGTGTTTCCTTCATGGTTAAGTGTCATTACATGCAGCCCGGGATTGATACCTTCTAGATTTCGTCTTTCGCATCTTGGATCGGAGTGGAGGCGGTCTTCGTATTGGAGGCAAGAGACTTTTTTAGCGAGGAGTGGGTGAAGACGGTAGGAGGTTTCAAGGAAGTATCCCATGTTTGGTGGCATAGTTTTTGCATCACCAAGAAGATGTTGGAGCGCTGATTCATTTACGGGTTCGGGGTGTGAACCTTGTGAGACTTGCGGAAGTTGTTGCGGGTCACCGAGAAGTAGAGCTGTATTTGCGCATGAGATTGAGGCGATGGTGTTTGCGAGTGAGAACTGTCCGGCTTCATCAACTACAAGGAGATCGAGGTTTAGATTTCTAATTTCTTTGCTTGCATAAGTCCACGCAGTTCCGCCTACGACATAGCCACTAGTTTGAGTATTAGCCCACGGTGCGACTTTGTCTTGGTGGTAGGTAGGTCTATTTGTTGCCTGTTTACAGCTCTTTGCGATTTGAATTGTGGGGTCATGTTTTTGAATTGAATTTAAGAGGTTTTCAACTACCGCGTGAGATTGGGCGACTACGCCAACCCGCCAGTTGTGGTTCTTTATTAAGTTGGCAATAACTCTTGCGCCAACATAAGTCTTTCCAGTTCCGGGAGGCCCCTGGACCGCTATGTAGCTACTGTCGCTATCTAGAAGTGCTTTTGTGATGTCTTGGATTGGACTATTTGAATTAGGAAGAGCATTTGTTCTTTGGCGTGGTGGTTTGCGAAGCAAGATGTCGGCCCAAGCTTCTTCAGGGAAAGGATTATTGCCAGATTTTCTTGCAGTGATTACCCGTTGGGCGAGTTCAGTTCTAATTACATCAGCGATCTTGCTTGCATCGACCGGGCCTTCAGGAAGGATTGCGATTGGGAGTTCTTCCCAGGTTGGGATAGTTGATTTTCTCGTTTCATCGATTACGAGTGCGTCCTCTTCAACTTTATCTATAAGTGCACTGAGCAGGCTTCGAGTTGAACCGGCAACTTGCATCATTCTTTCGTGTTCGATCTCGTAGAGAAGATGAGGTCGATCGCCTTTGTCGAAGATATGTCTTAGGTCGCCACTAGCTGTCGTCTTTATCGCGGTGTAGCGGTGCATGGTGCGCTGGGGTGGGATTTGAGACCAATCAGATGCGCTTATCTCATCGAAGAGAATTACATCATCGAAGGCTTCGAGTTCATCGAGATCTTTCTCAGCTTTATCGAAGATGTTCCACCAAGTCGGCTTATCTTCCCGTCGATGATAGGAAACAGCGGATGAGAGAAGTGCTGTGCCTTGATGCTCTTCGGTTCGCTTATCTCGGTCATCGCTAATTCCCTCCATAAGTTCGACTTCTTCTTGAATTACTTGAACTTCTTCAACCTCTCTTGCATAGACCGGAAGTAGTTCGATTCCGTGCTCTTCTGCTTTCTGCCTTAACCAGGTATCAAGGCTCTTGAGGGAGCGACAATCAACTTCGTTGTAGTCGCGGATTGCCTTTAGTTTCTCATCGAAGGCTTTCTTATCTCCGTTTAGGAGATCAAGAGCGGCAAGATTGAATTGGATAACGCTCTCCATTGCTGTGCCGACTTCATTATTTCTATTGTTGGGAAAGAAGACCTTTTCGATTGACTTTATAGATAGGGAGTCGGTCGAGAATCGGAGTGATTTTCTAACAACGGATAAGAGGTCTACAAAGACACCTTGGCGCTTTAGATCATCGATTTCGTTCTCATAGATTCCATACTTTTGAGAGAGACGAAGGATGGTTGAGGGTTCATAGGCGGCGTAGTGGTAGATATGAAGGTCGGGATATTTCTTACGACGCTCTAAGACAAAGGCAATAAATTCGGCAAATGCCTTCTTCTCATCTGATTTAGTTGGAGCTTCAAAGGTTTTAAAGACTTCTTTTCCCTTTTCTTTTATTACATACCCAAACATGTACTCGAGTCCCTCGCCATTTGCTGAGTAGGGATCGCCTTCCATGTCGAACCAGATATCGCCTTCAGAAGAGGCCGGAATTACACGGAGCGATTCGGGATCTTTTACTTCGAAGATTGGGGTTTCTAGCCCCTCACCTTTTATTTGGAGCTTTGACTGTTCGCGGAGTTTTTCGAAGGTTTCTTTAGATACATTCTTTTTAAGCGCCTTGCGTTGATCTTCTGTAGCAATGCTCATCTGGTCGATAGTTTTAATACCGCCATCAATGAGAGTCTGTCTTGTAGTTGAGCGGATGCCGTAGATGAGTGAGAGATCGCGGTCGGTGACTCTTCCCGTGGCGCAATGCTCTTTCCAACGGCAACGGGTGCAAGCTTCGCGCGGGGCAGCCCAGTTTGGATTATTCATCCCTTTGTATTCGGTGATGCGAGTTCTTGCTCTCTTCTCAAACTCTTCTGCGAGATCGATTAGGTCGGCTGTTGCAGCGCTCCATTCATTATCGCCCGCAAGCCAGAGATGAACTTTTGGCGGGGTGGCCAAGCCAAGTGTGACGATTGCGCGGGCGTAAGAAGCGACTTGAAGGACGGCGGCGCGTTTAGCTATGCGCGCTGATTTTGCATCGACTGGTTCATAGATGAAGCGTCCTTGCTCATCTTTCTTACCTTTTCCAGTTTCATCCTTTAGAAGAACTAGAAAGTCGGCATAACCTAGAAAATCTCCCGTAAAGAGCACGGCTTGATGGATAACTTCGATGCCATCTTCTGTTGCTTTAATTGTTTCTTCAAGAGCTTTCTTTATGCCATCGATATTTGGTCCAGGATCATTAATTGAAAGTAGCGAGCCAAGCTTTCTATGTTTTTCTACAAGGCGCTTTTCATGGGCAATACCGTTATCGATTATGAGTTGTAGAGCAGCGTCGTTCTCTTCTTGCGGTTTCTCAATTAAGCCTGTGATTGCCGACCATTCAAGGTTGAGGCGGTGGTTGCACTCAAGCTCTGCGATTAGATCGCGGGGCGAGAGAATCCATTTCTTATCGATTAGGCGCAAGTTAAGTAGCTCGTTTTCACTTCAGTCATCCACCCATTCTTTCTCGGGCTGGCATTGAACCATGGACATAATGTGGCATCGATTCGATGGAGGAAACGTTGTAGCGAAAATCCACGGCGTAGATTTGACCAATTTTGGAGCGGCCCCCTTGCTTATCAAGTTCATTGCAGATTTCGCTTAGCTCGCTTTCGCTAGCTATTCGAACTTTTAGTATCTCAACTTCTCTAGTAGCGCCAGAAGGGAGCCGGAGATTAACTTTATCTCCAGCTTGGTTTCCCATAAGCGCAGCTCCAAGTGGCGCACAGTAACTCAGGGTATCTAAATGGGTTGGGAGCGGAATGCTCCGATATCCATCCGCAACAATCATAAATTCTTGGGTCTCATCTTGTCCTGGTAACTTAATTGTGACCACCGAGAAGAAATCAACCCTTGAATCAAGCATTGATAGCCAACGTTCACTTGAAGCGACGTTTCCATTTAATTTTAATAATTGATAGTCAAGGTCTGAGATTTGCCGTCTTGAGTCGCTAATCCGAGCACGAATCCTTGCCCGGCGCGATTCATCGCTTGTCTCATTTAATTCCAAAGTATCGGAGCTTATGAAAGATAGGCATTGATCTCTCAAGTCCAAGAGGGCTGACTCGCGTAACTTGTTTTTAGCGCTCGCAACTATCTCTCTGTGAGTGACGATTTGCCGTAGCAATTCGTAAGGATTGTTAGAGACGATTGAATTAGCTCCTGACCATGTAGTCGCGTACCCGCTCATCAACCATCACCTCCTCAATATTGATTGGAGTTCTTAACTTCATACCTTCGAGAGTGCGGCAGCGACTTAGCGCAACATACATCTGGCCGGGAGCGAAAACGCGGTGGGAGAAGTCGAGAATTACCCGATCGAAAGTTTTGCCTTGGCTCTTATGGATAGTCACAGACCAGGCAAGTCGGAATGGGAATTGGATAAAACTTCCTATTACTTCATAGCGAAGACGCTTGTTCTCGTAATTCGCTTTTAGTAAATCCCATTGGTTTGGCTCAAGTAAATGTTCGGAGCCATCAGTCGCTAGCTCAATTGCGATTGTTTCAACTTTGGAGTTCTTACCAAGGTTTACTTTTTTAACACGGGCTAAGGTGCCATTTGCCCAACGAAGCGACTGATCATTGTTAAGTAACATGATTTGAGAGCCAACTTTGAACTCGAGATTCTTCTCTGTTGGGAAGTTCTTCTCATTGAAGTACCCAGTAATGGATGCCTCAGATTCGTAGAGCTCGCCCTCAAGGCCCGCAAGCTTCTCGGCATTTATCTTTGCTGAGAGCGCTTTTGTTGACGTTAGGGTTATGTAGAACTCATCATCAGCTGGGCTAAATGACGGGTCCACATTTGAATTCAGTAGCTCAAGCTCTTCTTCGGTTATCTCGTTGATACGGATGCGGTCTAGAACTTCGATTAAGTGTTGATCTTTCTGGCGGTAAACCTTCGTTAATTCCACCATCTCGTAAGAAGCCTTCTTGATTGCATGTGAATCGAAGAAGAACTCAGAGCCATAGTTATCTTCAAAGAATTCTCGCTCGCGGTCATCGACGATTGGTGGGAGCTGGTAAAGATCGCCAAACATTACGAGTTGGACTCCCCCAAAAGGTTTACGGGGATTAGGTCCGTAGCGACGTAGAGCTTGATCCATGTTGTCTAACATGTCAGCACGCACCATTGATATCTCATCGATTACAAGAGTCTTTAGAACTTTCATGGTGCGCTGTGACTTCGGGTGATAGGTCGGCCCTTTCACTTTTTCAAGGGTCACATCAGGAAGAAAGCCAAAGAACTTATGAATTGTTTCACCGCCAATATTTAGCGCAGCAACACCGGTATATGCGCAATAAACAGTCTCTTCTGGAAAGGTATTCGCGCGAAGATAAGTAAGCAGGGTTGACTTTCCACTTCCTGCTTTTCCAGTGATGAAGAGATTCTTTCCTGAAAGAACCGAATCAATCACATGCTGCATCTCAGCGGTGATCTCTAAGTCCGCAGGTAGAACAAGGGTTAGAGAGTTACTCATAGCGAACCATCCTTGGTCTGTGCTGAAATCATTTCACCGGTGAGGGTGTGAAACATTTGGATACCCTGGTTGATTAGGACTTCCAGCCTCTTGCCCATAGTTGTAAATGATTCAAACTCAATAGGTTTCTTATCGGACGCAACAAAGATTTCAATATGTGCATGGATTAGAAACTCAAGTTGATCGGGCTTAAATGGGTTCTTCAGATAAATGCCCCATTCGGCAACGCCTTTTGCTCCTTTGCGAATTGGGGAAATTCGCATCGTTAGACCGTCGCTCATCGCAACTTCCATAGATACATTCTTAAGGGAGCGTCTGACACGGAACTTGAGTTGAAGAGCTTCCGCCTCCGCAATTAAGTGAGCGGTCTCCAGTCTTAAGGCTAACTCCGGTTCGCGGCGACGAAGTTTCGAGGCAGAGGCTTCATTTGGTGATCGACGCACTATTGGTTGGCCTCCCCTTCGTTGGTTTCGTAGCGCTCCTTCGCTTTGCGCAAATACCACTCGCGGTTATGCGCGGTGTATTCATCCCAGGCCTTCATCTCTTCGCTCACCTCAGTTGATATGTGAAGTGACTTGTGAAGAGAGTCAAAAGTGGGATCACCGTGGGTAGGCATAATCCTCTTGCCATCAGCATCTCTTCGTTCTGGTGATTCGCCGTGTAGCCATCCGTGGATTCCGTAAGCATCGCACTCAACTTGAACCAGTTGCCCTTTCTGCATCACGGATGGAAAGCCGTAGATGAAGTTGAAGACCTGTTCTCTCGTATCAAAGAAGATAGTCATAGGAGTTCCCATCTGATTGCGGATGGTTACCGGAATCCGCAATCCGATGAAGACATACTCCTTGGGGATGTATCCCGATACTGAGCTTGATTGCGCTGCGAAAATATCGGTTTGTTGCTCAATCAGATGCAGTGCGTTACTCATCAGCATCAATCTCCTCTTCATCAGAGTCGACTTCATCTGTTACGAAGTCAGCGAGCTGGAGGACATTGCTGCCTTCGACTGCGGGAAGTGTTTCCACTCCTTTTAAGGTGCGCTCGAGGGCGCGACTTCTCGTTGCAACCGTTTGGACTGTGTTCTGGGCGCGTGAAATTTGGGTATCCAACTTCGCCCAGACTTTTGAGTATTTGCCTAGCTCTTGTTTAACAGCAGCAAGGATCTTCCAGACTTCGCTTGTGCTCTTTTCGATTGCGAGAGTCTTAAAGCCCATTTGAAGGCTATTAAGTATTGCCATCAGAGTTGTTGGACCCGTTACAAGAACGCGGTGCTTGTTCTGTAATTCGGTAACTAAACCGGGACGGCGGATAACTTCGGCATAGAGACCTTCCGTTGGAAGGTACATAATCGCGAAGTCTGTGGTGACCGGGGGGTTGATGTACTTATCGTTGATCTTCTCGGCCTCGGCTTTGATCCGCTTTTCGATTTCGCGACTTGCAAGTTCAACATCTTCCAGCGCGCCACTTTCGATCGCTTGAACAAGGCGCTCATAATCTTCATGCGGGAACTTTGCATCGATAGGTAGATACACAATTTCACCATCGATACGGCCGGGAAGTTTGATTGCATACTCAACTTTTTCATTTGAGCCGTGGCGGACTGAGACATTCTGTTCATATTGATCTTTGGTGAGCATGTCTTCGAGTTGGCGTCCGAGTTGGACTTCTCCCCAACCGCCGCGGTTCTTAACATTTGTAAGCACTCGCTTCAGATCGCCAACGCCAGTTGCAAGATTCTTCATCTCACCTAGACCACTTTGTACGGCGCGAAGATGCTCACTAACTTGTTGGAAGGATTCGCTGATGCGCTTGTCGAGGGTGCTCTGCAGTTTCTCATCAACGGTTTCACGCATCTTCTCAAGCTTTGCTTCGTTGCCTTGGCGTAACTTCTCGATCTCGGTCTGGAGCGTTTCGCGGACCTCAACGATTCGCCGTTCATTCTTCTCACCTTGATCTTTGAACTCGACCTTAAAACCATCGAGAGTTGTGGTCATCGAGCGCTCAAGATTCTGGCGACTCTGTTCAGCTTCCTGCCTATTGCCACGGCTTTCCTCGCGTAACGAGGTTGCCAATTTCTCCATTGACTCCTGGATGAGTTTGAAGTTCTCAGTCTGCGTATTGCGCAGCTCATCTTTATGACGCGTTAGGTGATTTAGTGAGCGCTCCTCAAAAGTAGCGAGTGTTGGACCTAGTTGATTTTCTATATCGACGGTCTCTGTTGTTGAGCCAGAGCTTTGACGTAACTTCGTAATGGTAACTACGAGCAAAGCAAGCGTTGCTAGCATTATTACGAGATTGAGCGTTTCTATCATTTATCTATTCCTTATCTTGGTTTTAGGGGATACATCTATTCCAGTTGAAAACTTGTAGTTCGCAATCACGCACCGGATGATCTGTTCGATTCCATCTTCGTGGACGGTAATCGTGTAAGGAGCGCGACCGTTATCCGATAGATCCGTTACCGTTACAGCGGCCCTGATTGAGTAATCAGGAATTGGACTATCGGAATGACAGTTTTGGTGCCACGAGAGCCACTCGGATGTGTTCTTCTGTGAGCGGTCAGTCGGTTGTATACGTAAAAAGTGGTTTGGCCTTAAAGCAATTTCAAAGGCTGCAGATTTATTGTTTCGGCGAATGGAAAAAATAAGACCGAGTAATTGGAGCTCATGACGAAGCTGCTCGGTCTCCAGTTTGAGTGCAACCTCCGGGAAGGACTCGCGAAGTTGGCGAGCAGAAACGTTGTCACGCCACATCGGTGGTTGCTCCGCTCCTCGCGTAAGCCGATGTAGTCCAGCTCTTTGTTTCTTGCCATTCTTCAATTACCGTCTTGGAATCAAACTTCTTTGTGATTGTTACTTTTATCGTGCTAGTTACCCTTAAGGAATTAATTGGACGATTGAGAACTGCCAATCCAGCGTTTGGCATCAGACACCCACTAACTCTCTGCTAACTTGCGTTTCACGGAGTGGGCGACTAGTGAGATGAAACCGGCCGTTACAGGCTGACTCTAAACATTTATAAACACGTACCGGGATTCGATCATCTGATTCTTGACCGCGAGTACCTTCAGTTCGGTAGCGAATTCCAACGAGAGCCTCAACGGCATGCTCGTGAGTCCTGTAGCTGGCCTTACCTCTGCAAGTGCGCCCTGCGCCCTTGCCCAACTTCTTCCTCTTGCTTTGAAAGCGTCTTGCTCCTCGTGACATATCTACTGCCTTTCGTTTACCACCCTTTAGCGGAATGACTGTTGAACATCCTTTCGGACGGACTTATTCCCTATATGTCCGTCCGATAGTAGAGAAGTTCCGTCCGAGACGCAAATTGACCCAATAGCAGGCGTTAATTTGGACGATAAAATCGTCTTGTATTCGCATGGAGCTAGTAAATGTCCGTCCCGTCTAGTAGGCTTGTTGCTGTCTAAGGAGGTCAAATCGATGTCTGCTGCCGCTGAAGCGCGGGCGATTTCTGGCTCGAAGCCCAAGAAGTCCCCCTCCGTGACGCCTGGTCAGCCCAAGCGACCTTGGTCCCCCGTACCTGCGACTCGTTTTTTTAAAAACCTACAAGGCGGGGTCGAATTCCATCTAGGACGACTCGAAGCAGCCATAACCAATGATGCCCAGGAGCGAGTAGTTGCCTACCTGGAGGAAAATTTTCGAAATTTGGCTGGCCAGGTCACCGAAAAGGATGTGAGAAAACTATTCAATTCCGGATTAGCTCACGGCACGAGGGGTTTGAAGCGCACAAGTGACGCTTTTAGTGACCTTCCGTTCTGGAGCGATGATGTCGACGAGATTGATTCTCTCGGGTTCAACTTAGTTTCGCTCGTAAACGCGGATCGACTTAAGCTAAATGGAGAAACTTGTTCTGTTTGCGAGAAGAAAATCAAGGCAACGGATGGTGCAATAAACCTAGAGGGCGAAAAGCACACTCATTTTAAATGCTGGCATGCCTTGCGCTTGAGAGACCGGTTGGCATCTCTACGATCAACATTGGTCGCAATCTCGAAACAGGCTCGAAGCACTCGCGTTGTGCTTAAGGCTAATGAGAAGGAAATGAAGAAAAACAAATCTCATTATGAGCGATTCTTGCTTGCCTCTCGTCGGGACTACGAAAAATTACGAGATGATCTCTTTGCTAATTGGGTAGAAAGTACAGATGTAAAAAAGGAATTCTTCACAACATACAAGGCTAACTTTGACGAATACGTAGAATCTGTGATGCGATATTCGGTAGAGAAAGAAATGCCCTCAGGCGAAATCAACGAAAGGCTACTCAAGCATTTAGATAAGAAAGATGCTCAAAAGATAACCAAGAGGTTGGACTCTCCTTCCATTCGATTGCTTCGTTACCTTGGCCTAATAGAGGATACTCGAGAAGAGAGTACGTCACTTGCCTTTTACATCGAGCAGGGGAAAGCTCTAGATGACGATGATTCAAGTTGGGTTGAGCGTGCACTTTGCGCCGAGTCTGATCCTTCAATCTTTCTGGGAGACGCTCAAAGTGGTCATAAGCTGGCAATTAGTGTCTGCAATAGATGTCCGGTGAAGACTGATTGTCTTGATTTCGCTCTAAAGAATGGCGAGAACAAAGGTATTTGGGGCGGCACTACTCCCGAAGAACGGCGCAAGTTAGCGTTAAGAATGAGTGTTGGACTGGTGCCTTCAATGGAAACTCAAGTGAAAAAACCAGTTTCGAAGGAAAGCCAGAACGTGTCCATAAACAATTTGAGTTCAGCCTCAATTGGTCGCCGAGACATGTATGCGAATGCAGGCTTTGAAACGAGATCTAGTACGGATATGTATAAGTTTGAATTCAAGAAATACGGTGACCTTAGACAAATCGGCGAGAGGTACCGCGATGGCTTTAGCGTTATTGTCGATATGTCTGAGGCAGACGAAGATGAAAAGAAAAGAGCTGTTGATTTTCTTGCAGGTTTAGTTTTTGCTCATACAGGAAGCATTAAAAAGCTTGGTAAAGGTGTTTACATTTTGCTCGCCACAAGTACCGCGGTAAGGGAACCAAAAGTTAAGAAAGATGTAGATGAAGGATCACTTGAATATCTGCGCCAACAATTACTTGCATAGAGATTTAATCCAGATGATCCGTAATACAAATGTGCAATTAGGAAACTTAAGGTAGAGATTGTTAAGTTCTGCAGATTCAAATCGTCGAGTTAAGTTAAAGTTCTTCTTTCTTGGTGCCGTTGTCGGCATTGTTGCCTTTGTTGCTTTCATATTCGCGGCTGATGCTTTTCTTAGTGAGAGCTATGACGACGTAACGATTGAAGACTTTGGTCCGCATGATGATGGTGGAGATTATGAGCCCGATGACTATCCGGCTTGGATGGATGAATTTGTAGATCCACCTGCTGGAGTAGAGCCAAAGGATGTTTATACGTTCTCATGTGAGTTGGTATTGCGAAAGCCAGACGTTTTTACGACCGCGTGCGCGGACTTTGGAGTAGCTGTTTTTGACATCAAGTGGAGTATGTGGAGCGCAGAGGGCGCTAAGGGGACGGGCGTTTACTCGGTGAATGATTGCGAACCTGATTGTGCAGATGGAACGAGGCATGAAGTGCCCGTGTATGTCTGGTTATCTGATGCCAGTACTGATGGGCGGAATTACTATCTAAACACCCTCCGCTTTGTGCCTAAGGATGTTTATGAGGGCAGAGTCGATGTTATTCAGGGTGAGCATGTGCAGTTATCAAATACTGTTGTAGTTGAAGGAAGAAAACTTACAGGCGCTGAATGGGATGTCTCCGATGATTGGAAGAGTTTTCCCGATATGCGGATGAAGTTGCCGAAGTAAATTTTTGAAAGTTTCTGCTATATTTTGATTAGGTCAAAGAGGTCGAACGTTCTAGCCCTTTAGCTAGTTCGACACCAACCGCGCACCGCGCACGGTGGTCCTAAAGGAAGACCCGCTCGGGATGAAAGTCACCCTGAGAAGAGCGGATCTCCAGCGAAAGCATCGGGGTCCAGAACAGGACCGGTTATGCCGTCATTGCGTTATGAAGAAGTTGAAGTAAGTGATGAGCTACTTAGCGATCTGAAAGCAGATTTCGATAAGGCTCTCCCAGAAAAGAAAATAGGCCGTTGGTATGCGATGAATCATTACTCGCGGCTACGGCGATATAGATCGCAAGGTTTCCATTTGAACTATTTGAGTGGGGCGGATGCGCGAAATTGCACCTGTGGGTTGGTGATACATGAGGGGCGTGGTGAGCCTGCGGTTGAGGTTTCACTGCCTAAGGGTTCACCGGTGCGACTTGATGCGGTTCAGTCTTACAAGGGCCATCGGAATTTGCTTGGTGGAAGTGAGTTTTCGGTTGCTTTAGTGATTGACCATAAATTCTCTTGGGAACTTCGAGAGGACTTGTTTGAGGGATTTTGTCAGGGGTGCGGCGTAGTCTCGGGATTTCTTCGGTGGAAACTAGTGGCCGAGTTTTGCCGGGAACATGATGCGAGCTGCCAAGAGGAGGGGGTATGAAGAGCAAAGTTGGGATTCCGTGTAGATATTGCTATGCGATGAATGTTTATTACCACATCGCTGCCAGCGGCAAGATTTATTACCAATGCGACACTTGTTACGAAAAGTGGGAGTAAGTGGTGAGTAGCGGAGGTGATGTGAGATGAGTACGGCGGTGCTACATGGATTGACGGTCAAGATTCGAGGCCTTGAAAAGCAACTAAAGCGCAAGAACTTGAGTGAGTGGGATCGGCGATGGGCTGAATACAAGCTAGTTGAGGCGAAATTTTGGCTCTGGGCTGAGTTGCAAGGTTGGCAGGAACGGGCGAATGCGGGTGATTCGCGTGGATGACCAACATATAACTCTGCTGTTGAACTACTCGAAGGGTTTTTACCAAGGGGTCTGTACTTGTGGATGGACTTCGACGATAGGACCTTTCGAAGAGGCCGACTTAATGCGGGCAATGCACGCCCATGCGATGGTGACTTTTGGGAGCTATCGATGAGGCGGGAATGTCAGTGGGGGGTCATATTGTTTAGGACACGTAGGTGAAAGGAGAACCTATAGACAATCGGGAGACCGAAGATCAAGAACTGTGGCGGCAATTACCACAGAGTGAAGGTGAAGAACGGGCGGAGTTATTAATCCAGCTCGCGCAACAAGCGATTTACAAATCGTCGGGGAATGAGGCTCTAGCGCTGGCGGAGCAGGCGCACGAGATATACAAAGCGATGGGTGCGAGAGCATCGAGCGTCGCGATGGCAAATGCGATAACAGGAATCGGTTATTCGCTTCGAGAATTAAATAGAGTTGATGAAGCCACGAAGGCTCTAGATAGCGCGATTGATTTATTGCGTGAAAATGGATACCCGTTTGTGGTGGATACGATGCGGACAAAGGCATCTTGGTATTGCGAGATGGATCGCTGTGAAGAGGCGGTTGCTACTTACCTAGAGATTGTCCGGGTCAATGAAGTTGATGGCAATGATGATTTTGTCGCTCGGGATCTATTTGCGGCAAGTGGTTGTCTACTTGAGTTGAGTAGATGGCAAGAGGCGCTAGAGATGACTCTTAAGGTGAGGGAATTCTTCAAGGCCGAGAAGATGGTGTTTGAAGTTAGTTGGTGCGATTTGAATATTGCACTTGCTCACGCAGAACTTGGAGATGGCCAAGCGGCTCTCGAATGGGGAAAGCGTGCGAATGATATTGGGACGCTTCGCAAAGATAACGAAATGCTATGCAAATCGAACTATGCGATGGCTCGGGGAAACATATTGTTAAAGCAATATGCAGAAGCTGAGTCGATGTTATTGGTAGCGCAAGATCTTGTAGCTCGATCTAATGATTACACCCAGGTCGAGAAGATCGAGAAGGCCTTGATTGAGGTCTATCGAGCAACTGAGCGGGATGGCGAAGCTGATGAGGTGGAGCGCCGGCTTGGAACTTTGAAGGAGATTGTCGAGTAGTTTGCTTTGGTTGCCGCGCTGCGAAACCCCTTCCGTGGCGCGGGAGCTCGCGCTTTGGTCTAGAGGAAAGTTTGGAAGCTATCGAAGGTTTCAAAATTATCTCGGAATTAGGTCACGGAGATAAGTTAAGTTGGAAATTCTTGATGGGGAATATCCAATAGCAAACAAGTTTAGTTGGATGTCTTGGTAACCCCGCCTGCCTATTTCACGGAAACTCAATTAGGGCGCGGGCGTCTTTTAACATCTTGGGACATTTCCAGCCCGGAGCTATGTTGCCTTCGAAGTGCCACCATTCGTTTTTGAAAGTTCTGCATAGACCGAATTTGTAGCCGTTGATCTCTAGCCACTTTGCAGCTGCCGGTTCGTTGGGATAGTTCACATCCATCGCTAATCCCATCGGGTGATGTGAGATTTCTGGGGGTGCGACCCACTTTGCAGCTTCTTTGTAGCTTCCATACTTTTTTGTCGCTTGATTGAAAAGATATCTCTGTCTCTCAAGTGTGCGGTATCCGGAGACGATTTTTAGTGCGATACCTTCTTTATAGGCGGCGGCTTGGGCGGATTTGAATCTGGCGAGAAGAGTTGGGTTTAAATCGTTAACGGGCTCGCTTGGTGGGAGAAGGGCTCCTTCACCGAGGGAGATCTCATCTTCGGTACACCTCTTTATTACATCCGAGGTGCGGAGTTCGTAAGTTACTTTTTTGGCACAGAGAAGTGGAATATCGATTGCGTGGGAGTGGGCTGCGAGGCTTGAGAGCAGCAGGGTTGCGACCAGGGTGAGAGTTGATTTATGTCGCATAAGCAAATCATCCCGCTTTTCTAAGCGATCTGAGAGTAAGAACAGAGTTGGCCTCTTTTCTCAGGCTAACTCTCACCTTCTGTTAGTAGGCTCACGCGCGTGCAATCGGTTAGCGCGTATGGGCGTGAGATGCAGATTCATCCGTGGCGAATCCCTTGGTTGACGAGGTTGGTTTATAGCTCGCCATTTGAGTTGGTTATTGCATTTGTAATTTTGGTGAATGCGACATCGCTTGCGATTTTGACGATGCCAGAACTTGATTCGACGGTGCGGGCAGCTTGTG
>Ga0194117_10003688_pt1 | contig 15211 bp, 13 predicted proteins | sample TA2MahsurfametaG_FD_160579 | JGI IMG/M metagenome (GOLD analysis project Ga0194117, IMG submission 160579) | Freshwater microbial communities from Lake Tanganyika, Tanzania - TA2015009 Mahale N1 surface | ecosystem: Environmental > Aquatic > Freshwater > Lake | place: Tanzania: Lake Tanganyika...
TTTTATTTTTAGCAATTTTCATAGGAATACCTAACTCACGAATGGAAATATTCGGATCCGCAGTGATAACTGAACGTGCACTAAAATCAACACGCTTAGCCATCAAATTGCCTCTCATACGACCACCCTTTCCATTCAATCTGTCTTTAATTGACTTATAAGGTCTGCCAGAACGCTGAGCAACTTGACCAGCACCAGGCAATTTATTATCAACCATAGAAGCAATATGATATTGCAATACAACAGACCAATCATTAATTACATTTTCAGGTGCATTATTCTGTAGCTTTTCTTGAAGTGTTTTGTTAGTTTTAATAACGTTTACAAGAATATGACTTAAATCATCTTCAGAACGCTGTTGTGAATCGTATTTAACAGAAGGTCTTACAGCAGGAGGAGGAACAGCTAATACTTGACATATCATCCAATCAGGTCTAGACCATAAAGGACTAAAACCCATAAAAGTAACATCTTCATCAGAAATTCGTTTAAAAATTTTTAATACTAATTCAGGCGTTAGAGGAATAGTAATAGTTTCATTATCTTCTTTATTATCAATCCAATCGGCAAATAAAGATGCAATACCTTCTTTTCTTATTTTTTTTGGTTGTAAACAACCACAACCATTTTCACTTTCTTCACCACATTTTTTTACTTCTTTACATAAATCAAATACATATTTCCAACGATCTTGATTAGCAAGTTTAAGTGCTTGCTTATATTTATCTTTAGAAATTAATAGTTTACTACATTTAAAACAAACACAACGTAAAACTTTTTGAATTGTACTTAAATATTGAATATAAAATATAGGTCTTGCTAGTTCAATATGACCAAAATAACCGGGTGTCTGAATATAATCAAGACCATCTGTAGGACAAATTAGGCCAGGTTCTAAAACACCCATTCTAGGATCAAACAAACCATTAATAACTGGTTTATTATTAATATAAGTATCTTTACTAGTAATTTCAGCAACAGAACCTTTACGAATTTCTTCAGGAGATAACAAACTAAATTGAATTCCAATAACCTTAGAAGTATACATATTTTTCATATTAGCGAAATTAGTTGCCATCCTTATATATAGTAAATAATAATATTTAGATTGTTTTTATTTTAATTCAATTTTATTTTCATATATAAGCTTTTGTCTTTATATCTTTTTTATAAATATAATGTTTATATATCCTAAAATATATATTTTACATTCTTAAAGATTTAAAAATATAATTAATTTTTATTATTTATAAGTGTTTCGTATATTTTTTGTATATTATTAAGTTCATATTCGAGAGATTGAATTTTCTTTTTTTTAGACTCGCATGGATTGTAGTTATTTTCAGTTTTCCAATACATTATTTCTTCTTCAATGTATTTAATTTCTTTTTTGTATTTTTCAATGGCTTTATTTTCTGGTAATATTTTTTCTTTATCATTTATTTTATTGTATGAATCTAAAAAGGTTGATTGATTAGGAAGAGATGACATTTATTAGTTATAAATTATATAGAAATTTGTTTTTATAAATAAATATATTAAAATAAAATTGAAATAAATATTTAAATATAATAAGTTAATATAATCATTATACACGTATATAGACAAATTTAAAAATGCCAAGAGAATTAAATAAGAATTTAAAAAATAAGAAAAGAGAAGAATTACAAAGAAGAAAAAAATATATTGAAAGTTCTTCTGATGATAACAGTGATAGTACATATCATACTAGCGATGAAGAAGAAGAATTTGATGAATTTGAATATAGAAAATTATTAAAAAAGTTGTATCCTTCAAAACATATTGATAAAAAAGTAAAAGCAGGTGAAAAAGTAAAAAAAGCAATTAAAAAAGAATTAGAAGAATCTGATGAAGAAGAAAATAATAAAAAATCTAACAAAAAATTAAAATCAACAATTTCTAAAAATAAAGTTAATAAAAAAAATCAATCACAAGTTAGTAAAAGAAGAAGAAAAAATGATGATTCTGATGAAGAAGATAATTACGATGATGATAATGAATCAGAGGATTATGAGTCTATTGATGATGATGAAGAATATGACGACATAACATTAGGATCAGAAGATACATATGAAGAAGATGATGAAGATGAAGATGAAGAAAATAATGTAAAAAAAAATAAAAAATCTAATTCTAAAAAAGGAGATAAATATAATATAATTTTTACGATAGGTTCTCCTAAAAAAATGGGAGAAGATGATAATGATAGTTGGGAAACTTGTTCAAATGATGATTCAAATGATAATGATAGTAGCGAGACGGAAAATGAAGATGATCCTGTTAGTAGCGATAGCGATTCTGATTCTGATGATGATATAAATAGTGATAAAGAAAAACTTACTAAATCTAAATCTGAAACTGAATTTTTAGATATTTTAAAAGATTTAAAAACAAAAAATAATAATAAACATTCAATTTTACTTGATGAATGTATTGGTATATGTGAAAGTAGATTAAAAGCACAAAAGAAAAAACAAGAAAAAAAAATTAAAAAACAGAAGGATAGAAATGAAAGAATATTTAAACGTATATTACGTGATAAAAATACTACAAACGATTTTGATTTTTATAATAAAATGGATGTGGATCAACAAAATAAAATAATTAAAGAGTTAAGAGAAATAAATAAAATAGTTCGTATTGAAAAACCATATCGACTAACACTTTTAGAATCAGAAATTCCAGTTATATTTAAAGCAGCTGCAATTAAAAAAATTAATTCTTTAAGACATATGGAACCTGGATCAGGAGAATATTATAAAATTAAAAATTGGGTTGATACATTTATGCGTATTCCTTTTGGAAAATATAGTAGTCTTCCAATTAGTCTAAATGCTAATTCAGTAGATAATTGTCATGAATTTATGGAAAATGCTCAAAAGACTTTAGACCAGGCTGTATATGGATTAAATGATGCTAAAATGCAGATTATGCAAATGTTAGGACAATTGATGACTAATCCAAAAGCAATTGGTACTGCTATTGCTATACATGGACCACCTGGTTCAGGAAAGACAAGTCTTGTAAAAGAAGGTATAAGTAAAATTCTTAATAGACCATTTGCATTTATTGCTCTTGGAGGTGCAACAGATAGTAGTTTTCTTGAAGGACACGGTTATACATATGAAGGTTCAACTTGGGGTAAAATTGTACAAATTTTAATTGATAGCAAATGTATGAATCCAGTAATTTACTTTGATGAATTAGACAAGATTAGTGAAACTCCTAAAGGAGAAGAAATTGCAGGAATTTTAACACATTTAACTGATACAACACAGAATTCACAGTTTCATGATAAATATTTTGCTGAAATTGATTTTGATTTAAGTAAATGTTTATTTATATTTAGTTATAATGATGAAAGCAAGGTTAATTCTATTTTAAAAGATAGAATGTATCGTATTCAAACAACTGGTTATAATCAAAAACAAAAGACAGTTATTACAAATGATTATTTATTACCAAAAATTAGAGAACAAGTAAAGTTTACAGAAAAAGATATTATTATCCCTGATCAGACTATTCATTATATTATTGATAGTTTCTGTAATAAAGAAGATGGTGTTAGAAATTTGAAGAGATGTTTAGAGATTATTCATACAAAATTAAATCTATATCGTCTAATGAAACCTGGTTCTAATCTATTTGAACAAGATATGTCAATTAAAGTAGAATTTCCATTTACAGTAACAAAAGATATTGTTGATAAGTTAATTAAAAAGAAAGATCAATTAAATCCATCATTATATCATCTGTATGTCTAACTTAGAAAACCTTGGTTTTCCGAATCTTTCCTTACAATAAAAACATATAAATTATAATATATTTATTATTTTTTATATGTATATAAAATAATAAATGGCTGTTAGAACAAGTGCTAGTTTTTATCGTCGTGGTATTCCAGACTATTATAAAGGTTTTGGTATTTTTGCAAGTGCTAATTATACAATATTTCAACCAAATTCTCCTACAAATATAAATTCTCTAAAAACAAGATTTTCTAATATACTATATTCATAAATAATATAAAAATATAACTATATTATTTATTAAAAAAAATAATAATGGTAACTGAGAAAGAAATATTATATAAAATGAAATGTTTGGTATCTGATTTTATGATAATGATTTATCAATCTAAAATAGATCTTTTTAAAATAAATAGTAATATAAATAATCTTGATAATACATATTTTTATGAACATCCTGAAATTATAAAACGATTAAATTCTATATTTAATGAAAAAGAATTACAAGAATTGTCTTTTTTATTGCAAGATTTTAAAGGCTATGTAGATTTTAAATTAGATACTATTTGTGAACATGAGTGGATTGATGATCAAATCGACATTACACCGGATAGAAGTCAAAAAATAATATATTGTAAATTATGTCAAATTACTAGACGATAAATTATTTTATATTATTATATTTTATATAAAATGGATTTTAGTTTTCAAAAACAAAATATGATTTATAGATTATATAAAAATAGTTTAGCATCTATTAATAATTTAAATGTTACTAATAATCGTTTAAGAATGACAAAAATGGGAACATCAAATAGAACAGCTGAAGCAGTAATTGGATTTGGAAGAAATACAAAAGGTTCTATAAAAAGAATATTTGATTACTTAAATAGAAATAATAAAGTTACTAGAACTAAAGGTGTTTTAATAAATTTGACACAAACATTAACAGTTCTTTCAAAATTTTTTAATTTAAATTCTTATGGAGCAAACTCAACTGTACAATATATATGTCCATACTATCAAGATTTTACACAAATAGTAAATAATATTCCAGTAATTAATTTACAACCAAATAATTTTATTTTATTTGAATGTGTTTTGGATAATATTTGGTTAGAAAATCATAATCTTTTTGTATTTACACCTTATTTTTATTCATACAAAGATATATCAAATTCTACAATAAATAATTATACTATTTTCGGAAGTGTTGATCAAAGTTTATTTTTTACAAAATCATCATTAACTAATAATATATTAAAAATATGCTGTACATCTTGTATTGAAGTTGCTAATACATATTCTAAGTTAGGATACTATATATCTAAAATTCCATATGAGTATATATCAGTTACAAATTATTCTATTTTATTAAGAATTGGAACATTAGAATCACCTGATTTAAATAAAGTAATTAATACATATATGAAAACTAGTATTTATACAATTCAAGATACAACAGATCTTACATATTTTAATTCAAATGATATTATTGCAACTTTTCCACCAGTATATCCCCCAATTTCAAATTCAACTACTCAACAAAATATTACTGTATTTAATCAGATACTTAATCAATTTCCTTTATTAATTAGTTCAGCTAATCCTCCTTATTTATTATATAATTATTTATCTAATTATGTAGTTCCACCTGTTAGTAATGCTATAGAAAGTTTTTATGATTCTGTTGGACTTCAAAATTTATCTCCACCAAGATCACCTATTAATATTCAAGCTAATAATACTTGTGAAAATTATTATTTAAGTAATATAATTCCAACCTTAAATAATCAACAATATTTATATATAGTATATCTAAATCAATATTTATCTGGTGCTGGAATAACATCAAATATTCAGTTATATGATAGTGTTACACATAATCAAATACCAAATGGGACTATTGAAACTGCTCCAGATTTATCGTCAATGGATCAAAATATATATCCTTTTCCAACACAACAAGAAAGTAGTTTATTTGCTCCATATGGTATTTTTGGATATCCTATGTCTATGCTATATAATGATACAAGTGGAGGTTCATTGATTATTACAGAAAGAATAAGTTATGGTCAACAAAATTATAATCATGTTATATATGATGATGTTAACACTGCTCGAATATTTGTTGGTGATGCTCTAACACAACAGCAAATAACTGATTTGCAAAATACATATAATCAAATTGATATAACTATTTTATAAATAAAATAAAATAAAATAATAATTAATTTTACTATTATTTTATTTAATATTCAGAATAAGGAACGTTATTGGAACCACGTGCTTTTAAGTAATTAAATTGTGAAGTTGTCATGCAGGCGCAACCAGTGCTAGATGTATAAGTATTAGGACAGCATTCAGGTTTAAAATCAGTAGTAGCAAACATATCTAATTCTCCTTCAGGAAGAGGAATAGGTTGCTGTGGTCTATCCCAAATTGCTTTCACACCAGCATCAGGAACAGTACCAGGACTGTAAGTCAAAGTTGGCATACTCCATTGAGAAGGAGGCATAATAACACCACTATCTTTTGAAGTGGCAAATTCAGGACCATAAGCACTATTATTAGCACCAACAAAACCTTCTTTTACAGGAACAGTTTCTTTTTTAGCTTTTTCTTTATCATTATTATTTACAACATCTTTAGCCATTTCTAATCCTTCTCTTAAACTAACACGGCAACAAGAACAAAGCAAGTGTCCAAAAAGAATCCAAAATACAATAACAATTAAGACAAGAATTTCAACTCTTAATTTATAAGAACCAATAGAGATTTCCATTATACATATTTGTTAGATAATTATTTTATATGAAATATAGAACGAGTATAAAATAATTTATTACAAATTAGATTTTCCTAGATTATTACCACTATTAAGATTTAATATATTATCAATATAAGAATTATAATCTTGAATAATTATTCCATTAACAATAAAAGTTCCTGAAGTAGTTAATAAATGATATAAAATATTGTTTTGATTATTTTTTTCTAAATTACTTTCTTCTTTATATTTTTGAATTCCATTTTTATCTATTTTAACAATACCATAAACTATAGTTTCTTTACCATATTCATCTTCTAGTATATCTCCTATTTGTATATCTTTTATAAATTTATATGTTTTATCTTTTAATAAAATAATAGCTAATTTATTATATCCATCATCAAGATATTTATGAATCTTATATGAATCGTTTATATCTATAATATGATTTAAATTTGATTTATCATAATTATTGCAGTATGTTAAAATATTGTTTAGATTTTTTTCAAATAACTCATCCCAATCAGTAAAAAATATATTATTTATTACAATAAGTTTAGAATTAGTATTTATACAATATAAATAAGGTTCATTATAGTTATCTATTTTTATAGCATCTGGATGTTTATTAATAGGTATCCAATTTCTATTATATCTAACAATATGACTTTCACTAACAATAATTCCATCTAAATTATACATAATTAAATCTTTAGCTAAAACTTTAATAACTGAAGTTACTTTATTATTTGATATAAGTTTATCTCCAGGTTTAATATTTTCTATAGTTTTATTAGTTCCATCCATCATTTTTAATTTAACATTTTTATCAAAACAACGTAATCTTGGAATTCCAGCTGCCTGAATATGCAATACATTTGTCATAAAATGAATAATAATTGCTAATGGTATAGATATACCTAAAAATACAGCTGTCATAGATGCTGCAGCTGGCCAAGTAAATGGTAAAATCCATAATCCGACAATTATTACAACTAACACGATAAGCATTTTTATAATTAGTTCCAATATAGCACCCATAAGAGCTTGAAGTGTATAATAAGAACCTAACATTGTATATAATCCAGAAACCATAACTCCTTGAATCTTATTAAATGTATCTTTTACAGCTAAAAATACAGTTTGTAATGGAACAAGTGTATTTAAAATACGTTGTAAAATATCTTCACTAAATATTTTAACATTACCTCTTATATTAGTCATTATACTACGTATTGAATCAATTGCTTTTCCAAGTGAATTAAATAAATTTACAATAGAATTTGTTGCATATTGAAATGGTAATAATGCATAACTAGTAATATTTAAAAGAATATTTTGAACACAATATTGAAAATTTTCTCCTGTATACTGAAAAGAAGTTTTACCTTCAGGTTTAGTAATAAATCCAGCAAATAATACATTTTGAGGTTTACAACGCTGATTAGTCCAATCGGCTGCTATTTCATCTTTAGTTACTCCAATTTTACAATAAGAATATACTGCAAATACACATAATGTAACTAACAAAAATATAATAACTGAATTCCCATATAAATCAAAATAAGATAGTTTATCATATGTATTGCTTATAAATTTAGTTGTATTACTTAAATTATTTATACTAATTGAATTATTACTATTATTTATATTGTTATTATTTATATTATTTATATTATTATCCATATACTATAAATCGATAATAATATATAGACTAAATCTTATTTTTTAAATAATATAAAATATAATTTATATTATTATAGTTTACTTGACTAAATATTATATGTAATAGTTGGTAATACATCATCTTCCCAATCCCAAAATATTTTTTTTCCAATAGGAATACAACTACTTGTAGTTATTAAACAAGAAAAATATGGTGGTACTAATTCGGGTCTTTTAATTGCATCTATATAATCTTTTACTTGTATCCATTTTCTTTGATTTTCGTCGTGTATATAATGTTTACCTGTAACAAAAATACTTGATGGATTGCCTGTTGTTTTATTTATTTCACCTGAATTAGGTATCTCATATAAACAATCTCCATTTGGATTTGCTACCTTAAGTATTGAAAATACCTCACCTCCATCTTTTAATATAGTGCCTAATGGAATATTTTCCATTTCATATTCTTCACCTGATTTAGATAGTAATTTTGTTTTTGGATCAAAACAAGAACCAATTGCACGAACAACTTGACCAGCTGGTCCAGCCCAAGCACTATTCATTGTTTTAATTGAACCATCTAATACATACATAATAGTAATTACAATACCTATCATTTTACCAACCATATCTTTTATACTAATAATCATTTTCTGAAATTCTATAATTAAATTTAAAAATACTCCAAAAACACTTTGAATAATATTAGATACAAAATTACGAATAAAACTTAACATATTACGAATATTATTTATAGAATCATTAAAACCAGAACCCATATTTGAAACTGAAGACAATAAATAGTTCATTGGTTGCAATAAATATCCCATCATATTCATTTGTGTATTTTGAATACAATAATTAAAATCTTGAGTTATATTATCTGAAAAAATCCAATAGGTTGGATTACATCTATATTGAGGCCAATTAGCCTTAATTTCTAATATAGATTTAAAATACATCATTACTGCTATTTGTGCTATAAAACCTAAATTTACATAAATAAAGTTAATATAATTGTTAGTTGTTGGCATATATTATTAGAATATATTTATTTTCTTTTATATAACCTAATAATATATTATTATTTTCTTGTTTTATAGTGTCTTTTAGTTGACAATTTTCTTTTTTTTCCACCACTCATACATCCCCATTTAACACCACCTTTTTTTGTTCTTGATCTTAAATTAGTTCTTTTAGTTTTTGATCTTCTTTTTCCTGCTTTTTGTTCTTGAACCACTTGAGCTGTACAACCTGGTCCTTTTCCTACACAAGAATCAAATGCAGATTGAGCATTTTGATTAATAGTTGCTTGAGTAGTACTTTTAAAATTATTAGCTGTTTGATTGCCGATATCTGGATAAGGAGTATTTGCTGGGGGAACAACAACTTGAGACGCTGTACCACCTTTCCATTTCTTAGATCCTCCTTTTCCAATTAAAGCCATTTGTTTATTAACTGATTGTTCTTGCATAGCTATTGAAGCTGAACGAGCACTATTAGCTCCAGCAGGATATGGAGGTAATTGTTGGGGAACCATGCCATATTTATCTGCACTAACATTATCATTATGAGACATACTTATAATAAAATATAAGTATATATTATTTTTTATATATAATATAATTAAAAGATATTATAGTTTAAAAATAGCTTTCTAAATAATATTTATAAAGGATGAATGATGAACAAAGACTTCATTTACAAAATATGATATCGGCAAATAATGTTGAAGATCAAACAGGTTTAATTCGTGAATTAAAACATAGTATTGTCTTAAGAGATGAAGTGAATAATTTGGTTAGAATTCGAGAAAAATATAATGGAAATCAAGAAAAAATTATGGAAGATGCTATTACTGAATGTAACTTTTTATTTACTTATTATACTGATATATATAATAAAATTAGAAAAGATGAAATAGATCTACAAATATTACATAAATTTTTAGATGTTCTAAGAGATATTGAAGATAGTAAATTAGATCAACATGAAGGTTCATTTAAAGTAGGAACTTTGCTAAAAGAAATATATGTTGATAGTGCATTAAGAAAGGCTGAAAAATTGAATGAAAATAATGATAATAAAGAACCAGAATATAAAGGTCCACAAGTAGAGATTTCTTGGAAAGATTTTAAACAAATTCAAAAAGGTATAAAAAAATAATTTAATAAATAATAAATAATATAAAAATATAAAAATATAATATATTATATATTAATTGATATGTTATTAGAATTTATGGTAATATCATATAATTCTAAATGTGAAGAATACTCTGAAAATATAGTAACTGATCTTAATAATTGTAAAAATGTTTCTGCAAAATTAGATACTAATTATAGTCAATCACTTCATACTAGACAAAATAAATATATTAAAAATAATACAGACATAATATTAATTGATGAAGTTTGTCTTATAAATAATGAAGTAATTGTAAAGTATTCAGATAAAGGTTCACGAGCTAAAAGATATAATAAAGATGAATTTGTTGATTTACTTGAATCATTTGAAAATACTATTACTAACAATAATAATAGTAATCAAAATGATATAATTGAAAAAAATGAAACAATTGATAGTAACAATAATAATTCTGATGAAAATGGCTGTCTAATAATGTAATAAAATATTTATAATATCTAGTTAAATATAAAATAATATAATAAAGACAAATTACTATATTATTTAGTTTATATGCCAATACTAGTTATAGTAGAATCGCCTGCTAAGTGTAAAAAAATAGAAGAATATTTAGGTCCTGGTTATAAAGTAATTGCTTCATTTGGTCATTTACGAAGTTTAAATGGTTTAGAATCAATTGATATTAGTAATAATTTTTGTCCAAAGTATTCATTAATAGATGAATCAATTAAATTGAAACAAATAGAAAAAATAAGAACTGAAATATCAAATTCTTCAGATGTAATATTAGCTTGTGATGATGATCGTGAAGGAGAAAGTATTTGCTGGCACATTTGTGATCTATTTGGTTTATCAATTAATACAACAAAAAGAATAATATTCCATGAAATTACTGAATCTGCAATTAGAAAGGCAATAAATAATCCTACAAAAATAAATTTGAATTTAGTTCATTCACAACAAGCTAGACAAATTTTAGATTTATTAGTTGGATTTACTATTACACCTATTTTATGGGGATGTATATCGAAAAAACATCAAGGAAGTTTATCTGCTGGAAGATGTCAAACTCCTGCCTTAAGATTAGTATATGAAAATTATTTAGATATAAATAATTCTCCAGGAAAAAATGTATATAATACAACTGGATATTTTACTAATTTAAATTTATTGTTTGAATTAAATAAACATTTTACTAGTAAAGATGAAGTAAATGATTTTTTACAAAAATGTATAAATTATTTGTTTATATATCAACTAACAACACCAAAAAAAACAATAAGAAAATCTCCTGAACCTCTAACTACTTCAAATTTACAACAATTAGCAAATAATGAAATGCATTTATCTCCAAAAGAAACAATGAAATATGCTCAAGAATTATATGAAAATGGATATATTACATATATGAGAACTGATACAAAGAAATATAGTATAGAATTTATTAATTTAGCAAAAGATTATATTAAAACTATTTATGGTGAACAATATATAAGTCATACTATAGATTTATTAGGTATAAATTTAGAATCAATAGAAAATAAAATTGTTAGTTTAGAAGATAAAAAAACTAACAAAAATAAAAAAACTTTAAAAAAAGATAATACAACAAATTCAGAAAAACTAGAACCACATGAAGCAATTAGACCTGTAAATATAAATATAATTACTATTCAAAATAATGATAAAATATCATCAAAGGCATTAAAATTATATGAACTAATATGGAAACGAACAATAGAAAGTTGTATGCCATCTGCACAATATAATGTGGTAAATGCAAAAATGAATGCTCCAGATAGTTTACAATTTATTTATAAGTGTGAACAAATTATATTTCCTGGTTGGCAAATAGTAAATAAAGATTATGATGAAAATAATAAAGCATATAGTTATCTGCATATGTTACAACAAAATACCAATTTTAAAGCAAAAAAGATTGAATCAAAATTTTCTTTAATTGAATTAAAGTCTCATATATCAGAAGCTCATCTAGTTAAATTATTAGAAGAAAAAGGAATAGGAAGACCATCTACATTTGCATCACTAATAGATAAAATACAAGAACGTAAATATGTTGAAAAGAAAAATATTGAAGGAAAAATTATTAGTGGAGATGATTATATATTAGAAGAAAATGGAGAAATAATCATTAGTCCAAATAATAGAATATATGGCAATGAAAAAAATAAATTAGTAATAACGCCATTAGGTATAGTTGTAATAGAATTTTTAATAGATAAATTTAATACATTTTTTAATTATGAATATACCAAAAATATGGAAAATATATTAGATAAAGTAGCTCATAATAAATATATTTGGTATGATTTATGTCAATTATGTTATAATGAATTACATACTTCTACAAAAGATATAAAAACAGATAAATATTGTATAAAAATAGATGATAATCATACCATTATTATAGGTAAACATGGACCAGTCATAAAATATACAGATAAAAATAAGAATGTATCATTTTTACCTATTAAAAAAGATTTGAATCTAAAAGAAATAGAATTAAAACAAGATATTGAATTAGAGGATGTATTAGATAATAATACATTTATACAACAAAACTGCCCTATTGGAAAATATAAAGGTCAAGATTTATTTATTAAAAAAGGAAAATTTGGAATTTATGCTGAGTGGGGAAGTAACAAAAGATCATTAAAAGAAGAATATGGTATAACTCCAATAGAAAATATTCAATATATTGATGTATTAAAAATTTTAGAAAAGGATGGTTTATTAGATCCAACTAAACCTGTAGGTCTGGTAAGAGAATTAATTGGCGACTCACTTAGTATTCGTAATGGAAAATATGGTGATTATATATTTTATAAAAAACCTAGATCAAAAAAGCCAGAGTTTTTTAAATTAAATGGATTTAAAGGAGACTGTAGAACTTGTGATAAAGAATTACTAATTAATTGGATAAAACAGATTTATAAAATATAAAATATACAAATTCTTATTTATTTCCAAATGTTTGATATTGATCTAAATCAAATGCATTTTTAATATTATAAGATCTATCTTGTTGTGGTCTTAATATGCAAAATTCTAGCATAAAATTATATGGAAAACTACCAAAATTTACAAGTTGACCATTATGATATCTAATTTTAATTTTTAAACGTCTAATTCTTTCTGCAGCAGGATTAAAATATTTATATGGTCCAGCATAATTTAGATCAAACCATTCAGCAATAGGCGTAGATGGAACGGGAATTTGTGCAAAACAAGAATTAGGAATACCATTTGTTTCATTAGTAGTTAATGTATATTTTGATATATTATAAGGAGATGTTTCATCAATACAGTTTAAACCAGCTATTTCCATATAAATAAAAGATGGACCCATAAAATTTATTTTATTTGGTGCTTTTAAAAAATAAGGCGTTGAACCAGGAAATCCTGTACTTTGTAACCAATATCCATTATCTCCAGGAATACTAACATTCCCATAAAAAAAACGTGGCAAACTATTATTACTATCTATACTAGTTTCTAATACATATTGATTATATTGAGTATTAATACTTTGTATTTCTAAAATATTTTGTGATTCAATTAAACATCTAGTAAATCCTAAATTGTATGGAAGACCCCAATTTAATGTTTCTGGTAATGTATTTTTATTTAATGTACATTTATCAAATACTCCTATTTGATTGACATTTGTATAAATGTTTGAATTATTAGTTAATATAAATTTATCACAACTATTTCCAAACCATAAAGATTGTTGAACAGTATTATATGCAATTTTAAAGCGTGTATATCCAGTAAACAAAGCTGATGCTGATGCATAAGGAGAACCTTCAGAAGAAGCAAAAAAATCTAAAATAATAGTTGTAACTTGTTCATTAAATTTATTTGTTAGTTCAGTTGCCATTTGGTCAGGATTATAAAATCCAGGTTCAATATTAATAATATATTCATAATTAAGATTATTATATAATGCTGCAAAAATACCTTCACTTAAAATATCAGAAAACATATGTTCACCAGGATTATATAATTTAATAAATTTAAATGACATAGAAATATTATTATTTGATAATGAAAAAACATTATAATTTGAAGGAAAAGACCAAGAATATAATTTAGCAGATGCTACATTTAAATAGTCTTGTGGTAATTCTATTTCAAATTCTGAAGAATTTGGATATTTAAGAATATCTCTATCTTCAGAAGATATAGTTATATATTTTTTTTCTAAAAAGTATTGATTAGCATTAGAAATAATAGGATGATTATTAGCTAAATTATATTGACTCATATATAAAAACAATATATATTTTTAAATATATTTATTACTTATTTTTACAATTATCTTAATAAATAAAATTAAATATATTTAAATATAAATAATAATTATATTGATATGATAGTAAATTATAACGGTAAAACTTCTAGTTCATCATCAGTAAAAACTTATTATTCAAATACAAGTTTAAATAATATATTATGGTCAACATCATCAATAATAAATGATAGTAGCATAAATCAAAATGTAATAGTTCCAGCATCACCTTATTATTCAAATGTATATATTCCAGGAAATTTATATTTAGATGGGAATTTTATTAATTCATCAGATATTAATTTAAAAACTAATATTGAATGCATAACTGATGAAAAAATAGATAAAGCCTTAAAAATAAAAACATATTCTTATAATTTTAAAAATGATATAAATGATAAAAAACATTATGGAGTTATTGCACAAGAAATTGAAGAAGATTTTCCTGAATTAGTGATTTCTAAACCATATAATGATGAATTATGTAAAGGTGTAAATTACTTAGAAATGGTTCCTTTATTATTGAATATTGTACAA
>Ga0194117_10003695_pt1 | contig 15180 bp, 21 predicted proteins | sample TA2MahsurfametaG_FD_160579 | JGI IMG/M metagenome (GOLD analysis project Ga0194117, IMG submission 160579) | Freshwater microbial communities from Lake Tanganyika, Tanzania - TA2015009 Mahale N1 surface | ecosystem: Environmental > Aquatic > Freshwater > Lake | place: Tanzania: Lake Tanganyika...
GTCTGGCTCGACAAAAACTACGACGGCGACATGGACGACGCGGGCGAGAAGTTGTTTGATGCGGTCTCGGTAAACCTTGAAGCCAACTTTAGCGGGGAGGTTTATTGGGGTTTCACCGCCGCAACTGGTGGGGCTAACAACCTTCAACAGGTGAGGAACATCACCTACACGGGAACCGCCCGGGTGAACGCGGCCCCCACTGTGGCGACCGCGCCGACGATCGCGGCCTCCATCGTCCGGAACACGGCGACGACCGCGTCGTTCGTCCTGGCCGATGACGCGACCACCCAGGCGCAGTGGACCTTCACGAAATCTTCAAGCAACGAGACGGTGGTTCCGCTCGGCTCGATATCGGCATCCATGTCGAGCGCGACCGCCGGGACCATCACGGTAACTGCGGCGACGGCAGGTACATCAAATGTGACGGTAAACGCGGTTGATGCTGACGGCGCCTCGGTCGCAATGACCCTCGCGGTGACGGCGACCGCCCCCTCGCTCCAGGTGACCAGCCTTCTTGATGACGGCTCGAGCGGGACCCTCCGCTGGGCGATAACGCAGGCGAACGCGACCGCAGGTGGTATTTACGACTCGATCATCTTCGGGGTGCCGGGCACGATAACTCTGACGAGCGACCTCCCATCAATAACGGCAGGCGTGGTGATTACGGGTACTGGAATCAATACCACGATTATCGACGGGAACAATCTTTACAGAGTCATCACGAACAGCGGCAGTAGAACAATCATCATTGAGGACATGACCCTCAAGCGAGGCAAGAACGCGGCCGGTGGCTTGGTCAACACGAACGGCGGAACCTTCATTGTCGACTCGGTGAAGTTCAGCGAACAGACGGGTAACTCCGCGTGGTTCCAGTCGAACGCGACCGTCACGACGTTCGTGGACTGCGTGTTCGCCAACAACTACGTCGGCATCGGCTCGGACTACGGTTCCACCCCGTCGTCGCTCAGCATGGCGGACGCCGACTACACGAACCGAATCTACATAAACGACGGGATTTTCACGGACAACACCACGGGGATAAGCACCGAGAGGTTCGTGAAGATAACCAACTCGGTGTTCACCAACAACACCACCGCCGCGTCGCTGAGGGGGTTGAACAGGCAGCAGGTTTTGAATTCTTCATTCTCGGGCGGAACGCTGGGTCTGTACTTCTTTTCCTGGATCCCCACCACCTGGGTTCCAGGCGCGAACAACCAGTACGTCTACGGCAACTCGTTCAACGGAATCACCACGGCGGTGCAGTTCGCGAATTCGTGGAACAACGGAGCGACGACCCTGAACGGCGTGAGTTCGAACTCGTTCTCCACCTCGTCGGGTAACTCGTTCGGCGCGACGACGCTCAACACGAACAATTTCTCGGGCGCAGGATATGTCTCCACGAACGACGTGATTACGGTTCCCACCACCACGACCACAACCACGACTACGACTACAACCACCACCACCACCACCACCACTACGGTTCCGCCGACCACAACAACCACCACTACGGTTCCGCCGACTACGACAACTACGACGACGACCACTACCACTACGACGACAACTACAACTACGAGTACAACTACTACGACTACGACCGTCTACGTTCCGCCCGCGACGACGACCACGACCGTCTATGTTCCCCCGGAGACCACGACGACCACCACCGTTTACGTTCCCCCGGTGACGACGACTACCGTTCCAGAGACGACCACCACATCCACCGTTCCGGAAACGACGACTACGACCGTCCCCGAGGAAGAAGAGGAGGAAGCGACAACTACTTCTTCGGTTCCTGCTCCCTCGACCACTGTTCCAAAGCCCGCAAAAGAGAAACCACCTGTCTCAACCCTTCCCGAGCCAGACGAAGAAGTGACAGCACCTTCTACTGTTCCTGATGGCAACGACAGCGATAACAACGCTGCCGGCGATCCTGACGATCAAGAAGAAACAGAACAACCCCAACCGACAGAAGAGCAAGACAGCTCAGGCCAGGAGCAAGATGAAGAAGATGGTGATGAGACAGAACCATCAGATCAAATTTTACCAGACGAGGTACTTGAAGAATTAGGGGAAACAATCGCCGAAGCAGATGTCTCAGAAATAGCGGCTGCGGTCGCGGAGGTTCTGTCCGATGTCAAGGATGAGGATCTCGCCGGGGTCGTCGAGACCGTACTCGCGGCGATAACCGACGAGACGGACCCGGAGGATCTGACAGACGAGGACAAGGAGAAGATAGTCGCCGTGGTCGCCGCCGTGGTCGAGAACGGCGTGACCGCCGAGGTGGCCCAGACGCTCGCCTCGAGTCCGGCCGTGCTCGAGTCCGTCACGACCGAGCAGGCGGAGGCGGTGTTCGAGCAGGTCGACGCCGGGGAACTGACCGATGAGGTCGCGGAGCAGATAGTCGAGGCGGTGCAGGAGGCCCCGTCCGAGATCAGGGAGACGTTCGAGGACGTGGTCGACTTGTTTGAGGGGGCGTTCGACTCGTACAAGATGCTCGGTCAGACCGTCACCGTCGGGGAGAGAAGGACGGTAGCGGCTGTAGCCGCGCTCGCGACGGCGACGGGTGCGACGATGGCGGCCGGAGCGGCCGGCGGAAGAACGAGCCCGCCGGGAGGGGACACTCCTAGTCCATCCTCACCTGGCGGATCCAACGACGCCGCGAGAAAAAACGACGAGGAGGAAGAAGAGGCAGCCGGAGAGCTGGCCGGCGACGGGGTAGAATGGATCAAGAATATCCGCATATTTAGATACGAACATGGAGTGAAGATCTTGGATTGGAAAGCTTTCCTCAAGAAATTCGCCTACGGGATCTTCAACTCCGGTTGGACGATCTCGGGCGCGGTGATTTTGTTCCTTACCCTGTCGGGGACCCTGCAGGTGATAGCCGGGGTGGCTTCGGCGATCGCCCTATCGATGGCGATGTACCTGCACATGAAGGAACCCGAATAGCTGTCAAGTAATTGCGCATTTAAAATGCGCACTATTATTGATGTACACTTTTGGTGCCCCCCGGGGGTTGATTTCGGAGGAACCATGTCAAAGGTCGAATGGGATATCGTCGTACCGGTCAAGCAGCCGGCCGACCTGAAGGGCGTGCAACCGGGGAAGCTCCCCGAGTCGCTTCTACGACCCGCCGCGGGCGGCGGCAAACTCCACTGGCTGACGGCCGCCGCGTGGGGGGCGATGGTCGAGGCGGCGAAGGCCGACGGCATCGAGCTCAAGCCAGTCTCCGCAGGCGACACGTACCGCACCTACGAGTCCCAGCTCGCCTCGTTCAAGCAGAGGTACACCAAGGAGCCGAACGGTAACTCGACGAGGACATTCGAAGGCGTCAAGTGGTACAAGAAGGATCCGAAGCTGGCGAGTTTGGCCGCGCCGGGCACGTCCCAGCACAACACCGGTCTGGCCGTCGATGTGCACACGGCGGGTGAGCCGAAGCGCCTCAAGTGGCTGATCGGAAACGTCCGCAAGTTCGGTTTCAGCTGGGAGGTCGTCCCCGAGGAACCATGGCACCTCAGGTACACCGAGGGCGACAATCCGCCGCCAGCGGTCTCGGAGTGGATGGCGAAGAACAATGTGCAGAGGCCGTCGGGCGCACCGGTCACGTCGCCTGGCGCTCCGACAGTCAATCTCGCCGTCGCCCCACCCACCAGTGCGCACAAGGACGACGGTGGCGACCTCGACCCGGGTGACAGCGGCCCGAGGGTGACGAAGTTGCAGGAGGAACTCGCCGAGCGAGGCTTCTACAAGGCCACTCCGGACGGACAGTTCGGCCCGAAGACGGAAGAGGCGGTCATCGCCTTCAAGAAGTCCAAGGGGTACGGCGAAGGTCCGAAGGCCGGCAAGCGCGTTCTCGATGATCTGGGGATAGGGCTATGAAGAACTTCGACATGAAGGAAAAGACATGGAGTTCGTAGTTCTCGCCGTATCGTCGCTGACGGCCATCATCGTCGCCAACCTTGAGCGTCGGGCGCGGAGCGACAAGGAGAAGTGGAAGCAGAATTCAGACGACCACAACTCGCTGGTCAACAGGATGGACATGATCGGATCGAATCTCGGCAGGTCGCTGGACAGGGTCGAGGAGAACCTCACCGTCCACATCGCGCGACTGGAGAACAAGGTGGACAAGCACGACGAGGTGCTGTTCAACCACCTCGCCGATCACGCCATGAGGTCGTTCACCGAGGAGCAACCGCCGACCAAGGCGAGAAGGAAGCAGGCCAAGGAATCATGAATCTGGAAATGTTTAAGGGGATCGCCTACAGGGTCGTGGCAACCTTCCTTGCCACCGGTTTGGGGGTCGTCGGCGCGGGAACCATCGCGGGGGTGGGCCTCGTCAAGTCGATTTGGATGGCGGGCATCGGCGGCGTGGCCACCGTGGTGGAGGGTCTCTCAAGGGCATATCTGAAGGACGGCAGTCTCGACCAAAGCGAGATAAACGCCGTGTTCAACAAGGTGGACGGCGGGGAGGAGTGAAAAAGCTCGTCCTCGTGGCGCTGCTAGCGATGTCCGGGTGCGGTTACGACGGGCACTACAGATACGAGTGCCAGGACCCGACCAACTGGGAGTCGGATGAGTGCAACCCGCCGAAATGCAAAGTTGACGGGGCGTGCTCGAAGGATTTGATCGGATTCGACTGGGAGGAAAACAACCCATGAGCAACAAGTACACGCCGGAGGATCTCGACGCCAGACTGAAGTTCGTGGTCGGCTGCATCCTCGGGTTCGTCCTGACCGTCACCACGATCGGCGTCCTCTACGCCCTGGTGTTCGTGACCCAGCCGATAGGAGTGCAGTCGGAGAACGACAAGATGTTCTTCGGGGTCCTGTCGTCGGTGGCGACGTTCATCACGGGGACGCTGGCGGGCCTGATGATCTCGACGGGCAGGAACAAGCACGCGGAGACCGAGGCGACCACCGAGGACGCCGGTCAGGAACCATGACGCAGGGGTATGTCACCGGCATAGACGTGTCCGAGTACCAGGGGGAAATAGCCTGGAAGAAGGTCGCCTCGTTCGGGTTTGATTTTGCATACATCAGAAGCAACGTGGGCACCAAGCAGGATTCCATGCTTGAGTACAACTCGAAGCGCGTAGCGAACAACAAGATACCGTTCGGCTACTACGTGTACGTGAAACCAGAACTTGACGCCGAGGAGCAGATATCAATTCTTCTCGACGCACACCGCAAGTACGGGGCGAACCTCGCTCCACAGATAGACGTAGAGCACCACGGCGACCTTCACCCAAGGCATGTGAGGAAATCCGTTGACCACATCATAAAGCGTGCGACCGAAGCACTCGGGAGACCCCCGACGGTGTACAGCGGCGATTGGTTCTGGAATTCGAGGGTCAAGTCGCGCAAGCACGGCAACTGCCCGCTATGGGTGGCGAAATACGTCCAGTACTCGCAGAAGGAATTCGAGCAGAACGGCGTGCCGATGAACCCCGCCGACTGGGTCGATTGGGCATTGTCTTTTGAACAGCCCAAACCACTGATGGGCTGGAAGGATTGGGACATATGGCAGTTCGCCGCTGGGCACAACAACTGCGGCAAGCGATACGGGATGGTCTCCAACGACCTTGATCTGAACATCATGAAGGCGGAATGCATGGCGAGGCTCAAGCTCGGCTGAGCCCGAGAAGAGTAGAGCCCGATGAGCGCGTCGGCGGCGGTTTTTTGCCCGTAATGGCGACGACTCAAACAAGAGTACCACGGATCCGCAACCGCCTCGTCTAGGCTCTGGGGGGTAAACTTGTGTTAACCCAGCTCGCCCGGAACGGACGACCTTTTTTCAAATTTATCTGGGGTTGAGATGGCCGAACAAACGATGAAATGGCACCAGGACGGTCATTCCTTCCGCGTGGTCATCGACAAGTCGACGGTGCAGATAGTCGATTTCCACTGCCCGCACAGGGCCGATGCTTCGCCGGTGTGCCGCGTGAACGACGAGTGCATCGTGGAGAGATTCGTGCTCGAGTACGGATTCGACTGCAACGTCGGCGTCTCGCCGATCGACGGAACGATGGAGATCGCCTGGACGCTCGTCGGCGACACCAGGGACTACGCGACGTGCCAGGTCTGGATAATCCCCACGACGGACGAATTCTTTGCCGCGTGGGCCAACAGTCAGAGGTCGGAGTTGCAGCCGAAGGAGTAGTCGTCTACTAATCTTCGGATTATGAAGAAGTCTGAAATCAAATGGAATCAATACTTGAAGGCTTTGCGAAAATTCTCCGAGGCAAAGGGCCACACCGCCGTGCCCGCAAGTTACAAGGCCGAGGTGGACGGCACGACGCTGAAGCTCGGCAACTGGGTCGGCTACATACGCTCGAGGGGAAGGTCGGGAAAACTGCCGGCGGACAGGGTCGCCGAACTTAGCGCAATCGCCGAATGGACTTGGGACACCAGGAGGCCCGGTCCCCGCGGGAACCCCGGCAGGGACATGAAGATAGCGATTGCCAGGAGGGACGGGCGGAGCCTACAATCAATCGCACTGGAATGGAATCTTTCAAGGCAACGCGTCCATCAAATCGTGAGAAGACTGGAGGATTCGGTCAAATGAGGATTTTCGCAGGTCTCGGCGTCTCCTCCGGCCTGATCACCGTGTGCTTTCAGGCCCTGTCATGGGTCGTGCGCTCCGAGACGGGAACCGACTTCGGTGCGTCATGGCTCAACTCGTATGTGGGCTCCGCCGCCCTCCTCATCGCCATCGCCACCGTAAGGGCGGTCTTCACGCCGGGCAAGAACGCGTAGTCTCCCCAAGGGGTCGCCGCGTCGAATGAGGATCAACAAGAAGAAGGCCCCGCAACGCAAGGTCGTTGAGATAACCCGCACGGGGAAGTGGGGCTCGGTCGTCTACCTGCACGCCCTCGAGTGCGGACACGTGGAGGAGAGGAAGAGGCCCGCCAAGACGGCGGTCATCGCCTGCGCCAAGTGCGTCATGGCGGAGGATTTCGGCCAGCAAACGAGGGATCTGGTGAGGATCGGCGTCGGCTACGAGGCGATCACGGAAATGGAGATGAAGCCCGACCCGATAGAGATACTGTTCTCGTCCTCCGAGAGGAACGTGGAGAGGATCAGGGCGAGGATCGCCGACGTGCTCGGGATTCAGCCGGACGGCGTCAACGTGTTCGTCGAGCAGGACGAGAACATGCTCGTCTCGGGGGCGACGGTGTTCCTGTCGGCCGCCGACATAGCAAGGTTGTGCGAGGAGGGCTAGTCGCCCTTTTTGCAACGGTGGGCGTACTTCGGACCCCAGGTGCACGGGTCCCAGGGACCCCAGCCGGAGTACTGGTAGAGGAGGTAGCCCGCCCTGAGGTTCGTCAAGGGATCCAGCAAAGGTTCCTGTTCGCATATCCCGAGATCGAGGCACAGCCTCGCCCACTTGTTCCGCTTGAGGTTGTAGTTCACCCCGTTGATCTGGAGCAGGCCCGTGTCCGAGCGGTGGTTCCATTCCGAGACCCTGAGGATCTCGCAGTTCTCGTTCACCACGTCCCCGCCCCGACGGTTGGGGCAGCCCCCCGATTCACGGAGGATTATCTTGGAGAGCCTGTCGTGCGTCTCCTCGGGCCAACCAGCCTGCGCCGCGAGACGGGGGAGCCACGAGACGTCCCCGTGCCTGAACACGGGGGCCGGGGCGGCAGCCGTCGTCGTCGGGTTCATGGCCAACTGGCGGTCCCTCTCGGGCCGCTCGGAGAACATCAGGGCGGCCTCCACCGGACCGTAGATGTCGGCCGGGGGCAGCCCGGACGGTGCCGAGGCGGCGTTTGCGATGCCTATGGATACGTTGATTATGGCAATAAATATGGCGATGACGAACTTCGTTTTTCGCTTCAACCTGATTCTCCTCGGTTAGGGGATGGGACGGCGACGACACGGCCTCACGAGAGCCGCGCTCGGGTCGCTTCTAGTTACTCACCTCGTGGCAAGTCATGGGTAAATTATACCGAACAACGGGGGTCGGTCAATGGTTAGCCCCACGAATCGGGCCCACGAAACCCTTGTTCCAAGCCAAGTTCCCTTGTGCTAGGAATTTATTTGACCGGGCAGGCCCCGGTTGAGCACTCCTCGAGGGAGAGCTCGTCGCCCGATGCGACGTCGTGCAATGGCACGGAAAAGTCGATCTTCGAGAAGAGCCTCTCGTACTGAACCTCGTCTATCTCCTCGTACGGAGGCAGGGGGAAGTTGTGGTCGCTGTGGAGCAGGAAGGACACCGATTTGACCCCGCGGTCGTAGTTTTCGGACAGCCAGTTCTTGATGGTCTCGAGCTCGTCCTTGCGGTAGTAGACGGTCACCGACACGGCGTTGTCGGCCCATTCCCCCTGCATTCTCCTGACCCACTCAAGTTGCTGTATTGCCGTCATTTCCGACGCCAGCACGGCACCCTTGGGCGACTCGCATGGGAAATCGACGACGTAGCGGGTGTGATCCTCCCGGCCGTCTATGCCGATGTCCCACTGCACCTTGTAGCCGCGTTTACGGCACGCCTCCACCAACGGATCGGCGGCCCCGAACCTCACCCTCCTGATGTAGTACCTGGCGTAGGCGGGGTGGACGCCGGGCGTAACTCCCGGGAGGAGCGAAAGCGTCCCCGACGGCTGGACCGTGGTCAGCCTGACCGACACGGGCAGGTCGTTGTCCTTGGAGAAAACCTCGTCGAACGCCCTGAGGCTCTCGTATGCGGGCGACAACCACGAAAGCTGCTCGTCCGAAGCCTGGAGTATTCCGGTCACATTCTGGCCGAGTCGTGCGTTCCTTCTCACGGCCTCGGAGGTTTTCTCGTACGGGTAGTCGAGCCTCGTCACCTGCTTCTGGACCTTGTACAGCAGCTCGGATATCTCCTTGAACTGCTTCAGCGACTCTATGTTCGGCAGGAAGATGGTCGCGAGGTTGCACGACTCGCCGTCGGCCAGCCCGATCTCGGCGCATGGGTTGAAGCCCTCCACGGTCGGGTCTGGGCGCTTCTCGCCCAGGCGACCCTGGGTGCGCGCGAGCTTGCGGTTGACGAGGCCGTACGGCTCCCCGGAGCCGTCGTAGCCCTTCCACAGCTCCGGGAGGATCTCGTCGTACGAGTCCGCGTAGATGCTGTTGTTGGAGTTGGCCCTCCACGCCGGCACGGAACCCGACGACCAGTTCTTGGCCCTGAGGAACAGCACGTCGTCGGGGTCGCCGATCGCAATCTGCGCCGAGCGTCGCGATGAGCCGGAAACGACTATCCGGCCGATGATGTTGCAGATGTCCAGCACGTCCACCGATCGCAACTTCTTTCCCTCGCGGTTCGTCATCACCTGGCAGATGTCCTCCACCCCGTCGATGAGCGCCTGCGGACCCGACGCGGTGCCGCCGAACGTCTTGAGCGGGGCGCCGAACTGCCGGATGAGGATCGTCGAGTAGGAGAATGACTTTCCCGTGTCGAAGAACGACTTCATGACGCTGTGCAGCAGGCGGCGCCACCCGTTCCTGCTGTCCGGGACGATTATGTCGGCGTCGTTGGTTCGCTCGTGGGTTATCTGGACGCCGGTCTTGACCTTCGGCAGGTCGTGGATCTTCGCGCGCTCCACGGAGAATCCGACGCCGCCCCCGAGCATCAGGTAGTCGAACAGCAACTCGAAGTCCTCGATCTTCTCGATGTTCGTGAAGTAGCAGTTGTTGAGCGACGTCCCGCTGAACTTCCTGACGAGCGGCGTCCCGAGTTGCCAAAGGGCGCGGCCCGCCGGCAGGCAACGGAGGTTGAACATGTGATCGAACAACTTCTCGGCCTCGGCGTCGGTCAGCTTCGCCCCGATCTCGAGCGCCCCGTTCACGGTGCGGGCGCACGTCTCCGACCACGTCTCGTTGCGCGAGCCGTCCTCCAGCTTCCTGCTGTAGGTGCGCATGTACACGACCTCACCCAGGCCGCCGAATCCCCACGGCGCCCTCCTGGACGCGTATGAGGACAGAAACTCGCTTGACAATGACATTCGAACCCCCGTTCGCAGAATGTTAGATAATACATCGAACGACGCCGCCGACGCCGTCAATCTTTCAAAATACCGAGCTTCCTTGCCTTGTCGATAGTCACGTACGAACCCTTCTTGGCGAGACGCACGGTGATTTTAGTAAACGGAGTTATTTGTCTCTCCTCGAAGACGTCTTCCTCGACCAAAATCTTTGCCGATTGCACCAACGACGGCGGCAGGGATGCCTCGTCGGAGAACGCGACCTTGCTCGGTCTCGGCGAGTCCCCGACGCAGTCACCGTTCGGCTGCCCGCAGATGATGCAGGGTTGCCTGTCCGCGGCGAGATACGAGGCTCCGTCCCTCATGTGCGGAGATTGATCGGTCTGGGCGGCGAAGGCTGGGTCCCTGAAGGAGTTGGACATGAGAAGATTTTACATCCTCGCCTACTCGCAGGAGATCAACTTGTTCCTCCTGCTCCAGTCCCTCTGGTGGTTGGAGCAACACTCCTCATAGTTGTAGCGGCTGATGATCGTCGTACAACCCTCCCACATGCACATCCTCCTGCCCGACGCGGTCACCTTCCCCGCCTCGGAGGCGGCTTCGGTGAGCGCCCTGAGCATCGGTTCTCTTTGCTTTTCGCGGTACTTGCGGTCGGAATTCTCCCGCACCCTGCGCGCCGTCGGTGCGCGCTTCTTTCCCTTTGCCCTGCGCGTCTTCTCCCATTCCCTCTTGCGCTTTTTCGTGTGTGCGTTCGCCTCGGAGGACTTGATCATGGCAGTCAATATACAGGGTCCACCGCGGGGAGGAGTTCGATGGGATAATTTTTTTATGGGGTTCTGGCTCAGCATCAAGATCGTCTACTACCGAATCGCCACGAGGTATTACTTGTGGAGGTGCTCAATGATCCCCGACGACGCAGAAAGTCCCAGATGATTTCAACGTTGACCACCGCGCCCTAAACGTGCTATTTTATGTTCGTGGGAAATAAGCGTAAGTGAATCTGCAGATAATCGTCTCGCCGATAATCACGAAAGTCAAGGGTGGCGGCTACTCCTGCAAGATTGAAAAGGGCGACATCCGCCAGAACGGGATCACCTACAAGGACCAGGTCAGGAGGCTGACGCTGGACCTCCCCGACGGGACGCAGCTCGTCCACGAGACCAAGGGATTCGGCTGCGACGACAAGGCGAGGAAGTGGCTGTCCGAGGTCACGGGCGGCACTATCGCCGGCTACTAGCCGGTGGTTGTATGATTTCGGGATGGCTGGTCCACAGAAGAAGAAGCAGGCCCGCGAGGAGAAGAACGACGAGCAGTCCGCCTTCTCTTCGGCGGCGAACTCCGAGTACAGCACCATCACCCCGATGCTCGACGCGGCGTACGCGCGCTTCCACCACCCGTTCAAGGGGTTGAGCATTCACTGCGCCACCGATAGCGAGAAGTTCACCGACACTTTCACTGAGTTCTGCGAGAAGGGGTTGGCGAGGAAGATGGTGCGCGAGCTTTGCGACTACGCCGACCGTTACGACCCCCGCTGGAGGAGCGTCCTCGACAGGGCGGCGAAGAAGGCGAACATCAACGTGGCCGATTACCTGACGGAGAAGAAGATCGTCTAGGCGTTCCGGGGGTGGCTCACTTCCACTTCTTGTCGCAGGTCTGACACACCGTCACGCCCCAGGGGTAGGAAACTATATTGCAGTCGGTGCGACGGCACACGCTCGGGTCGACCTGGCTCCTGGCGATGTGCCCCCTCACCGCGTCCCTCACCATCTCGGCCATGGAGACCCCGAGCGACTCGGCGAACACCCTCCACGACTCGTGCTCGTCGGGGGTCATCCGCATGAGGAACTGCTTGGTCGCCGGCTTGCCGGGCTCGCTCCTCGTGTTCGCCCTCCGCGTGAGCGACTCGTTCCTCATCACGGCGTCCATCGCCGGGCCCATGTTGTCCGCGGTGTCCGAGCTCACGACTGCGAATCTACCTCATCGGCTGGTTCGGGCTCTGCAACGACCTCCTCAACGACCTCGCCCTCGATGATCCCCGGCTGCCCGAGTATCTCCCTCACGGTGGACTGCGGCAACGCCCCGCTCCTGCCCATCAACTCGAGCAACTGCCTCGCCTCGGCCTCGGCGGTGCCGACCCTGAACTCGGCCACGGGTTCGGCGCCGGCCAGCGTCGCCCTGACGTTGACGGTGGAGTTCGACTCCATCTGGATGGCGATGTTCGTGCGCTCCATGCCGAGGAGGCGCGACCTGCGGTCCATGATGCCCAGCACCTGCTGTATCGCCTTCACGTCGGGCTCCAGCTGTATCTCCTGGCCGTCGTCGGCGGTGACCTTGCGGTGCTGCGTCATCGGCCATATGGCGGCCTGCAACGCGTCGAGGCGCTCCAATTCCATCCTCAGGAGCTCGGGGTAGGCCATCAGGGCCTCGGAGTTCATGTCCTCGAGCACCTTGCGTATCCTCGACGCGACGCCGCGCGAGGTCATGTTGAAGCGCTTGCCGATCTCGGGCAGGGACACGCCGGCCTGCCTTAGCTTCATGATCTTCGAGTCCCTCTCGCTCAGGAACTCGCGCGTCAGCGCCTTGCTCTCTGCCATGCAACGATTTTAGTTCGATTCGGACTCGACCGAGACGAAGGATCCGTCGGACGTTCACCCGAGGGAGGCGAGACGACTCGCGGCGATCCTGCAGTGCGCATCGTCGATCTCCACGCCCACCGCCCTCCGGCCGGTCTGTTTGGCCGCCAGCAGGGTCGTCCCGCTGCCGCAGAACGGGTCGACGATTATCTGGCCCGGGGTGGTGTGGTTGAGAATCAAGCGTTTCATGAGAGATAAAGGTTTTTCGTACGGGTGTTCCGTCTCTCCCTCGACGAGGTCGGTGAAAACGTTCGTGTACTGGCTCCAGTGCCGGTCGGTGTTCCACGCGAGGTCGCCACCGAAGAAGATCATCTCCACGAACCTCGAGTACTTTCGCGAGGTGTTCTTCGTGCTGATCGGCTTCACCCAGAAACCGAACTGGCTTGAATTCACCCACTGGTTCTCCGGCGGCATGAACACGATCTTGCCCTTGGCGACACGGGCGAATTGCCGATCGAGGGTCCCTATCTCGTCGCCGTCCAGGTCGTACGGCGGGTCGGTTATGACCGCGGCGGCGAAGTCGTCCACCAGCGACTCCAGGAAATCGAACGCGTCCCCCCTCGCCACGACGACCGACCCGTCGTCGTAGAGGGGCTCGATGATGGTGGGCCGAGAGGGGATCGAACCCCCGACCGAGGCATTATGAGTGCCCTGCTCTAACCACTGAGCTATCGGCCCGCTACGGAATCCCACTCCTTCTCCCTCCGTTGGAGGAACGAGACGAGCTCATCCATCGTTCTCAGGCAGGACTTCGGGGCGACGTAGAAACTGTCGGTGATCTTCTTCTTGTTGTCGAACAGCAACTTGGTCTGCCACTGGGGCCTGCTCGATCCCGGGATCACCAGGCACTCGTTGTTCTCGATGCAGACGAACACGTACGCGACGGGTTTCTCCGTCTTGCCGTCCCAGCTGCCGACGGTGTCGACGATCATCGTCGCGAACGGGAAGGAGGATGGGTCGGAGGTGAAGAACTTGCCCTGACCCTTGACCTCGAGGGCGCCGGCGCGCGTGACGACGTCCTTCTCGCCGTGGGTGAACTCGGATATCTCGCTCTTCGTCCTCGCGTACCGCAGGGGCGGGCAGTCGGCCCACAGACCCCGCCTGCGTAGCAGCTCGGCCACGTACTTGTTGCGGGAATGACCGTCGGCGAAGGCCTTCTTGTAATCCTGATCGGACCAGGTCATCCCCGGAAACTAGCGCGGTTGACGTCACGGGTCAAGGGAGTTATGCTTCCCGCCGATGGGAAGGTTCGTTGTTAGTGTTGTCAGGCAACCGGATGACGAGACGTCAAAACTCTACGATGACGAGGAGCTGATAAGGGTCCTCCTCGAGTCGAAGGGGTTCTTCGTCTGTTCTTCCGTGACGACGGAGGAACGAATTGACGCACAACCAGCTCATACGCAAGTACCCGCCGCAGGTCGTGGTCGTCCGCAACGCAATACCGTCCGAGCTCCTGGCGGGGGTGAGGACGCCGAACGAAAAGGGTAAGCGCTACAAAGAGTCCGACTTCCTGCCCGAGGTCGACAAGTTCCTCCTCTCCTACGCCGGGAAGTACGGCACCCCCGTCGGGTACGACAGGGAACGCAACGGGGCGCTGGTGCAGGACGTCTTCCCCGACCGAAAGGAGGCGAGGGAGCAGATATCCTCCTCCTCGTCCGTCGTGCTGAAGATGCACACCGAGACCGCCTTCCACCAGTACAAACCGGACTGGTTGCTGCTCGCCTGCGTGAGGGGCGACAGGAGGGCCGAGACGACCTACGCGACGCTGGACGACGTGCTGTACGAGCTCGACGAGGCGACCACGTGGGAGCTTAGGCAGCCCGACTTCGTCACGTCGATAGACAAGAGTTTCAGGACCAAGGGCGAGCCCGACAAGGAATTCGTCGTCCGCCCGCTCGTCGGATCGGGCGACTGGGTCCTGACCTACGACGCCGACCTGATGCGACCGCTGACGGACCACGCGACGAAGGCGTTCGGCAAGCTGGGGGCGGCGATAAAGAAGAGGACGCGCAAGGTCGTGCTCGAGGCCGGCGACATTCTCGTCATCAACAACAGAACGACCGTGCACGGTCGCAACTCGTTCAAGGCCCGGTACGACGGGTCGGACCGGTGGATAAAGCGGATCCTCGTGCGCGAGACGATGCCGCCCCCGCGCAAAGTCAGGGACGGCGTGATCCTCACCGAAGTCTGACGATCAAAGTCCCACCGAACTCGCCCCGTACTCGGCCTGAGCCTGGGTGAATTGCTCGTAGAGCAACTGATTGACCAATCCCGCGCGAGAGAACGAAGACGACCGCATGTAGCTGGCCGCCTTTTTCGCCGCCTGGGCGAACCAATCGGCGTTCTGCGCGTCCGTTCCGTAGGTCGCCTCGGAATTGGAGAAGCCACTGTATTCGAGTTGGCCTATCAATCCCAGGCGAGAGAACGACGAGCTGCGCAGGTAGCTTGCACCCTTCCGGACCGCCTGTTGATTCCAATCCGCGTTCTGCGCGTCGGTTCCGTAAATCGCGTCCGCCTGCGAGAAGCCCGAGTACTCGAGTTGAGATATCAACCCGGATCGGGAGAACGCCGAAGAACGCAGGTAGCTCGCCGCCTTGCTGACGG
>Ga0194117_10003696_pt1 | contig 15179 bp, 6 predicted proteins | sample TA2MahsurfametaG_FD_160579 | JGI IMG/M metagenome (GOLD analysis project Ga0194117, IMG submission 160579) | Freshwater microbial communities from Lake Tanganyika, Tanzania - TA2015009 Mahale N1 surface | ecosystem: Environmental > Aquatic > Freshwater > Lake | place: Tanzania: Lake Tanganyika...
TTGCAAAATACACAGCTACAAACCAACAATAATAACATACTGCAGATGTTAGAGACGTATGAGATTAAAGTTAACTCACAAAACAAAAAGACAAAGCAACTTGAAGCTGATATCAAAGATTACAATGAGACTACACTTACTTTGAGAAAATAGAGTGAGATGTTATCGTGGAAATTGTAGGAGAAGGAGAAAGAAATGGAGCGAAAAGAGACTTAGTCGAAAAAGGAAAGAGAAAGATTAAATAAAATATGGTAGGAGCGACTAGATGCGATGAAGAAGGTGATGGCGCAATAAAAAGATAGTCTCTATGATTAAATCCAGGGTCTGAAAGGACGGAAGTGAGTGAAATGACATCTTTACTTAATATTTAATCCATCTTGCTATTATAACTTAACTCGAATTTATACTATTTATAGTGATTGATGGCAATAATAATGAAATGGTAGATATCTTTTTATCTAAAATACAATCACTTGACGAGAGGTTCTCTGGTCTTGACTTCTCTGTATGAGCCATTGGGATCACGAATGTATGAAATCTTCTGGAGTTTAGCTGTGGGAGGGATGAATTTTAAAATGAAGGAATTTAATATACAACTCTCTTCGAATTCTTTTTTAACGTCGGGTTAAAGTTACTTTTGGGAACCGATTTTCTTAACTGGAGATTCAAGCACTTTTTATTGAGTGGGAGCTTCTTTTTATTATTGTTAAGGTTGAGGAGCTTCAGCTTTTGGCTAAACTTTAGGAGCTTCGACCTTTTGTACTTTTTCTTAATATTTGAGTTTTTGAGGCGGCTTAACTTCTTTCACAGGTTATTATTTACTCACTTCTTATTTTTTGGCTGCAATAGGTTCATTTTCTATCTTCTTCTCAACGAATTTCTATTTTTTTTAAGCATATTTAGGTGCTGGCTTTGTGCTAACTTGTTCAACAGGTTCAATTGGTTTGGTGGTTTCAATATTGGGAGTAGGTTGACTAACTTTAGGTGGTTGATTATTGACGGTTGAAGAGGTAGCTGGTTAAACTTTTTCTTTGAACTTGAGTTTCTTCTCTTTAGGGGCACTTTCTTGATTTTAGACTTTCTATTGATATTTAGGTTTATTGTTATTGTTTCTGTATCTATTTTATTGTTTTTATCTTCGATCCTCTTTGCGTCTCTCCCATAGCTCAGTTTATCTTTAAATTTCGAAGTGCTTGGCTCTCTAGATCACTAGGTTAGTAGCAACTTACATTCTTCATCTTCCAAAAAGTTGTATTTTTGTCTTGGAGGAGCATTATCTCCATGTTTGGTGTCTTTAGGTGTTACTTTTTGTTGTTGTTTGAATTGTATCCAATCTTGATCTTCCTCCTATTTGGCTCTTTTGTGATTTTTGGCAATGATTTCTAGTTTGTTGAGGAAGACCTGATCAGTATTGAAGCAATCTTTATAGATAAGTAACAAAGTGTCATCCTAAATATGTGTCTGAAGTACATTATAGAAAGGCGTGATGTTTTTGGCTCTATCCAGAAGATCTCGCAGTTTGGCCTCCATTTGCTGTTCGACGCGTTCTTCGTATTCTTCACTTGATTAAGTATCTGACATAACTTAAGATAATAATGATAGATTGCCTCAACTTATAACTAAAAAAATTTAATCGATTAAAAATAATAGTCTTTTCATAAATCAACTAAAAGTGATAGTTGGACTTCTATTTATGAGATTTAGAAGTACGCTCAACTTAATTAAAGTAAACTGTTGTTAGGAATTAATATTTAATATTAAATGAGTGTAGAGCTCAAAAATAAAAAAGTTAGAGTCATGAGTGCCAAGGTTACGCATCCAAATACTAATAGACCCAGACCCTTCTCGGGTATCACCAGTCAAACCTATACCAGAAAATAACTTATTTAAAACGTATACGTCGGTCAAACTACACAGCCTACCAGGATAGTTAGTGCGAGATCTCATCAAAACAAGTATATTTCTGCGGGAATAGAGGAGGAAAAAGTGCATTATCGACCTATAACACGCCAAAGCAGGCAAAAATAGTAGATGGCATAGTAGATTTCAGCTTTAAAGCAGACAATAAATCGTTTGGTAGAGTAGTTATCGCACGAGAGAGCTAAGGTGTAGAACATGCGTAAAAAAAATACAAAATTCTAAAAGATTTTAACTATGTAATTTTAAGATGACAAACAGTGGACGAGTAACAAAGTGAGCAACCATTTGGTCAGTGGTATCAAAACGATGTACGAGGCGATGAAAGAAAGTAAAGTTGAAAATATAAAGAATATGAACAGAAATGCAAGGAGTATGGTGCTCTTATTTCTAAAACAGAAGCAACTGATATCCTAGAATATGAAATCTATATCAAAACTTTAGAGGACATTAATAATGATCTTAGTTTTAAGCTAAGAACTTATGAGAGTCAGACCAACGCGATGGCAGTACCCAACCAAAGTCAGAAACATGCCATTGAATTTGTGATGGCGTAGTTGATGATTTAGAAGGAAAAATTGGGTGGGAAATTGAGGTAGGTTGAGCTGAAGTTAAAAAAGGCGAATGAGAGTAACAAATAAATGACAATGAAAGTTGAGTTTTTATAAAAATTGATCATCTAGAAAGATAATAATATCTATGCTTTACAGCGAAAGACAAAAAAATCACTAGCTGATCTGGAAAAACTTAAGGGAGAGAATGATGTTATAAAGAAAGAGTTGGATGAGTTGAGGGATAGTTACCACAAGGAAAAATAATATTACAAAAAGATAATTAGTGAGCTTTAGAGTAGTCACCATTAAGCTTTGGAGGCACTAAAATCTGATAAGGACTACAAAATAGGTATTCTTTAGACAAACAATGCCTATGTGCAAGAAATGTTGACTTAGATAAGAAAAACAAATAACCAATTGAACAGATAGCTTCAAGAGCTAAAATACCTAAACTCTAAAAACATAAAAAACTAAAAGCAAGAACCGATAGAAGTAATCAACAAAAATGTGATACAAAAAAGCAAAGAGGAGTAGTTCAAAAAAGTAGCAAAAATTAATGTAGACTCTAGAGGAGAGAGAATTCCACAGAAGGCAGACAAAAGATATCGAGAGTAAGCTGTCAAAAAGAGAAAGATATAGCTTAAATAAATTTTATAGATTGCAGAACTCATCAAATACAAACTGCTCGTTCAGAGAATATCAATCGACCAACTGAAGAAAATGTTTGATTTCAACCATGAAAATTCAGATGGTGAAAATAGCGAATGGCAAGAGAAATATATCAAGATGAAAGAGGTTATCATAATACTGAGAAGTCGATAGTTGAATCTTAGAGAATAAGATGCAGTATTACTATCTAGGTATTTGATTGAAGATGTGCAGGCGTAGTATGTTTACTGTGATGAACTCAACTAGAACCATAGAGAAGTTGTAAAATCAATTATGAAAACACTTATCCAATAGTATTCTCTGCATTAAGGAAATTAAATATAGAAGCAAGTGGAAGTTGTGTTGAAAAACTACTCAAACAGTATGAAATAAATGTTCAAAATACTTGCACCGAACGGAATCATTACAAAAGCCAAGTTTTATGAAATTCTGACAACTTTAGGAGTCGAGACTTCAACTGATGTCAAATAGTATTTAATTGCTAAGATGGCTCTACATGCGCAGGGCATCAACAGTTTGGCAGTCAGTCATATTTTTGATTAAATCTGAACTCTTCTTATAATTAAACTAAGTATTGCTATCGAATTAAAAACAATCAATCATTTAAAAATGATTTCTACTTCTCTGCTCCCTTAAGATTAAACTGACTGGCTGTCTCTTTGAACTGTTTGGCTGTGTTTGTGATCATTTTGGAGAGATCTTTGTTCTGTTATTCGCTCATATCATAGAGACGACAGTATCTTCCTACTATCAATCGCACGTTTTTGGATGAAATTCCTAAATAAATCAATCAATACCTAGCATTACCATGTAGTGACAAAAAGAAGCTAGTTGACTGAAGATAATATTCTTCTCGCGAAGCATCGTCTCAGCACTAGTTTACCCTTTTTGTTTTGTAAAGACAGCCATTTCCTCATAGGTTGTTTCGAAGATTGCAGCTTCCCAAAAATCATGTTTTTTCCATATATCGCATTGATAGAGTTAAGGTGAGACATAGAGCAACTTCTTGTATTTTTAATCGGTCCAGTAAAAGGTAAAGATAAGTCCAAGAATGCCCCGAATAATGAAACTATCATTCTATTTTTGACTCTCTTTGATAATGGTTTTTAAAATCTTAGCACTCAACTTTGCGCAGTTCACATTTTTAATCATAACTTCTAGCTGCAATCGGTATTCCTCTATAAAAATGAAAGCGATAAGTCGATAAAGGTGATGTTAGGACATGTATCTTTGCAGGGTGAATAGTTTTTAGCTGGCTTCTTCTTCGGAAGGATAGTCTACATTCCAGAGCTAGGAAACCACTTTAGTGATCTAGACGATTGAGTTGAAGAGGGTTTATATTGGTTTGTTATCTTTTTTTTATGTAGATGGCATGAAACTAGGTGGGTGAGGTATGCGTAGAGAGTAAAGCCAATCTTTGAGTTCTTTCTCCCATTCTAAATTGATCGCTTCAGGAGTATTCTGTGGAGTTTACTCTGTTTTCTACACTTTCTATACTTTTGTATCCGAGTTATCATTTTTTTGTGGCAATTCTTCCTTTACTTTTTATTCTCCTTCAGTTACAACATCTGCATTAGTTTACTATTTCTTCTCGGCGTGCTATTAATTTTTCTCTTCAACAACGGGTAGAGGTTGGTCATTTTAAGATTTGAGTTATAATTTTTGTGTTTACTTATTTGATTGATCTGTTGACGATGATTTATGTTTTTTCCAGATAATACTAATGATATCTCTTAGTCTTTTATTTTTCTACTTAAGAGCATAACTACCTTATTGAAAAGCATCCAGCTAAAGTATTCTTAATCAACATGTAGTAGTGAACTACTTAGCATCGATTTGCCCATTATTTTCTTCGGGACTATTTTATAAAAATTAGTAGTATCACCATTAAATGTACTTGTTCCTGATTTTTTTACCTATGCTTACAACTTCTCTTTCTCTTATAACATAATTCTGTGACTGATATCATTTTTGTGTTAATCGACAAATATCTACACATCTTTTTGAGTGTCAGTTTCTTCCATCTGTTTGCTGATGTTGAGCACGTCGTATTCAATATTTTTAAACAGACTGACCTACGCCACAATTAGTTTTCTAATACAATCTGCCTACATTATCACCTGCTCTCTTATTATTTTCTAGGCCTCGTTTAATTGGTTTGTAATTTAACTATTTTAGAGAGGTATTACTTGCTGTATGCGTTGGTGAAGTGGTTGTAATCTTTGACTGATTGCATGTATAATTTTTAGTATTCCTTGTGTTCTTTTATACCCTACATAGTTTTGCTAATCAGTTTGACTTTCTTTTATTGTGGAATTCCTGTGGTATACTTCATTATGTTTTTGGTTATTATCATTTCTTACATCTCTCTACTAATGCTTTCGAATCGGGTTAAGGACTAATTGTGATTGCTTTCAACTGTTTAGGCTTCTTTTGAAAACTTTTTAACATCCTTTTAGAATTTTTTGAAAAAAGCAGTTTAGTTCTTCAACATTTACTGACACATAACTTCGATCTATGTTTTGAGAGCTTAAGCCAGTTCTAAAGCTTGCCTACTTCTTTGCTAATGCTCCACTTTGAAAGCAGAACATATGAAGGATGTTGATAGTGAAGATTATGGTTTGATGTACTTATCAAGAAACTTGCTAACCTGCGTCAGATTTTTAGAATAGGTAATTTAGACTTCTATCCTTTTTTTGAAGGCTTCAATGAAATCTTCAAATTGTTTGCGCATTGAGTTGGCGTAATCCACTACATCTTGAGGATGTGTCTGGCTAAGTGGTATTGTACATTGAAGTATTTGGAGAAGAGAGGGAAGGTAGACTATCGTTTGAGTAGAGATTAATCGTTGTCCATATCTATGATTATTATATTGATTAAATCCTATCTCACTTGCAATATGTTCATATTGTCGGAAATCAATAGTGGGTATATGTGGCGCATGAATGATCATTTGGGTTCTTTTTACGATGAAAACATTAGCTATTCACAGATGTCTTCCTTCGGCGGGTCGCCTTAGAAAGTTGAAGGTTTGACTTAATGTTTTACCTTGCAGTTATTTGACAAATCCAATTACTTTTAAATGTTTGGCCGTTACTATGCTTTTTTAGACCTGTAGGGACGCGTTATCTTCTTGGGTTTTTTGATGATTAGGAAGACATCATCACTACGGCACTCTGGAACATATAATTCTTTTTATTACAATACTCCATTTACTGCTTTTAATAATATATCTGATTTTTATTAAGGCAGCGAATCGACAGCCACCTTTTTCTTTCTTCCTCGACGACCTTTGGGAACAGGAGGTCCTTCTTCACTTTCTTCGGATTTCTTCGGTTGAGGGTGCCTTCTCTTTCTGATTTTGGTACCTTTCTTGCGACCTCTTTTGCCAACATAGGAATCTGTGAGGTCGAAATCGCTGTCAAATTAGTCTCTGCCTGAGCTACTAGCTTCGTAGTCTTCCTGATCTGAAGAGTCTTCAGGCTTATCGAGATCTCCTCCAAAGTAGTCCTAGTACTTCTACCAAAACTTATCTTTCTTATGTTTGCCATTCATGAGATCTTTCATGTGAGTTCCGCGTTTATTTCTGAATTTCATAGACTTGATGGCAGGTTCTATGACTTCGCTGGACGATTCGGAGGAGCTATCTGATTCTTCCTATGGTGATGGTGATGAGTGGTTATTAAAATTTGATTTTTATTCTTAGTGGCTGGATTCATGGGAGTCAATTTTCATCTTTTTGGTGGGTTTTCTTCCCCTTTTTGTATTTTATTTTTTAATTTCACCCTCCATCTCTAAGTGATTTAACTTTGTGAATAAACTATAGCATATAAAATTAAAATAATATTTAAATCCATCATACCACTCCCCGCTTACCACCTCACCGCCTTTACCTGTTTATTTTATTAAGAGAAAAATGAGCGCATTCTTTATTGATATTTTTAAGTTAGACTCATTATACTCATAACATGTCCTTAGTACTGCTACTCGTTTTCGCACTTACCTTCCAATTCACTCACCCCAGACAACCGCAGATCATCGATTTTACTTATACTCAACTTTTGGAAGAAACTAATTATGCCGGAAGCTATCATGAAAAAATAAAAATTACACCTGACACTCAGCATCTTGAAGAGTATCAGTTCCCAGATGTCTGTGAATTGAAGGAGAAGCTTATTTAAGGTACTGATAGTTCAGGAACAGTCGATCACTTTATAAACACAGATGACTATCTATCGAGTTTAAGAGGCAAAATTTTGAATTTGCTGAAGTTAGCAGAACATATCAAAAATTCACGTAGTTATCTTGCTGGTAAAGTTATGTTTATGTAGAGATCAGAAAGCATCTTCGAAAAGACTAGGATTCGTAAAGTATAGTTAGGTATAAGTCTTAACTACTATCACTAGCCAAAAAAGAATCTTCACTTTCACTAACCAAAAAAAGAGTTGATGATCTCACTGTTTTGTTAGATAAGAAGATACAGGATTACAACAACAATCCTAAAAATGAACAGTTCAAAGCAGCTAGTCTCAACTTTTAAATTTAAAATTGCAATTCCAAGATCATCTATCTTAAAGAACTCAAAGAGAAAAGTATCAGTCAAGCGAGCAGACAGCCTCATACTAATTTTACTGATTTCTTTAGAGATCTGGGAGCAGATCTCCACACTTAGAGTCAACAGATTGAGTCTATTGATAAATACTTCCAAAACATGAGTAACATAAAGTATCTTAAGGATATAGCGGATAATCTAAGAGATAATATTGAAGTAGATAAACTTAACATCTAATACAAGAAGTCTTGTGAAAGAGAAAAAGCTGATATCAAAAATAAAGGATCTTCACACGACTAAATCAAGGAAACACTTTAGCATCTGAGACAAAAGAAGAAGTAATTTGGAAACAATACAAATAAGTATTGCGAGGGTGTTGCTTTGAAATTGGAGATGCAGATCAAAAGACTTTTGAAAGCTATCAACTGGACCTTTTCTTGTGCAGATGGTCTTAGCTAGCTTTAATTAAAGTTAGAAAGTCAAAAAAGAGGTCTAGAGTTGGTTGAGGAACAGATCAGCAAGTATCAGAACACTGACTTCTAGGAATACTAGTAGGAATTTTCTAGAACAAAGGAAATCATTCAGAGCAAATTTTAGAAGCTGAAAACTTTCACCATTGGTAAAAATAATAAAATATAGACTAATACACCCACGATCCTGTCGAACTTGATCGAATCATATAATAGACTGAGAAAAAAAGAAGAGAAGCAGAGGAAAAATTAGTCAAACTACCTCAACAGTTCAACGGAGATCAGACTTTTGGATAGATAAAACTGTTGGCTGAGCAGATCAAGTAATAAAAGGCAAAATTCTGTCATGAGTAAAATTTATACCAAAGAGAGAGGTCGAAAATCTGGCTATCAATCTATGAATTTTAGGGACTCGTAAGATATGCTTCGCAGATGAGAAGTGAGTACATTAAGTAGGTTCAAAAGTTGTAAGAATTGTAAAGTGAGTATAAGCAGTTAAGTGAGTTAGTTATAAAATAAATATAAGACAACTATACAACTCAATGATTTGACTTTGATTATATTTTCTAACATAAATACACCAACATTTAAACTTATAGTCGTTTTCATGATTTTTGATCAGTAACTTCAAAAGATGCCAAATTCCCTGGGAAAGAGCAAGATCTAAAAGGGATGAGTTTGATGAAGGTATTGATTTTGGATCGATAAAAATTTGCAGTTTGATTATCTTTCGTCTAAATTATATATCATTTCGAAAACTTGCTAATTTATAAAGAAAATGACGGAAGAAGTCTAAGCACATATTCTCAAAAGATACAATCTACTCAAAAAAGTAGGAAGTGGTGCCTATGGCATTGTCTGGAAGGTCACTGATAAAAAAGGAGGCGAAACTCTAGCACTTAAAAAGATTTTTGATGCATTTCAGCACTCCACAGATGCTCAAAGGACCTTCCGCTAGATCACCCTTCTCCACGAGATCGAACACCCAAATATAGTGAAACTGTCACAGGTGATGAGAGCCTAAAACGATAAGGATCTCTATCTGGTCTTCGAGTACATGGAAGCAGATTTGCACAACGCAATTAAGTATCAATTATGTGATATAGCCAAAAAATACTAAAAGATGCTCATAATCGTTTCATTTTGTATCAACTTTGTAAAGGTATAAAATTTTTGCACTCTGCCTAGATAATCCATAGGGATCTAAAACCTTCCAATCTTTTGCTCAATAGTGACTGTACCATGAAGATTTGCGATTTTGGACTTGCTAGATCGCTCATAGCCGATAAATTCAATCAAGATGTTATACTTACTGAAGAAGTTGCCACTAGATGGTATAGAGCTCCTTAAGTTTTGCTTGGATCACACTATTATGGGAAAAGTGCTGATATATGGAGTATAGGATGCATTTTGGCATAGATACTTATAGGAAAACCCATTTTTCCAGGCGCTTCTACACTCAATCAGATTGAGAAGATACTAGCGTTTACTGGCAAACCTACAAAACAATAAATCGAATCACTTTCTGCTGAAAATGCAGAAACTATGATCTAGCAGGTGGCAAGTGGCAAGCCAAAGCCTCTTAATGAATGGTTCAAAGCTGGTACACCAGCTTAAGCTATAGATTTAGTTGTAAAAATGCTGCAGTTTAACCCCAAAAAGAGACTAACTGCAGCCTAGCTACTAAAAAGCAACTACTTGTCGGGATTTAACAATCCAAAAGATTAGTATGATAGTAAAAGAATCATAAAACCTCCTATAAGTGATAATACTAAGCTCAATCTTAAAGATTATAGATCATTGATTTATGACCATATTAAAAGAGTCTATAGAGAAAAGGAAGTCTCATCAAGTTTACATGCAAGCTAAAGTGCTAAAAAAGTGGAAAGACCGAATACTACTCAGAAATGTGAAAGGGTAGATTCCAATAGTCAATTTTACTATAGAAACAATTCAAACAATGCCAAAAATGAGAAACCAAGAACAAGTGAGACAAAACCAACAAATTATATTCTGACAGCAGGAAAAACAAACGCTGTTAACTCTTTCCACGAATAGTAGTAAAAAATAAAAAAGAAAAGTTCAATAAAATAACTACTTAAGAACAAGAAATCACTTGTTTCTTATAAAACAACAAACGAAGGCAAGATCAGTATAGGCAAGAAACCTGTCAAAGAGTATGATTATAGTTCGACTGCTTCAACCAAGGAAAATAAGAGTATTTATAGAAAATTCTGCTGATTAATATAACTTAGTTGTTATTTTCAAACATCTTATTCAGTAAAGCAAGTTTATAACTAGAATTATAGACTATCATCCCAGTCCAAATAGCTTGTTAAAGGTCTTCTTTTTCTACTAAGGTCTCTAAGGAGCAACGGGTGGTTTGGGAGGTTCTGGTGGCTTGACTGGATTAACAGTATTATTGGTAGGGCTAGGATTAGTTGTGGTTTGGGTCGGTTGTTTGTTTGTTCCAAAGAAAATGGTAAAATCGTTTATAGGTGGATTGTTATTGACTGGTGGTTGAGGTTTTTAGATTGGATTGTTAGAAACAGGTGTAATTACAGGGATTTGTGTTGGCTGTTTTTTCACCTCAGCGTTTCCAGTTGCGTTTCCAGTTCCAAAAAAGTTGCCAAAATTGACTAATTTATTTGGTTCAGGATTTGTTTGAGGTGGATTCTGTTTGGTAGTTGTGTTATTGACTGGATTCGTTGGAGGAACTTCTTTCTTTACGGGATTAATAGGAGTAGTGTTGACATTTGTAGGTGCAACTGGTTTTTGTTGAGGTTGAGGTACATTAGATGGAGGTGGTTTAGGAGCTGTATCAGGTTTTTTCTCTGAAGGTTTTGGTTTGGATTCTGCAATTTTAGACTTAGCAATAAGTTAATAATGCTCAGATTGTCTTTTCTATTCTTCTTATCTCAACTGATCGGGTGATTTCATACCGAATTTTCCATACTAAATAAGTAAATTTTTACATATTTGGACTCTTTTTCTGTCCTTTTGACAAGTTTTGATATATCTGGATCCATTCGGATTCTTTTCTCAGACTATTCGAAAACTTTAATAGCCTTGATGCATTCAGTTCTCTTCAGTCTGACTTCAGAGGGTTAGTTGAGCCACTCTTTAAGTTTGTTTACATCACTTGTGAATTGGAAGGCCTCAAATTCTAACTACTTCAAGCATTTGCAGAGCAAGAAGTTGAAAATTTGTTTTGGTATTAGATCTCTAAGATTTCTTACAACTAATTTATAGTAGGCATCTATTCTCTTTCTGAGTTCATAAACAAGTGGATTTTTTGGTACTTTTTCTTTCGTATTTTATGACTGCGTTATCAAAAAATTACAACTTTATGGAAGTCTCCAACTAAGTAATTGATGTCGTTGGTGAAGAGATAAAATAGTTCACTATCTAAAAGAGAATTGAGATAAGATTACAAGCTACGACGATACTGAGTAAATAAATGTATACTTTGTCGAGGATCTTTTTGATGAGATCTTTAAATCTTGAGTTGAATTCAGGGTATTTCTGTGACATGATTTCACTTATGATATTTAATGCTTCTCCTTCCATTATCTAATGTATCTTGTTGTTAGCTTCATAAGCTGGATTCTGTAGTCTTTTAAGTAAAGGATTCAGAAGTGATAAGAAGGCATCGATTGATGGGAAACCTGGAATAGTTGAATCACCAGGGAAGTTGATCATAGCTTTTTAGATATCCTTGTCAGTGATATCCTCAGTAGCTGCCTCATCATACTGCTCTTTATACAAATTATTGAGTTACTCTCTGATTGTAGCACTGATAGGATCTTTATTGTATTCACCACTTTTGATTCCTCCCAAAGAATTTTTATATATTCTTAAAAATGAGGCAACACTTTTCCAAGCATAGTTGACCATCTCTGCATCAGTATTGGCCACACCGGGGCCAAGTTTTTCTAATTATTATTGTGCTGTCTTTTTTTTCTTTTTGATCTCTTCGAATATCTAAGGCATTGATGATTTTATTTGAGTGTAGAGAATGTTCGTCAGTTTTTTTGTGAGTGAGTCAGTACCAAATACATCTGCAGGAAGAGAAGAATAGATGGGACTAGTTGTGAAAAATTTCTTTTCGGCTTTGAGACTCTAACTGACTGGAACGTTGTTGGTGACGTCTTACTGGCATCTGTTTTTGATACCTACATAACCGTATCTTAGAGGAATCTATAGATTTTTGAGCATATTTCTAGCATCATCACCTCTGTTCATAATATCTATCTTGGTGAGACATCCGATTGATCTTTATCCCGATGGGTCAATGTCTCTCATAATTTTTAAAGCTTAACTAATAGCGAGATCCTGGTTGGCAGGAATTACACATAGAATAATTGATCTCTTTTCAGTGATATATCTTAACGCCATGTTTTTGGTGATTTAGTAGATGTTGTTGGGTTGTCCTCCAACTGGAATGGAAGTGATACCTGGGAGATCGACAATGGTGAGAGTTGGGCATGACTTGGAGAAGATGTTCAACACGATGGGTTTATCAACAATTTCCTTACTCTTTCCGCAGACTTGGTCAGTTACAAAGTCAATGGTTTGTCTGACTTAGTTGAAGTTGGTAAATCGTTTTTTTGTTCCCTTTTATACAACTTCATCGAATTCTGCATATGGAGCTGGTAGATCCACAACGTTATTCATACGCAGCTAGAGAGGTCTTCTTGTCACTACACCCTAATTTAACACATTTTTACTGCCCCTCTAGGTAAAAAGTCAAGTCCGACGATTTGCTCAAGGAGTGAACTTTTTCCCGAAGATTGATTTCCTAGTACGACTACCTTTGGTAAAGAGAGTTGAGTGCCCAATCCGATATCTCTGAGAAGATCGACAATGGAGATGACCTTTCTTAGGTCATTTGCTAAGAAGCTGCCCTACATCAAGTTAATTAAATATAAAATCTGAGAACTTAAAAATAAATTAAAGCACCCTTTAGCCAACACATATCAGAATTATAATTATAAGACTAATCAAGAAGATTATTTTATCGCTTCTCGAGGTTAGAAGTGCAACTGAATCATAATTATAAGTTGGAAATCAAATATGCCGTCAATTTGAGTGAGTAGTAATAGAGTGAGGTGTCTTTGTGAGGGTATTTATTATTTCTCTTATTTTTGTAGATGGTTGTGATTTTATATAAATTTGGATTCAACATATGCCTAACCTTAAAATCGAAAAAGAAAGATTTTTTTAACTTATGGGAGAACGATACACCTTCGAATGGCTTGACAATCTTGGCTTTTAATTTGGAATAGAAATCGAAGAGGATGAAGAAAAAGACAAGGAGGGCAATATCATCAAGGAATCCTTTAAGTTTGATTGCATGAACAACAGACCTGACCTACTCTCAGAGGCCAGTCTAGTCAGAGCATTCAAGATTTATCTAGGACACATCAAGACGCCTACTGTCACCTTGAGTGAACCTACTACCTCTCTAGTTATCGACCCCTCCGTATTACAAAAAATATTTAGGTTAAACAGATCAGGCCATTTATTGCTGCTGCTGTACTCAGAAACATTACTTTCGATTAAAAAACCTATAAAGCTTTTATTGCTGCACAGTAAAAGCTTCATGATACGTTTTGTAGAGCCAGAAAGTACGCATCTATTGGAACTCACGATTTGGATACAATCCAAGGTCCTTTTAGATATGTCGCTAAAGATCCAAAAGACTTTTAATTTGTTCCTCTTAATCAATAGAAAAAGGTAAATGGTTTGGGAATGATGGAGTTGTTCGAAAACCATAAATTGAAAGAATATCTTCATCTCATCAGAGACAGTCCAGTTTATCCTTTAGTTTTGGATAGTAATGATGTCATTTGCTCTGTACCTCCCATCATCAATGGAGAACACTCTAAAATCACTATAAAAACTAAAAACGTTTTAGTTGAGGTCACTGCTCTCAATAGACCGAAAGCCTATGTTTGCTTGAATAATATTATCTGGGCTTTTGCTTAATACTGTAGTACTCCTTTCCAAGTTGAACCTGTTGAGATCATCCATGGAGAAGAGAAATTTTTAACACCTGACATCTCATCAAAAGAGTTTACAGTTTTGCATAAAAATGCTTAGACTTTGATTGGAGCTAAGTTAGAAACTGAACAAGTAATCGGCTATCTTTCCAGAACTGGTCTCAATGCAACTCTAGAAGCTGAGGGAAGATACAAAGTATTGGCACCTTTCTGGAGAGGAGATATCTTACATGAATGTGATATTTTAGAAGACATTGCTATTTGCTATGGCTATAGTAAGATCACTCCGATCTTACCTCCTTCAAATACTATTGGATCAAGATTAAGACTCAACAAATTTATTGACTTTTTGAGACAAGAAATGGCTCAAGCACAATTCAATGAAGTCCTAAACTTCGCATTGTGTTCTAAGGCAGAAGAAACAACTCAAATTTTCAATGAAGATGAAAGCAAACTTATCACTATTTCAAATGCTAAAACTAAATAATTCCAAACTGGTAGAACTTCACTATTACCTGGTTTACTCAAAACAGTTGTAGAGAATAAATCAAATCCTTTACCATATAAACTATTTGAGGCTGGAAACTGCATCATAGCTGATTCTACCACTGACACTGGATCGAGAAACCTTCAAAAAATTGCAGCGCTGATTACAGACTAAGTGCAGGAGGGAAGCAAAAAAGGAAGTATCTTTTCGATTGTTCATGGTGCTCTCGATATTTTGTTGAAAAAATCAAACCTTTAGTTTGTTAAAGATTATAAGTTGGTTCCTTTGGATAACGCTTTCTATTTCCCTGGACAACAGTTTAAAATTGAAGCTCATGGAAAAGATTTGGGTACTTTGGGAGTCGTGCATCCTAAAGTTTTGGCTAACTTCGGTTGGAATCACCCTACGGTTGTATGGGAGGTGGACATCCCCCTTTTATAAACATTGTACACAGAATCCTTCAAATGATGAGATAGTAAAATATAATTCTTAATGCATCTATATTTGTTAATAAAGTAAAGGGGT
>Ga0194117_10003706_pt1 | contig 15160 bp, 10 predicted proteins | sample TA2MahsurfametaG_FD_160579 | JGI IMG/M metagenome (GOLD analysis project Ga0194117, IMG submission 160579) | Freshwater microbial communities from Lake Tanganyika, Tanzania - TA2015009 Mahale N1 surface | ecosystem: Environmental > Aquatic > Freshwater > Lake | place: Tanzania: Lake Tanganyika...
TTTTTTTACTGACTTGCTCACGCAATACGAATATAAACCACAGCTAAGAAAAAAGATCGAAGCCGACATGACTGCCAAATTGAAACAGCGGCTTGCCGGTGTTGCGAGAGATTCAGTATCAGCAAAAAAGAAAATCACTGAGAAAAAGCCTTACTTGAAAAGATCGAATACAAGTTCATTATCGACCAGATCAGTGAGGATATCTATCAAAAGCATAGTGAGAAAATACGAACAGAGATCGCTTCACTCTCAAAAGAAACAGACATGAGCCAGATAGAGGGTTCGAACTTGGAATTGGCGGTTTCCAAATGTTTGACCATCGCTCAAAACCTCAGCCAGGCGTGGGCTTCAGCAGAGTATGAGCAGAAGCAGCGGTTGCAAAAACTGGTATTTCCGGAGGGAATCCTGTATAGTAAGCAAAAAGGGGTGGTTCGAACTCCGAGAGTAAATAGTTTATTCGAAGCAATCCCTTTACTATCAAGCGATTCATCGAAAAATAAAAAAGCCGATTCATCAAAGAATCGGCTTCAGTTCAACAAAGTGCCCAAGACTGGATTCGAACCAGCACGCCGTTTCCAGCGCTACCACCTCAAGGTAGTGCGTCTACCAATTTCGCCACCTGGGCAGGGGGATTAAAATTATAAAAAAACAGCCAACGAAAGAAATCTCAGCGATGCCGCCTCAGCATCCTTTCAAGGTGATACCAAAGGTGCTACCCCGTCCAGACTCAGAAGCACGCACCGTCAGCCGCCCAGCATGATACTGTTCTATGATGCGCCTCGAAAGCGTCAAGCCCAGTCCCCAGCCACGCTTTTTGGTGGTGAAGCCGGGTCGGAAGATACGCTCCAGGTCGGCACGCGGGATGCCCTTGCCCGTGTCCGTCACCTCCACACAGACATCATCCGCCAAGCGGTATAGCCTCACAGTAACCTCCCCCCTCCCCTCCAGTGCATCCAGGGCATTACGAAGCAGGTTCTCGACAACCCATTCGAACAACGGCGGAGAAGCCATCACGCGATACGCATCCCCTTCCTCCAACTGGACAGCTATGTTCACCTTCGCCGAAGCCCGCTTCCGTACATAGTCCACCGCCAGCGGCACCAGTGCACCCAGCGCCGTGGGCTCGAGGCGCGGAGCCGACCCGATGCGACTAAACCGCTCTGAGACGCGCTTCAACCGCTCCAGATCCTTGCCCATCTCATCGGCCAGGCCAGCGTCAGCAGGCGACTCACGCAGCATCACCATCCACCCCTCCAGTGCGGACAGGGGCGTGCCAAGCTGATGGGCCGTCTCTTTTGCCAGCGCCGCCCACAGCCGCTCTTGGTCGGCGCGGTGCCGCGCCGCCAGCGAAATCAACGCCACCACCAGGAAAAGAGCAGCGACTGCCAGCTGCACGAAGGGGTAGTAACGTACCTGGCGCAACAAGGAGGACTCACCGTAATAGTAGCGGTTGAAGCGCGTCCGCCCCGTGTCGAGGTAGGTGACGATCGGCGAATGCTCGGCCGCATACGAAGTCTGCAGCCGTCGCAGGCGGACGGTATCCGCGGAAGAAAAAACAGGCTCTATGTTATGATACCCGGTAATGCTATCTCGCTCATCGGTCTCGATCACCGGGATGGAGGTCTGGTCGGCGACTAGCAGCGAAGCGAATAAGATGTCCTGCTCGGGCCCTGCACGGGCGATATACTGCTGGGCCTGGGCCCACTCCTCCACCTTCCGACGCTCTTCCGTGGCGATGCGCCCGGCTAGGTAGCGGGAATAGACGATACTGGCAGTGACCACAGCCACGGCCAGCACTGTCAGGAAGGTTCTCCAATCCCAGGCAAGTCGAAACATCCACGCGATCTCCCGGATTCGAAGATACAAACTCACCACCGGCGGGATGGGGTATGCCAGTAAGACCTATTTTTGGACAAAGTCCGCGCTGTTGAACCAGCCCCCCTCCGTCGCCGTCGTCATCCTCAACTACAATGGAAGGGGCTACCTGGAGCGGTTCCTGCCCTCCGTGCTGCAGTCAACCTATCCCAACCTGGAAGTCATCGTCGCCGACAACCATTCCACAGACGACTCCATTGCCTGGCTACGCAGTCACTACCCCGACGTCCGCCTCATTGAAAACCCCTCCAACGAAGGCTACGCCCAGGGATATAACCTGGCCATAGCGCAGGTGACCGCCGAGATCAGCATCCTGCTGAATTCAGACGTGGCCGTAGCTGCCGGATGGATAGAGCCTGTCGTGGCCATGATGACCTCCCACCCGCAGATCGCCGTCTGCCAGCCTAAGATCCTCGACTGGAACCGGCCTGCATACTTTGAGTATGCAGGGGCCGGCGGCGGTTGGATCGACAGCCTGGGATACCCCTTCTCGCGCGGACGCGTATTCGATACCTGCGAAGCCGACCACGGACAGTATGACACCCCCACCCCTATCTTCTGGGCCGCTGGCGCCGCATTTTGCATCCGCACTGCCCTGTTCCAGGCACAGGGCGGCTTCGAGCCCTACTTCTTCGCCCATCAGGAAGAGATAGACCTCTGCTGGCGACTGCAACGGTCCGGATATCAGATCTGGTACTGCCCAGCCTCCGTCGTGCAACACGTAGGCGGTGGCACTCTCCCGCAAGGCAACCCGCACAAGGCCTTCCTCAACTTCCGCAACAACCTCATTATACTCTGGAAGCACCTGCCGCTACAGGAACGTTGCTGGAAGCTCCCGCTGCGCTTCGCCCTCGATGCCATCAGCGCCTGGAAGAACCTGCTCGCAGGCAACCCGGGCTATTTTGTAGCCATCGCCAAAGCTCATGCAGGGCTCTTCCACTGGTGGATTACCCAACGCCGAAAGGCACGCATGCCGCTACAACGCCAGGGCCCGCTGGACGGCTATTACACAGGGTCGATTGTATGGGAATACTTCGTGAAGAGAAGACACACCTTTGCGGAAATTGTCAGCAGTCGGGAAGGATAATTGCAGGACGCGTCCTATTTTTGCAGCCAAGATATTGTCACCATGCATGCAGATGATCTCAACAAGCCCGAGCGGACTGACTTAGGAAGAAACTGGGTATCCTCTTCCCGCTTCCTCTTCCATGTGCAGCTCTTCGCCCTCGCCGCCTTCATCCTCGGCGGCTGCTACGGGCTATATACCATGCGCTATCCGGGCAAGCCAAAGGTAGAAGTGCCCGAAAGCACCCTCTACAACCCGAAATACAAGTAACCCCTCTGTTTCTTTGGGGAGAATGACATACATTTGACGCCCTGAAGCAATCTACGCGGAAGTAGCTCAGCTGGTAGAGCATCACCTTGCCAAGGTGAGGGTCGCGGGTTCGAATCTCGTCTTCCGCTCTAATTTAACCCATGCGCCATCGCGGTGGGTTTTTCTTTTTCTGCCACTACCGGCATCCTTTCTTATTTTTGGCGACCGAACCAGCATCCCATCTGACAACAGCCTCGGTGGTGGAATCGGTAGACACGCAGGACTTAAAATCCTGTTCGCCGAAAAAGCGAGTGCGGGTTCGACCCCCGCCCGAGGCACCCTCTGCCCTGTGTAAATTTCATTTCCTTGCGACAGACCCCAAGGCCTCATGGATCGCTATCCAACACCTTGGGGGCATGAACGGCCGGTGCCGACTTTCCCATCCATCCCTGCAAGGTCAGTGCGGCCAGCACCACCGTTACCGCCCCAATAACATTCAGCCATAGCCAGGCCAACTCCGTCGTCACATACATAGTAATAACGACGGCCTCTCCAAAGATCGCGGCGCGGAAGACGGCACCACCCCCTACATGCTTGAGGTAGAAGGCCACCAGGAAAATACCAAGGATGACCCCATAGAACCAGGAGCCCAGGATATTCACCGCCTCGATAAGACTGCCCATATCCGTCGCAAGCTCCGCTACCAACACACAGAAAAGCCCCCAGACCAGCGTGTAGAGCTTCGAGAGGCGCAGCTCCCGGGCATCCCCTGCAGATTGCCGGACAAAGGTCCGGTGGATATCGACCATCGTGCATGAGGCCAGTGAGTTAAGGGCCGCTGCAATACTACCCCAGGCAGAGAGGAAGATGACGGCAATAAGAAGCCCCACCAGCCCTGCCGGCAAGTAGTCGAGGACGAAGCGAAGGAAGATGTAGTTGGTGTCATTCGCTGCGGCAACGCCGGCAGCCTTCATATACCCTTTCATGTCGCCCCGCAGTGCATCCTCCGTCTGCTGCAGCCCGGCGAGGGCATCGAGGGAACTGTCGCGCACAGCCGGCTTTCCCGAATGTACGGCGGTGCCCAGACGCTCCACCAGTAAACGCTTCTCCTCCTGCAACGCTGCATGCGCTGCCTGCAATTGCTGCACCGAATCCCGATAGGAAGAAGACATCACCTGGTCTACGGCAACGCGATTGAAGTGAAGCGGCGACTCATGAAACTGGTAGAAGGCGAAAACCATCGTACCCGTCAGCAGGATAAGGAACTGCATGGGCACTTTCACCAGTCCGTTTATGAGCAGGCCCATGCGGCTCTCACGGATGGAACGGGCCGTGAGGTAACGGCCTACCTGGCTGTGGTCGGTACCGAAGTAGGAGAGCGCTAGGAAGAAGCCTCCGATAGAGCCGCTGAGGAGATTGTAGCGGTCGGTCCAGTCGAAGCCTTCCTCGGAGAAGCCTGTGGTGATCACATTGAAGCGGCCCAGCCGCCCACTGATGTGCAGGGCCTCCTGAAATCCGATGCCCTCTGGCAGCATGCTGACGGCATAGGCGCCGGCAAGGAACATCCCGCCGAAGACGACCGCCAGGATCATCTGCTGCGTGTAGGCGACGGCACGGGCTCCTCCGTTGACCGTATAGATGATCAGCAGTCCGCCCATGACTATGTTCGTAAGATAGATGTCCCAACCCAACAGCGAAGAGAGGATGATAGAGGGGGCGTAGATGCTGATTCCGGTAGAGAGGGCCCGTGAGACGAGAAAAATCAGGCTCGTCAAGATGCGCGTCTTGCGGTCGAAGCGGGTCTCCAGGAATTCATATGCGGTGAAGAGCCGCAGGCGGTGGTAGAGGGGGACGAAGGTGATGCAGAGGATGATCATCGCCAGCGGCAGCCCGAAATAATACTGCACGAACCGCATGCCGTCGGTAAACGCCTGACCGGGTGCGGAGAGGAAGGTGATGGCGCTGGCCTGTGTGCCCATGATGCTAAGCAAGATGAGGTACCAGGGCATCTCGCGGTTGCTCAGGAAATACCCTTCGATATCCCTGGAGCGGTGGGAGCGGGCAATGCCGTAGAGAATGATCCCAGCCAGGGTCAACATGAGCACGATCCAGTCGGCCGTCCTCATGCGTAAGTTTGGGTAAGCAAGGTGTAGAGCACGACCTGCAGCAGCAGAAATCCTAAGACGAGCAGGTACCAGTCGCTCCAGGATCGCAGCAGCGGCGGCTTGTCGGTATCCTCAGGCATAGTTCAGGTTTTATCGTAGGAGTACAGCATGTAGGCGACGGCAATCGCCAGCAGTCCTCCGATGGCGATCTTTTTGAATACCAGCCCTACCAGTAGCCCTACGCCAACACCGACCACCAGCCCGAAGCCGGCGCTGCGGCGTGGTCTATTTTTTTTCTCCATTCCCAGCAACATTCGGGTTAGAGACTAGGTTCGCCATCAGCCGATAGGCGCCGGGTACGCCCGCCGGCAGCTGTCGGAAAAAGACGAGCCCCGTATAGATGAAACGCCCCTTGCCATAGGGGGCAACGACAAGGCTGCCCATCTGGTCGCTGCCTTCGCCAGGGTCGCGCATGCCTAGCACGGCCGTATAGCCCTTGATCGGCATGGCCGCGAAATAAATGCCGCGCTCCTGCACCCAGCCATCGAAGTCGGCTGCCGTAATGCGGTTCGGCCATTGCAGCACAGGGTGCTCGGGTGCTAGGAAGGTCACAGCAGCCTGCTCATCGGTGGTGCGGTTGCGGGAGATGGAAAAGTCAAAAGGGCCTATGCGGGAGCGGATGGGCCCTGAGAAGCTGTTAGTGTTGTACTGTACGACGAGGTTGCCGCCACCCCGCACGTATTCCATGAGGACCTCATGCCTTGCGTTCAGCCATTCATGCACGTTGTAAGCGCGGATGCCTGTGACAACCGCATCGTAACCTTGCAACCGGCGGATATCCATGTCGTCTTCCCCCAGGTAAGTCACTTCAAAGCCCAGCTCCAAGAGGGCCTCCGGGACTTTGTCGCCGGCCCCCCGGACATATCCAATGCGGCGGCCGGCGGTGGCGACGGGGATGTTCAGCACCGTGAGGCCATCAGGATAGAAGTATCGGACGGTGGGGATATGATCGTATTGTATCTGTGCGAGGGCGAGCCCCTTGTCCTTGCCGGTATGGGCTTGCTGGAATGCAATGCCGGCAAACAGCCGATCCTTCATGCGGTCTCCCATCGCCTGATTGCTGACGGCAAGGGGGTAGTCGCGTGACTGTCCGCGGTTTAAGCGGAAGGCGGTGTCCGTCACCGATGATGCATGGCTGCCATAGCGGTATTCAAGGTGCGCCTTCGTGGTAGGGATGCGGGTGTAGGCGGTGGCCGTGAGGGTGAAGTCGCGCACCCGTTTTTCTCCTTTTCGGAAAAGCATCACGCCGGGAGAGGTGTTCACACTGACGGATGGGACGACGAAGAGCGGCTGGAAGAGCTCCCCTTTCACGGGGTCGGTACTTTTATATAGCAATGGCTTCTCGAAGCGGATGGAAGTCCCTTCGACTTCGATGTCGAATCGCACGGTATAGGCAGGTGGCCCTTCTGCCTTTCCGATGAGTGACGGATCACTGACCTGGAAGGAGCCTTTGTCCATCTCCTCCACCAGCCAATACGGCTGTGAGAGGGGCTTCTCAGGCGAGACGTGTATCCGCAGCGGGAGAGAGATGGGACGGTTGTTGGGCAGGGGGCGGGCGATGGATGTGTTAAGCCCTTCCAGCGAAGCCTTATCCCAACGGGCACGAATACCCGAACGCAGGATGGCGGTGAGTGTGAGCGACAGGCTGTCGTCGCGTACTGCATAGGGCTCGGCCGTGGCGGCCTCGAGGTGCATGCCGGCGGCAGCCTCTAGGAGTTCAGAGGCTTCTTTGAGCTTCTGGTCGCGCCAGACGGAAGGAGGCAGCGCCTCTATGGCCTGGTACAGACGGACCAGCCCGGCGACAGAGGCAGAGGGGTCTGTATAGGAGAAGCCGCGCACCAGGGCCTCCACCTGGGCGGCGATGGCAGCGCCGCCCTCTAGCCGCTGCCAGCCTGTGTTGACGCCGTCAAGCAGGTCGTTGGCAGGGACCTCTCCGAGGACAGGGATGAAGTATTCTGTCTGACTGCCGCGGGAGGAGGCGGAGCCGAAGCCCTGGCTGCGGTGCTGGCTGCGGCTCTCGGCGGAGATCTCACCGAGGCTGCGGCCCAGCAGCGGCAGGAAGCCGCCTACATCGAGGCGGAACTGATTTTCGGCCGTGGTGTTGGCACCGCCAAAGTTGAAAGTATTCCATAGGAGGCGTTTGGCCTGCCAGGGCTTGACGCCATGCTGGAACTGTTCCGGAAAGCGTTTGGGGTCGGCCGCGGCGAGGAAGGCTTCCCTTGCCAGCACGCCGGAGGCGGAGTGGTGGCCATGGCCGGCACGGGCATCTTCCGGAAAGCGCGTCACGATGACATCTGGCTGGAAGCGGCGGATTACCCAGACAACATCTGCCAGGATTTTCTCATGCCCCCAGGTCTGCAGGGCCTCTTCGGTACTCTTGCAAAAGCCGAAGTCGAAGGCCCGTGTGAAAAACTGTTCGGCGCCGTCGATGCGGCGGGCGGCGAGGAGTTCCTGCGTGCGGATAATGCCGAGCTCGACGCCCTGCTCGTCGCCGATGAGGTTCTGTCCACCGTCGCCGCGCGTCATGGAGAGATAGCCAGCACGATACTGCCGGTCGCGGGCGAGGTAGGCGAGCAGCCTTGTGTTCTCATCGTCGGGGTGAGCTGCCACATAGAGCACCGAGCCGAGGACATTGAGCTGGCGCAGCCGGTGGGCGATCTCAGAACTTGTCATCGGCCGGGGCGCCTGAGCCAGGGCCGACCCGCAGGCCCAACAGCCCAGCCAGCAGATGAACAGCCAGCGGCCCTTGGAGAAGGAGGGGCGAGAATATGTCTTATATCCTAGCATATTGCAATAGATGAAGGTGGATTATTGCCCGACCAGGAAAAGAGCGTTGGCAAGCAGCAGCTTTCCGTTTTCCCAGAATCCACGGAAGATAGGGTCATCCGCGAGAAATACAATTTGCCCGGCACCCATCGGTAAGGAACCGATCAGCAGCCCATCTTTCAGCCGCTCCCGCACCTTGATACCGGCAAACCCGCTCACAAGGCCTTCCTTCCCCAGCATACCGACATACCATCCAGCGTCCCGGAAGGGCTCGTAGAGGTTGGCGTCTTGCCGAAGGGTGAAATAATGGGGTGGGTAGCCAAAGGCCAGGGGATGTGAGTTGTCCAATGCCAGGCGGTAGATGGCTCCTGGGATTGCGTTGCGGAGGGCGTCCCGTTCCCGGTCGGCAAAGCGGCGCAGACTGTCGCCTTCCGAGCGGCTACGGGCGGACTCGTCACGCCTGGACTTCAGGCCCCAGTCGAGCCCCGAAAGCTGGGCCACGGCATTCTCCAGGGCGATGAGTTTTCCGCCTTTACGGATCCATTCGCGCAAGGGCTCTGCCGACGTCTTGTCGGACAGGAGCTTGTAGTTGCCATCGGGGAAGATCAGCACGTCGAACCCTTCCAGCCTGACCGAGGGAAGGTCCTGCACCTGGAGGATGGTGGCGGGATATCGCAGCTCCTGGTCCAGCCAATGCCATAGTTCTCCAAAGCCATTGGCGACGACCCCTTCACCCGCCAGCAGTGCGATGCGGGGAGCCTTCAGGGGCCGGACATCGCCGCTGCCCAGGTCATGCCCTTCTTCCACCAGTGCCGTGCGGATGGGGATGATCTCCTGGCCGCCTTCTGCCAGGAGGCCCGCAGCCTGGGCGATGCGTTCGCCAAGGGCCATGCCGGTGAGGCGGTTGGCTGCGCGTGTGACGAGCAGTGTGCCGCGGTCGAAGGACCGGCCTTCCACGCGGAAAGCTGCCTGCGCGGAGCGGATGCGGAGGCCAGACTGCAGCAGGCGTGCCAACAGCCTAGCAGTACCCATGTCGCGCCATGGGATGGCATAGGCCGTTGCTGCCTCCGTGGGAGAGAGTGGTAAGAAGGCACGGGAAGCTTGCGGGTCTGTCAAGCCCGGGAGGGGCTTTTCCCGCACGGCATAGGCATCGACGCCCCAGGCATAGGGAAGAGCCCAGGCGGTGATGTCGTAGGTGGCGGAGTCACTCAGCCGGGCCTGTGGCTCCATCAGAACTTTCAGCAAGGTGCCGCGGGGCTGCTGCACTGGCACGAGGATGTCGCCGGCGGACATGTCAAACGTTTCTTCCTTCCCGCTGGCGTAACGAAAGCCCTTGCCGTTGGCAGCTGCCTGAGCCATCCCGTAACGGATGCGGTTGCGCTCGAAGAGGTCTAGCAGCCGTTGCAGGTGTGCGGGAGAACTTCCCTGCTGCCGGATGAGGTAGTAGCGGGTCGCCCCGCTAGCGGGCTCTGCGAGGGCGCTGGAGAAGAAGGCCTTGTATTCCTGCCGGAGGCGGACGGCCGTGCGCACCGAGGTCTCCAAGGTCGAGAGGCCAGTGGACACATGATGGGTGAGGCGTTGCAGCAGGGTGAGGGTGTCGCCGTCGGGCAAGGCCACCGCACGCGCGGCGCGGGAGCCGCCGCCCTGTTCGAAGGTCATACCGATGGCGCCGTTATAGATCGGATAGGTGTCACCGTAGGAGGGATAGAGGAGGTCGAAGCGTTCGCGAGTAAAGAAGAGCCAGCCTTCCTTGTCGAAGTAGGAGGCGTTGTTTTTTCCGATGAGCCGTTGGAATTCCCGCTGCCAAGGGGTGATGACTTCATGATAGGGTTCGGCGGCCGGCGCAAAATAGTAGGGTGAGGTGGGGCTTTGTTCGTGGAAGTCGACGTGCACCTGCGGCATCCAGTCAAGGTATAGTTTCATGCGCTGCTGCGTCTCGAGTTGTGACTGCCAGGCCCAGTCGCGGTTCAGGTCAAAATAGTAATGGTTCACGCGTCCGCCAGGCCAGGGCTCCCGGTGCTCCCGGCTCTGCGGGTCGGCGTCGGGCTGCGAGCCAGAGACGCTGTTGACCCAGTTGACATATCGATCGCGCCCATCGGGGTTGATGCAGGGGTCGATGACGACGATGGCCTTTTGGAGCCATTCGGTGGCGCGGGCGTCGGAGCCGTCGAGCAGGGAGTAGAGGGTGCGCATGGCCGCCTCGCTGGAGGAGGGCTCATTGCCATGGACGTTGTAGCTGAGCCATACGATGATGGGCCTGTCGGCAGCAGGCCTGCCGGCTTCGAGGCCCGCCATGCGAAGGTTGTCGTGACGGATCTCTTCCAGCTGGCGGAGGTTGTCGGCCGACGACAGGAAGGCCAGCAGCAGCGGCCGGCCTTCATTCGTAAGGCCATAAGGTTTAAGCAACACTTGCTGGCTCATGGCGCTGGCCACGTGTCGGAAGTAGTCTACGATCTGGTGGTGGCGGGTATAGCGGCTGCCGAGGGGATAGCCGAGGAAATCGTCGGGAGAACGCAGCGTAGGCTGGGCGGAAAGTTGCACCAGCGGGAGCAGGCAGGACAAGAGCAAGGTTCGCATACACATCCGTTGCAGTGGAGCGTGAAAGTACTCAAAGATGGCAAGATGTGATGGGCATCGGCCCTTTCACTGTTTGAACTATTTTTACCCTATGAGCACCCTCCGCACGACCCTTGCCGCCTGGCTTTCCCTAGCATGCCTCTTCCTTTGCCAGCCTTCCCGCACGCATGCCCAGGTGGATGCGTTCCGTTATAGCATCCAAAAGCACGCCACCGGCAGCCAGGGCGCCGTCGCCTCAGCCCATCCGCTCGCCAGCCGGGTGGGACTGGAAGTGCTGAAGAGTGGCGGCAATGCCGTCGATGCGGCCATTGCCGTCCAGCTGGCCCTGGCCGTCGTCTACCCCGGGGCCGGCAACCTCGGTGGCGGAGGCTTCCTGGTGGCTCAGATGTCCGATGGCAGAAGCCTTGCCATCGACTACCGCGAGAAGGCGCCGGGCCGCGCGCACCGCGACATGTACCTCGACAGCGCCGGCAATGCCAACACCTCACTCAGCCAGCACGCACACCTCGCGGGAGGCGTGCCCGGCACCGTGGCAGGACTCTTCGCCTCGCACCGGCATGCGCGGCTGCCCTTCAAGGAACTCATAGCACCCGCCATAGCCCTGGCAGAACTGGGCTTCGCCGTCACCGCCGCCGAGGCATCCTCCCTCAACGGACACCGCAGCTCCTTTCTGAAGTATAGCACCCGCCCCACCGCACTCGTGAAGCCATCCCCCTGGCAGGCGGGCGACACCCTCCGGCAGCCGGAGCTGGCAGCGACGCTGCGCCGCATCCGCGACCAGGGCGCCAAAGGGTTCTATGAGGGAGAGACGGCCCGCCTCATCGTAGAAGAGATGCAGCGGGGCAATGGACTCATCACCTACGAAGACCTCAAAGCCTATGAGGCAAGCGTACGCAAGGCCGTAGCATTCGCTTACAGAGGCTATGGCATCGTCAGCATGCCGCTGCCCAGCAGCGGCGGACTCATCCTCCAGCAATGCCTGGGGATGCTCGAGAAATACGACCTCCGGAGCATGGGCTTCCACACGCCCGCATCGGTGCAACTCATCACAGAGACGGAACGAAGGGCTTATGCCGACAGGGCGGAATTCCTCGGCGACACCGACTTCGTCAAAGTACCTGTCAAGACACTCGTCAGCGCCGACTACCTCGCCACCCGTATGAAAGACTACCAACCGAACAAGGCAGGCAGCAGCCAGCGGACGAAGCCGGGGAACATACGGCCCGAGAGTGAAGAGACCACCCATCTCTCCGTGGCCGACCGCTGGGGCAACGTCGTTGCCGTCACTACTACCCTCAACGGCGGCTATGGATCGCACACCGTCATCGGCGGGGCCGGCTTCTTGCTTAACAACGAAATGGACGACTTCAGCGTCAAACCCGGCGTGCCCAACATGTACGGCGCCCTCGGCACCGAGGCCAACGCCATCGCCCCCGGCAAGCGCATGCTCAGCTCAATGACGCCTACCATCGTACTCAAAGAAGGAAAGCCATTCTTAGTCGTCGGCACACCCGGTGGCACGACCATCCCTACCTCCGTGCTGCAGACCATCGTCAACATCCTCGACTTCGACCTCGGCACGAAGGATGCCGTCGACAAACCCAAGTTTCATCACCAATGGCAGCCCGACGTCGTAGCCGTAGAGGCCACCTTCCCAGAGGCCGTCACGAAAGAACTGCAGGCCATGGGGTATACCATCACAAAGCGCGGACAGATCGGGCGGACGGAGGTCATCCGCATCGAACGCGACAAACAGCGAACACTCAAGCTAGAAGCCGTGGCCGACGCACGGGGCGACGACCATGCGGAAGCCTATTGAATGTCCCCCTAGGAAAAGAAGTCACAATGATAACGCCCAGGATCACCCTCCACATAGTATCCAGTCCTTTCACAAAAGGGATAGGCTTTCGTGCCGTACCTTTGAAAGGAACCACTTGTTTTGCGCATACTGCTGAAAATATCAGCCTGGGTCATGGCCTCTATCCTGCTGCTCTTCGCAGCAGCCAACCTCGCAATCCGCACGGAATATGTGCAGAACCGGATCGTGAAAAAATCAGCCCTTCAGCTCACAGCCAGGCTGGGCACCGAAGTGAGGGTCGACAGGGTCAGCATCTCCCTCTTCAACCGTTTGTCGCTGCAAGGGCTGCTGGTACGAGACCTCCGAAAGGATACGCTGCTGTATATCGGTGACTGCAGCATTCGGCTGACCGACTGGTTCTTTCTGCACGACGAGACAGACATCCACTACCTCGGCTTACATGATGTGACGGTGCGAACCTACCGGCAAGACTCCGTCTGGAACTACCAGTTCCTGGCCGATGCATTCTCCTCCCCTAAGAAGAAAAAAGACACTGCCAGCCCCCGGCGGCCTTTGTTGCTGCAGCGCCTGGAGGTCAACCGCCTTCAGTTTACAGAAATCGACGGCTGGGCCGGCCGGAATACACATATCTCCGTTCGGCACCTCGACATGGATGCCGATAAGATCGACTTCAACGATCGGAAAATATTCATCCACGAACTCGACCTCAAAGAGCCTCTCTACGCACTGGAAGATTACCCCGGACGCCGCCCCCCCAAGCCCCGTCCGGAAGAGAAGCAGGCAGCCCGGAAAGTCCAGGCACCACTACAGTGGAATCCCGACGGATGGGATATCCTGGCACATACCGTGTGCATCTCGAACGGCCGTTTCCGAGACGACCTGCGCATCGAGAAAAACCCAGCCCTCGAACGCGGAGTCCTCCCCTACTTCGACAACCGGCACCTCGACTTCTCAGATATTCACGCCGAGATCACCAACCTTGGATGGCTCAAAGACACGATCTCGGGCCACCTTCAGCTCAGCACCAACGAACGCAGCGGCCTAGAGATCGTCTATTGCGAGGCCGACCTCAAACTGGATCCCACCGCCATGGCCTTCGACCAGCTCGAGATCCGCACTCCGCACTCATCCCTCAAAGAACGATTCGTCATGCGGTATGACGACTTCCTGAAGGATATGTCTGACTTCGAACGGAGCGTGCAGCTCGAAGGATCGTTCCAGAACAGCACCATTCGCCTGTCAGACCTGGCCTGCTTTGCGCCAGCCCTCAAAGGATGGGACCGCGATATCCGCCTCGCCGGACGTGTCACCGGCACCGTCGAAGACCTCACCGCTTCCGGGTTCAAGGCCAGCTACGGGCTCGACACCGAACTGGAAGGAGACCTGCACTTCCGGGGCCTTCCTGACCTGGACCGGACACGTATGCGCTTCCTGGGAAAACGACTGCATACGACGTACCGAGATGCCGTCTATTTTGTGCCAGCCCTGTCTGAAATACAATCCCCCAAGCTGTCCGCACTGCAAGCCCTGGACCTCGAAGGCAGTTATGACGGGACCTTTTCCGATTTCCACGTGGCGGGCCGTGCCAGCACCGCCCTTGGTGCTGCCCGCCTCGACATGACCATCCGCCTGCACCCATCCCAACCCGTCGAGTACGGCGGCCGCCTCGAGACCGACGCCTTCCAGCTAGGAAGGTTTCTAGCCATCGATGACATGGGGGAGCTGCAAGCCTCCGTGCAACTGCAGGGCCGCGGGTTGGACGCTCAGGCCCTCGCCAGCGTAGCCATCCGGGATGCCAGCCTGCAATATCGGAACTACGCATATCGCAACCTGTCGGCCACCGCGTCGTTGGCTGCGGGCAGGCTGACACTGAATGGAGAAATCGGCGACCGCAACCTCCAGGCCCTGTTCCGCGGAGGGATGGACCTCGACCGAGAAGACCCTGCCTACGACCTGGAGGCCGACGTCCGAGAGCTCAACGTCAACGGCACCGGACTCTCCCAGCGCAGCATGAGCCTCACCGGCGGCTTTGGCTTGCACCTTAAAGGGAAAGACATCGATACACTTCGCGGAGAGGCAGCCCTGCACAGCCTCTTCATCCGCACGCCCGACAAATCGTACAACTTTGAAGACCTGAGGTGGAAAGCAGAGATCGACAGCCGCGGCCGCCATATCTACGGCGGCAACCGCGACCTACAGATCCGCATGGACGGAGCCTTCCTCCTCAGCGACCTGCCGGGCGCCTTCACCAGCTTCCTCAGCCGCTACTACCCCAACTATTTTGAAGCTCCCGCCACCGGCGCCCCAAGCCAGGAAATCCACTATTCACTGCAGCTAGGCGAAGTAGATCGCTACCTGCCGCTGCTCGGGCTGCAGCTCGGCGGGCTCGACCACAGCCAGCTGGAAGGGGAGATCGTACCAGCCCGGGACCTCTTCTCCCTCCGAGCCGCCATACCCGCCCTGCAGCTGGGAGACGTGCGCCTGCAATCCCTCGACATCCGCGCACGCGGTGATGCCGACAGCCTGCAGCTGTCGGCCCAAAGCCAACTGATCACAATCAATGACAGCCTCGAAATCCCCGGCACCGAACTCGATATCCGCGCAGGCGCCAACGTCTCCCGCCTCAGCCTCCGTACCACCCCC
>Ga0194117_10003708_pt1 | contig 15158 bp, 5 predicted proteins | sample TA2MahsurfametaG_FD_160579 | JGI IMG/M metagenome (GOLD analysis project Ga0194117, IMG submission 160579) | Freshwater microbial communities from Lake Tanganyika, Tanzania - TA2015009 Mahale N1 surface | ecosystem: Environmental > Aquatic > Freshwater > Lake | place: Tanzania: Lake Tanganyika...
GTCAAAAAAGTTCACATATATACTAAAAACTTTATCCCGCCTGTGTCTTCGAAATTGTTTTATTGCACAAATATGCTGAATTTACAACCAAAACAATCTTTCTAAACGATATCACTTTATGAGGATCATATAAACTGTGAATGATCTTGATTAAAAAAAAATTGATCGTGAAAATGTAAACAAAATTAACTTAAATGCCTCAAAAGGTAAAGCCTAGTTGAAAACCCTTGACTTTTGGCTTTTAAAACACCTTATCAAAAAATAATTCTTTTCAGTAAGTTGTATTATGGACTATAAAACAAAAAAAATATCGAATAAATCATTCAGCTAAAACGATTTTAAATACTTGAATTTCATTTTAAATAGGCAAACACGTCTTTGCAATAGATAATGATGCCAAACTTGTAATTAGGATCTTAATAAAAAAATATTATCTTTAAGGTAATCTTCTATATTTCGTTTGAAACTCTATCTTAGAGTCCTATAGTAAAGAGCAATCCTATACCTATCGAAGCTTTAAACCTGATGCTAACCTGAGGACTTTATAATATTTAATTTACAACAATAATGATGAATACAGTAGTTGACAAGCATAAATTGTTGAACTGGGTCAAACTAACAGGTATCAACGAAGAATTTTGTAGCTATTACTAGAAGCTGCCCATTCCCAAAGATTTGAAACTAAAAAAAATGAATGAAGACATTATCTAAGGCCTGTGTTCCAAAGTTAATGGATATAACAAAAAATAAAAAAAAAATGTAGCTAAAACTGATATATCTAAACATTTTTACTGGAGAATATGGTAATACAAACTTTACATTTGGGTATGCTCTCTTTATATGTTTGTCCATAAGATTTCACCTCATCACATGGTAGTTAAAATATAACATAGACATAAAATGATTTCGAGTTTTTCACCAAAATATTTCTCTAAAAAAGTACTATATTGCTCAGATACCAGCTCTTGTGCGTGTTTCCCTCCAAGGCTTCTCTTAAAAAGTAGTGGGATTAAGTTTAAATCGATTATTTAAAAGACATTATCAATTAAAAAAATAATAATGATTAACAAATCTCATGGAAACAAGTTTCTTTTGAACTTTATCTTCACTCCAACAAAAAGTACTTTAGAACAAATGCCAAATGCAGAGAAATGTGGAACAATCATTTAAGGCCCAACCTCACAAAAAATAAATGGACAACTGCAGAAGATTTACTGCTTTTCAACGCTCTTGAAGAAGAAAGTAGATGCTGGGCAAGAATTGCGAAACATTTCCAAGGAACACGCAACTAGCACATGATAAAGAACAGATACAAAAAGTTAATGAATATAAACCGTTACAAAAAGCAGGAGCTTAGTAGAAGACAGAAATAAAAAAAAATAGCTAAACTTCTGTTTTTCAGATTAAGAAAAGAAAAGAACTAGCTGATTCCAATTAATTAAAGCATATTTTAACCTAAGAGTTAATACACCACCAAAACAATTAAAAAATAATAATAGTCAGAAACATCATCAGATCATAAAAATGTACCCTAAAAAACACTAACTGAAGAAAAGCGAATTGATAACGAATTAGATAACAATTTCACGCCATTATTGGATTATAACTACTTTTTCAACTATACCTTAGAAAATGGATATATCAAATTCGAAAATGTATTTAAGGAGAGGCCAAGAAAGCTTTTTGATCAAGGATTAGAGGAGATGTTGGATGAGGGACATGTAAAATTTATTGAGGAATCGTTCTATGAATCTCAGAAAGTAGATTATGAACACCTATTTTGATATTTATATTTCAAGCAACTTCTCTTTGCCTTACTACAACTACGAATCACTTTAATGAGACTGAATATATACAATTAATCGAGATTACTGTTGAATTCACATTAAACATATCTTCGCAATTATTTTACATAAGAAACAACATACTAACCAACTTTATCCCTACAACTTCAAATCCAAGACCTCAGATTTAATTGAAATCTCACCCCCTTATAAAATATTCTGAATCTATAATAATAAAAGAATAATCCATGGGCAGAACCAGACACCAATACTATCGCCCCTACCCCTACTAAATCGGATGCATGCTCAAATCCCGTAGAAACCAATGGCCCCCTTCTCAAACGCAACAGCCATCACATATTCAGGACACACAAGAAGTTCTCTAATGAACTCACATTCAAAACATTCAATAGCAACAAAACATACCGAATACATTACCACTAAGGATACCGGACAGGACATCTCAGAGGCATCAAATACGACTATTGCACCAAGGATATTTTATCGAAACTTGTCGAAGCTAAAGAAAATGAGTAGTTATTTGAAAAGTTCGTCAAAAAGATAAGAAGTAAAACAGGTCTCTACCCGAAATTTGCTCATAAGAAACTGTAGATGTGGATGTCAAATATCTAAAAGAGGTTTGCACCCAGAGGTTCATTATTACCTTTCAAAGGACACCGTAAACCAGGAAGACTTTACAAGCATGAGACCTTTTTCTAATTAATATTTATTGTCTTGAAAAACATAACCTTTTTAAATAAAATCAATCTAAATTGTGAAGGATCCAAAAAAGTATATCTTAATGATTTAATTGATTTAAGTTATCAGTAAAGATAGTGTTGAGTGTCAATAAAGATAAAGTCAAATTATCACTTAAGGTACAATCCCCTGGCCAGCATCTTCCAAATACAAGAAAGGAAATATATCCTGACTCCAATCAATATTCAACTCCTGTTTGCCTATCAATTTGTAATTGACAAACCAAAATACCATCTTCTTTTGCTTATCCACTGTCATCGTAATTTTATCTTTGGGTTGGTAGTAATATGTTGGTTAGTAGTAAGATGTTATATTTTTTTATGGCAGGTTGGACATTTATTTCGTAAGTAACTGGTTGATAGTACGCAACCCTAGTTTAAAATTTTTCCCCAATTAGTTCTATACTGTCACTTAGATTGAAAAACGATATTCAATGTAGTTATTTATAGCCTATCCAGAACGAACTGAAAAATATTGTGATTATTAGTTTTTGCCCATGAAGGATACCATATTGTTGGACGATCGTTTGAACGATCTGGATAGATAGTCACCTTTTAGCTTGAAATTAGGGTTAGAACCTTAAACAAAGACAAATCTTTTATAAGTTCCTGGCTCGAAGTATTAGAGATTGAAATCTTGTTGTATTCTGCCGAGTTGATATTTGAGCCGATGGATTTCTTGGGCCTGTTGTTATATTTTTTCAATATCTGTCTGTCTCAAACAATACAATTCTGTGATCAAATTTCTAAGCGAGGATATCTCAGCTAATATAAGTTCAGATGTGGGTGCCCTGGATTCAGTTTCAAGTGACTATTGGTTCGGGAAATTATACGGTTAGATCATTTTAAGATTATGAATAAAGATATTTAAGTTAATGATTTAAATTAATAAAGTGAAAAAGAGATTTAATAATTTCTGATTATTTCTTATACTCAGATATACAAAGCAGATTTTATTTTTATCGATTTCGAATAGTGAACTGTGGCTGGATTAGATAAAATACAAGTTAGATAAATGAGGAAACATATATCCTGATATCAACAATACTAACTGCAAGAACTAAAGAGATACTATCAGTTTTTATTGTAATGATATCTTGTTTCACCTGCCAAGAAAACGAGTAGATCTTTTATATATTTAACAGCAAACAAGATAGCAATACAAACAATAAATAATATGGGAAGTTTTTTCTATATTACCTATCTCTATTCACGAGATATTCATCTAAAGAAAAATACCTTCCTACGTATTTAAAGCATATGATATTTTTTATTTACATGAGAAAAGCAAACAAGATGATTTGCAAATCAAATTCATCAGAATTATTACTATACAATTCTGATTGTATCTAAAGTCGATAAAAAGTATAAATTTATTCTCACTCATAATATCAAAATATGCTGTAAGGATAACACTTCAACTTAGCCTCCACTAAACTCATCATCCAACACTACAAAAATACTAAAATTGATGATGTCATAGCCTTCTATCAACGAATGATCGAACATTAGATCAAAGACACTACCCCAATCGATGGACTTGGGAACTACTAAGATGCTCATTACAACTATGAATGGACACCTGTTGAATGGTATATCAAAAGAGTTAAACAGGGTAAATTCATAGGGACAGCTTTCGACTTCCTCTCTCTGTGCTACCTCTCTTCCAGAAAAGACGAACAAATAATTAAGGAAGGATAACAATGGTACAGAACCCAAATAACTAAATACAACAAAGACTACAGATTGCTGTTTGGATTAGCCAATTTACTCTACAACAAAGGATCAATCTCGTAGGCAAGATAGTACTATGATGCTATCTTATGGAAAAAACCTGAATTTATTAAAGCTTTTGAAAGTCTATGCCTCACCTTTCACAATATAAAAGGATACTAACAAAAGGCTTAATGTCTTGTAAGATAAATTTTATGGTGCGATGGGAATAATAGAATGGGGCTTTACATGAAAGCCATGGATTGTAAATATAATTATGAAAAAAAAAGTATTCTAGTTAAATTAACACAAATATATCCTGACTACATCCGAGCCTTTTTTGAACTTGGGTTGCAATCTAAAAATGTCTTTTCGATGAAACGATAGGCTTTAAAATATTTTAAGATATGCCACCGCAAAGCCCCACATTTCCATTAATGTAATTTATAGATCGCAAAATTACAAAATTCCTAGTCTGTCTAAAAAGAATTACTCTGGTCTTTGAGAAGTATCCATTCTCAACAAAACTACATTCCACCTCTCAAAATAAGTGATCTTTAATAGTCATTAAAAGCAGATAATGGTATCATACACAGAGACTATTTTTTTTACTATGTTGGAAGGTACCATTTCAAGAAGCTACTGAGTTGTTGATGAAATCAATTGACTGCGCAGATCGAATCAAGAATTAGCTTTTTGATGTATACTATTTGATTGGGAAGAGCTATTCCGATTTGAAAGATTATGAAAGAGCACTCAAATTCTTTATGCTGGCTGAGGAGTTAAAGCCGAATTCGAATTAGTTTGTCTTTTAGATAGCAAAAAACTTTTACGAACTTCAAAGATACATTCGTGCTTCTTTGTAATAAATATGAACCACAATCAAATTATTATCAAAAAATTGACAGTATGTATAATTTATATTACAAGTCTGTAGTAAGATGCTTATACATGGTATAAAAAATTGCTGGAACTTAAACCTATCCTAAAACAAGAAATTGTGGCAGTGGCAAGAGTCCTCTCCTTTTGATATCAATCTAAATTCTATCGTGCTTTTTACCAACAACTATAGAAATTACACAAATGGCAATCCGGAGCTGATTCCTTGCCTGTAGGAAACAACTAAAAGAATATACTCAAATATGTTTTGGATAAATTTAGCAATGAGTTGATAGAATTGAAAAAGAAAGGTACTTAGAAATGTATTGTTCAAGAATACCGATGCGTTTACTAAAAAATCTTTGAAAAAGTGTATAAAGCGGAAGAAGGAAGCTTATAACTAGTCACTTTTTGAATTATATGCATCTTTACAAATGTTTATTTATTATCTTCTTTTTTAGAAATTCATTAATGTTATGAGAAATAATCCAATTTACTTTAATGGAAGAAAGTATATTATTTGTTCTCATTTCTCATTTAATATTTATACATTGACTTTATTATCGATCATTAAATAATAATTAGAAGATTAGCTGTTTAAATACATGATTTATAATCAATCGACTTAATCGACACTTGGGCCTGATGATCCTCCTTGGCCAGGTGCACCTCCAGGGAATCCAGCTCCTCCAGGGAAACCAGCACCTCCAGGGAAACCAGCACCTCCTGGGAATCCACCAGCTCCAGGGGGAGCTCCACCTTGAGCATAGATCTTTTGCATGATGGGATTGAAAACGTTTTCAAGAGCCTTAAGTTTTCCTTCATACTCAGCAGTGTCAGCTTCAGGGTTGCTTGACAACCAGCTTTCAGTTTCTCTGACTTTAGCTTCAACTGAGCTCTTTTCAGTGGCATCGAATTTGTCCTTGAGCTTCTCATCATCAAGAGTGTGCTTGACTGAGACGCAATAGCTTTCAAGGGCATTCTTGGCCTCAACTCTCTTTCTGATCTTCTCATCAGCATCTTTGTATTTTTCAGCATCCTTGATAAGTTTTTCAATTTCTTCTTTTGACAATCTACCCTTATTGTTGGTAATGGTGATCTTGGCGTTTTTGGAGGTTCCCTTATCAGTTGCAGTAACGTTCATGATACCGTTCTCATCAATTTCGAAGGCAACTTCGATTTGAGGAACTCCTCTAGGGGCAGGGGGAATACCGTCAAGGTTGAATTTACCGAGAAGGTTATTGTCTTTGGTCATTTGACGTTCTCCTTCGAAAACTTGGATCAAGACACCAGGTTGGTTGTCAGCATAGGTGGTGAAAGTTTGTGATTTCTTGGTTGGAATGGTGGTGTTTCTGGGAATCAAGACAGTCATAACTCCTCCTGCAGTTTCAATACCGAGGGAGAGAGGGGTGACATCGATCAAAAGCAAACTATCAGTGGCTTATGATCCAGTTCCGCTAAGGATAGCAGCTTGGACAGCAGCTCCATAAGCAACAGCCTCATCAGGATTGATGGATCTGTTGGGTTCTTTTCCATTGAAGAATTCTTTCAAAAGATCAATAACTTTAGGAATTCTGGTTGATCCACCGACCAAAACGACATCATGAATTTGGTTTTTGGCCATTCCTGAGTCTCTCAAAACTTTCTCAACTGGAGGAATAGTGTCCTTGAACATGGTCATGCAGAGTTCCTCGAACTTGGCACGAGTGATGGTCAATGAAAAGTCTTCTGATTCAGCGAGTGAGTCAACTTCAATAGTGGTTTGGGCTGAAGAAGAAAGAATTCTCTTAGCTTTCTCAGCTTGAGTTCTAAGTCTTCTCATGGCTCTTGGGTTGTTTCTGATATCAATAGATTTTTTCTTTAAGAATTCAGCAGCGCAATACTCGACGAGTTTGTTGTCGAAATCTTCACCTCCCAAGTGAGTATCACCAGCAGTGGCTTTAACCTCGAAGACACCATCATCAATGGTCAAGAGTGAGACATCGAATGTTCCTCCTCCCAAATCGAAGATAAGGACGTGTCTTTCTCCGTCTCCCTTCTTGTCAAGACCATAGGCAATGGCAGCAGCAGTGGGCTCGTTGATGATTCTCAAAACGTTCAAACCACAAATGCTTCCAGCATCCTTGGTGGCTTGTCTTTGGTTATCATTGAAATAAGCAGGGACAGTGATAACTGCGTTTTTGATTTGCTCTCCTAAAAAGGCCTCAGCGGTTTCTTTCATCTTGGTCAAAACCATTGATGAGATTTCTTCTGGATGGAACTTTTTGGTCTCATTTTTGTATTTAATAACAATGAGAGGTTTCTCATCAGGTCCTGATTCAACCTTGAAGGGCCAAAGCTTGATATCTTTTTGGACAACGGGGTCACTGAATTTTCTACCAATCAATCTCTTGGCATCAAAGACAGTGTTGATGGGATTTTTAGCAGTTTGGTTCTTGGCGGCATCACCGATAAGTCTTTCAGTTTCAGTGAAGGCAACATAGGATGGGGTGGTTCTGTTACCTTGGTCGTTGGCGATGATTTCAACTCTTTCATTTTGCCAGACACCTACACAAGAGTAGGTGGTTCCAAGATCGATACCAATAGCTTTGCCTTGAGGCTTTTTAGTGTCAGTCATTTATGATTTTAATTTGATGGTACAAGTTGAAAATAAAACGCGCTAAAATGTTCTAGAACATTCGAAAAGACTCTATAATAGTTAACGTTAAAATAACCAACCCAAATATATTCGGAAATTAATCCATTTAGTTCTGTTCCGATAGTTTAAAGTGGAGAGAGTGATATGAGGTGTTTTAACTTTTGAAAAAAAATTATAAAAATTTTGATACATAGTTTCGAGAATATATTGTAAAAATAGTAAAATGTAAATAAGATTACTCAGGATTGCCCAATCATCCTAATATATGTTCTTTTTGCCATTATTTTTAATTATAGCACCCATCAAACTTTCATTTATATCTTTAGAAAAAGGTCAATAATTAGACTATCAATATAAATCACGATTAAATTCAAGGATTGTTTGAACCTATCATGATCATCGTTTCCTAAAATATAGTTAATCTTTCCAAAATATATCTTTTTAGTGATATTTATAATCTTTATATCATTTATCAATACTGAGAGTTTAGATGGACATCATATACCATAAGACTTTGGCCAATTCGAAAATTCTACATACCTTTACCGAATTCTCCATGTTTTAGTACAAGTAAAGGAGCAAGAAGTTAGTGGCAGAAGGTACATCATCCATAAAGTAGGCAATTGTCTGATCCTTTAATCGACCTCGACATCCACAGCTGAACCCGATATATATCTAAAAATGAACAACCTTTAATACATAAAAAAGATCAACAATAATCTGTTCGCTCGCTTTAGATATGAGAACTCCACTGCCTTTCTATTCTTTCACTAAACCAGTCAACATGTAGTCTACGCTATCACCACACACAACAAATCATCCTTCCTCCCTATTTTCTAGTAACTACTTATGTATTAATATTATTACTAAGGCAAAAAGCACAGCTAGTTGATTATTAATCGTCTTCCCTCAAATATGAAGATAAACTTAGAATAGACTATCATTGTGAAAAAATAATGGAGAATTAAGTCAGCGTTCACCATAATACCATTAGCAAGATCGGCAAAACTGTTGGTAATTTCTTTGGAATGATTGGTAGCAAAATTACCAAAACAGGTTCACAAATTGATAATTCTTTTAATAACAAAATCTAAACCTTTAGTCGCTAATCTTTGAGCAATGAGACAAGATCGAAATGGTCTAATTTCAAATAAAAAGCATCATAATTCAACGATAAGTTAGCTGAAATAATCAAACCTATAAGTTAACTAGGAAGTGAAGTTATCAATAAAATCGGTGATTCTTACTAAAAATCATAAAACAGTGTCATCAAGTCAATCAGACGTACACTAACTCTAATCTAGAACTCACCAAATAAACAGAAAAATCGTTGAATCAAGGTTACATCGCCTAGATCCAATAATAGAAAAAAGTATCTGATACAATGAACTAAACTATCCAACCCATGAACCAAGGGTAAAAAGTATTGGATGCAAACCAGTAGAAAAACTGAAAAGAAGTGATTTGAATATGTATCATCATTTGCAGATGACTCCATTGAGCAGAGGATCGATTTTATGACTCGTCATTACGTATACTTTTTTGAAATTTTTGGTTACCATTGGTGCTCCTACTGCATTTCTCTTCACTTTTCCCATATATCTGACAGTGTTGACCTTTTAAATCTCGATATTGTATAATTTTTCGAGGTACTGTTTGATCTAAGGCTTAGCTAATTTTTCGTCAGCTTTGAATGTCAGCACATTATCGTTCACTTCCTTGCCCGGCCTTCTCAATATGATCTTCTTTTCGAAGAATTTGTACTCAGGATGTTTTTTAGGGAAATTAGTATTTGTAGGTGTCTGATTATTCTTAGACTTACATCTAGTCCGTATGGTTTGAGGAAGAAATCTCTAGCTTTGGCAGCATTTGCGAGTATCTGTCTAGCGTTTTTGGGGATGAATGTAGCCATAATAACTTTTAGTTAATAAGTGAATATTGATTAAATATAAATCAGATTTAAAAGTCTTCATTTTTTTATGGCACTAACATCTTTATCTTTTACATCAAAGTATGTCGTTTAAATATTCTAATACCATTCGCCATAACCTCCTCTTTCTTCCTTTCATTCCTATAATCTAAAATACATTTCAAGTAAGATTTTACATTTCTTTTGTAGTTGTCCTTCTCAAAATTGATCTTATATTTGAACCTCAGTTCAAATGCATTTTTTATTGCTTATACGATTTCAACTTTTTACTATTATTCGATTTAAGTAAAATCTTGCTTCATATTACGAATGATCTATAAAATGTAGTCTTCGAATGCAAAGTCTTAATCGAAGACTTATTTGTATTGCAACCTGATTTGGTTTATTTTACGTTTATCTTAGACCAATATAGAGTATTTTTTGTACTAAGGCCAGTAAGCAGTTTTATTGAACCTAACCTAAAGAGATTTATGCTTACTCTTTACATTATTGTTTTATATAGATTATTTTTTCGTCTACTCTTATAGCAAGCTATCAGCAGTTTACATTATCTCATCTACTCTCTACTTGAAAAAGCTCATTTTTTTATCAATCATGTGCTTGTTTTCGGCATTCTCAGGCTTTCTAAATACATCTCTTTATGTATGATTTTTTCTGTTCTCCTTGCTGAAAGTAGTTATTTATTGAGTTGTTTTTAGATGTTTTTTATTTTATTAGAACTAAGGCCTCTCTCTTTTGTACATAATTGGCAGCGTTTTCATAGCTTGTCTCAAATGAGAGATCTCTCTCGGCGTCTGATCAACTCCTACATTTTTATTGAAGATCGTTGATTTTGTCGATTATTTATCTTTATTTGTCTGCGGAGTTATATTCCTAGTAACTTTAAGCAACTATTCTTTCGTGTTCTTATACTCTACAAATGATAGCTTTTTTTTATCACTCCTTCTTCCCTTTAGAGCAATCTTTTCATAAGATCTATGCTGTTATTCCGAATTTTGAGTACTAATGTATTTGTTGCTTTTCTTGAAAACATCATCGAAAATCTAATTCATATCATTCCTGAATCCACAGTTAAAAGCAACACTCAACAAAGACTCATTCTCTATCCTCTTCATCTCTTCTGCATTTATCCGTAACAATTTAGTCTTCCTCCAAGTATCATAGTTCTTCAAAGTTTTGACTCTTTCCTTCAAAATAGTTTACTTTATTTTCAGCTGTTGAAATAAACTTTTGGCCTAGTTATCTACTGTAGTAATCGATTGCTCTTAAATTCTTTAAGGAGAAAGCATTTCGTTTACTAAATTAAAATATAAATAAAGCAAATTAATACTGGTACTTTTGGCCATTAAATACACAAACATCCATCATTGATAATTGGCAGTCAAAGCTGTAAGTTGCCCTAGTTGCTTTCTACCAGTCACAATAAGATACTCCATTTTATTCGTATCCTAAATCTTTCTATATTTCTGAAATTCAGAACGTACTTGATTCCTAATCTCGTCTTTGGTGCTTGTATCGGATATTTTGGAGGTAAGTTTAAAAAATTAGCGATAGAGATTTAGTGATTGCTGCGAAAGCAAGAAGTATTTCAAGCCTAATTTTTTCATTTATATATTACGACAGATCTATGCCAATTTTATAAATAAACTATATCAGGGATAAATGAATGATACACATCAGAAATATTTTTAGTTCTTCATCGGCACCACCATACGACCCACCACTTTTCTATAACTTGAGCCATTCCAACAGATTAGAATTGAAACCCATATGCTCATGATTAGTTGGAATACTTACAGCATCAAATTCATCACTTGATACCTGCTTTCCTTATCGAATAATTAAATCACCATAAAACAAAGAGGTAAGTAAAATATGAAAGCACTCACAAATACGGTAAATTGGACCAAAAATTTTCTTAGCGAAGCATCTTTTTAAACCAGTTATCTATATGACTTTCTCAGTCCATACAGAAAAACACCATAGAGTCCAATTCTCACACTAATAAGAATATATCCAGCAAATGTATCAAACACATGATACTTGGTATAATAATTATCTCTACTCTTATTCATAAGCATGATGACAATGAGCAAAAAGTAAGAGATCAGACACACTGGCATCCATGTAGTGAAATTTTAGTGATTATCGTATTTAATCGTCCATCCGAATGCCAGCAAAATTACGATAAAAATGATAGCTGTATCAGCAGTTGACTAGCAAATAATGTTGATTGCATCCAAGAGGTTACTATGTGAACCACTGGAGTATGCATAGTACAAATGATCTATGTACTTGAATACAAGTGAAAAAATGCCAGCCCATAAACTAATTTTAATGAATGTTCTGGGCCAAGTGTTATTGGGCAGATTTTTTTCTTTGTTGATGAAATGCAAAACTAGATATGTCAGTACTATAAAGATTGGCAATGTCCATTTATTATGTTCTTAGTTTGATACAAAATTTCGGTTATTGCTTTTGACTTAAAGGTTTATTTTCAACTGAGAATATGGAGAAGGATTTTCTTTCTCGAAAGTGGATAAGCAATCCTTTAATACAAAGTAGTAGATTTTTGACTATGTATTTTACATTTATTTGGTAGTTTAGAACAGTCTCGATTGGTTGCTTACCATCATCTTAAAGGAAATTTACTTCTATGCTTTGACCTTGAATATGTCGAGATCATATCGCTTTACATCACATTGATGAATGATCTATTACTACCAGAAATCGACTGGAACTGCTAATACTTCGATGTCTAAGAAGGAATCAGGCTTGATTTTGTTATGGCCGATTCTTGCAGAGAGGTAGATTTATGTTTTTGGTGGTTAGAATGTATGTTTGCCTAAGTAGAGCCAACCTTTTTATCGTTTGAAGTCATGAACGGTGAACGTATAACTGAAAAATCTAGACTAGCATACTACAAGCAACAACATACATAACAGGATAGTTGTTTTATTGACCTCTCGTTTCTGTAAAATAAAAACCATTGTTGAAATTATAATCAAACTTATATACTATGTCCAAATGCCAACAGAAAAATACTACAACAATTTATTATTATCACACAATTTTATAAATGGTACTTTGTTTTTATTATAATATTATCCATCCATTATCATGAAGGGAATTGTCTTCGTGAGTGTTACAACTGCTCATCGATTTTTCGGAGGAAGTCACTCGAATTGTCACTTGTTTGTGGGATCACGATAGGCGGAACAACTTGGGAAGTTGCCTGGAAAACGTTTAAAGGACGAGAGAATTGGGTGTTAAATGTTGATGGGGTATAATTTGAAGTTGTGAATGTAGGTGCAAACGTTGTTTGAGTTTGGTTGAATGCGTGCTGATTAAATGTCAAAGAGGGTACATTACCCGTCTGATAGTTGAGAGCATTAGTTTGATTTGTAGAGACTGTTGCGTTAAAAGTAGGGATACTACTACTGGTTGGAGGAACGTTGATTTGTAAATTACTAGTGGGATTTGTAAGTGGAGTTGGATTCATATTGGCGTAAGTTTTGAACTGTTGTTCAAAATATTGAGTCGGTATTTGTGTCCTATAAGCAGTATTAGTTTCAACTTGTGTTGCTTGATATGTGGGAGCTGTGCCGTTAAAAGTAGCATATTTATGAAACTGCCCTTCATAAGCTTGAGTTTGTGATGGAACATACTCTGTTGTTGTTGTAATTCTTACTGGTTCATTATTGAAACGTAAAATGTTGTTACTGATTTCTCCATTTTCTCCTCTGTTCGGTGAATTTGAGTTTACTTTTGGCTAGATTTGATTATTCACTTTGATAGTTTGTTGGGGAATCGTAAGTACAGGAGCATTTGTGACAGGGCGAACACTTGAAGAGTAGTATTCTACTTGTACAGGTCTAGCAGATACAACCTCTCCACCAGGTAATTGAACAAGCGAATGATCAAATTCTTTCAAATTTGAGATCTCATTTTGGTAAGGTCTTAATGCCAATTCAACTGTGAGACTGGAAAGCCTCGAATTTTAGTCAGGATTACATAATCTTGTCACGATTGATTTTAAGAGAGGACTATAACTACCATAAGTATTGTTCTCAGTTTGAAACTGTAGATTTTGCCATTAATTCAATCTCTGTGCCAACTTGTTCCAATCAAATGAATAATGTTCAACTGAATATAGCTACTTAACATTGAAAAGCAATCCAGATTGTAGGAGAGTGAGTCCAATCGAAAAAGATTAAGATAAAACTTTATTGGTTGTATTCTCATGATTTCCCTTGGAAATCAACCTCATCTCCTCAGGTGAAAGATAAGTAAGTTGTTTTTCAAATGCAGTCTTTTAAAAATTAGTTTTTTAATAGGGCCAAGAGAAAATATTAGCAATTTTGATCTGTCCCTCTTCATTGATAAAAATATTGTAAGGTCTGATATCTCCTACTTTCTTGTCAATCGAGTTGAAGTCTTTTGCACTACTCACCAAACTATAAAACAAGTACCATAACTATTATTCTTCAAAATGTTTGTTCATGCTGATTCTATTCTCGATTTCTTACTCGAACAGATATGGATAGTTTTAGTAATAGATCTATATTTATGATAGTTTACCTTTATCGATCCCAAATTGCCACAGAATCCTTTTGGTGTGAACTCATGTCTGTTGGGAAGAAGAAGCGCTTCTTTATCTTCGAAGGCGTTTAGACGTTTTAGGTCGTTATCCCAAGCCTTGATATCTTTTTCACTCTCCACCTCAGTTGTAATCTGGATAAGATCTTCAGCCTCAAGATATCTGAAGTGATTAAATTTCTAATGATTGATTTTGATGTCATTCTGTTAATTCTTGGTCTCAGGATACTCCTTTTTCGAGCTACCAGCGCCCATCAAATATAAATTATTTTTAATATTCAAATCCAAATCTAATACAACCTAATTCAAAAAAATAGTATCTCAATTTATTATAAGTGTATTGTTAATCACTCACCCAATGACAGATTTGGTAACCAACTTACCTCTTTTATATATTTTCAGCTATTATCTCACAATCTACAACTATAAACGTAGATTTTTTGTTTGGAGCTACATCTCCTTCTAACGCTAATCACATGAAACGATATAGTTTGTCAATTATTCAATTTTCTGCAAATATTTTTTACGCTATTAATCGAATTCCTTCATGATTTTGTCATAGACATCCATTATTTTTTTGAGCTGCTCGCTACTCATCTCACTCCCACTGTCTATATCTCATCTAAACTACCTTTGGCATTGCCTATTTTGTCAAGATAGTTCTGTTTTATGCGTATGAAGTAACTATTCATCTGCTAACTAAACATACCAAGAAGAGTACATTTGCTAAAGATAGGTTTTAGTCATATCAGATAGCTATTTTCTCAACGAAGCATTCTCTTTTTCTAACTCCGCTGCTGCCCTTGTCCCATTCTACACCTCTTGGACAATGACTGGTAATTTTCCAGGCATAGGGG
>Ga0194117_10003709_pt1 | contig 15151 bp, 14 predicted proteins | sample TA2MahsurfametaG_FD_160579 | JGI IMG/M metagenome (GOLD analysis project Ga0194117, IMG submission 160579) | Freshwater microbial communities from Lake Tanganyika, Tanzania - TA2015009 Mahale N1 surface | ecosystem: Environmental > Aquatic > Freshwater > Lake | place: Tanzania: Lake Tanganyika...
GGCGATAGATAACAAAATAATATAGATAAATCTATTCTTTTTAAATGGGTTTAATCGAATAATGATCAAAGTTCTTATCCGGCGAGGGACATTAACAAAGCAGCTCCTCTCTTGGCCCAGAAGTCTTGGTCACTTGAAGTAGTTGTGTTCACTCCTGGCTTGATTGGTAACATAACAGTAAACATAAATGACTTCCTTTCCACAACACCAGTTCTTATAGGATACATGTATGTAGGGCATGTATATAGATTCTGTCCTTTTTTAGGTTTTTGCTTTCCTTAGACAAAAGTAGGCTTGAACTGAATGATAGGCATTCTATAGAAAAGTTTCATAGGTTCAGGCTAGGTAATGCAATTTTTATCTCCATCCCACTTAGCTCCTTCTAAGAAAAGTCCGCTAATATAAGCTCCTTCTTTGGCTGGTGACATAATCTGAGTATCAAATTTTTCAAAAGAGAATTACCAAATAAACTGATCTATAGGTACATTTGACTTCCTGGAAGCTTGCTGTTGTAGGGCAGTTGTGAAACCAGTGGGGAATGAAAATCCAGAAATCCAGAACAGATGGGGTTGTCCTTTATGAACCCAAGTTCTAAGCTGATCAACTCTCTTATTTAGATCAAGCATCCACAGAGATAATGGTTTGAGAGAATAGTAAGCAAATTTCCATTTGTCTGGGACTTTGTTTTCGAATAGAGAATACATAACCTTTTACAATTCCTAACTAATAAGTACCAAACCATTTATACCTTTTTCAAGATCTTGCAGATTCTTTCTTACCAACTTCAGAAGTTTGTTGTATCGACTTATTTCCTGAATAAGGACAATTTTCAAAGGATTTTGATCTTGAGTTTTGACTTTCTCATAAACTTCTTCTTAGTTGAATGGCTCATCTACTCTACCCATTAGCTCAGCAATTATTTCCTTCACCTTATCCTCTGCACTTGAATCTCCTCCTAATGAGCTAAATGCCTCAAGTGATTCCAGAGATTCGATTAAAATATTTGTATCTGCAATTTGTGAAGAAATCTAAGCATTGATGTGCTGTCCGAATACTTCAGGTTTTTCAGTATTAGGAAGCTCTTCTATTTTTCTTAAGTAATATTTAGGCTAAATCTCATGATTTCTCTACTTCTGAGGTTGCTCCTAAGGGATTATGTACTCTGCTGAGTTAGAATTTCCTATTCTGTGTTTTTATTCAGAAATAACAAGTTGGTTGAAATATTATGTAGCATACACGTTCAGTAATCTTCTATCCCAATCATCGGTCACTCTACCACCATAAGTTACTTCTGAAATTAAGTATCTAATAGCGTCCCAAGGTGGCATTTTTTGGACTTGAGGTTGATCTCCTGTGATTGAGCTTTGAGCTGGTTTTACTTCTTCTGTGTATTACATATAAAGTTGTAAAATTTTATCAGCAGTATCCCAGTCAGAATCATTGAAGTCGTAGATGATATTCCATCCTAGAGTCTTGAAACGTTTTCTTTAGATGATGAGTGAGTGATACCAACATAAACTGTAAAGAATTCTTCTATAAGGTGCTCTATTTGCAGGGTTTGGACTAGTATACAGCTACTTGGGCATATTAGAATACAATCTAAACATATTAGCTTTAATTCCCTTTGGAGGTTCAGTTGTTATCTTAACACATCTCTGCAAGATTGAAATAGGGAATTTGGGATGTGGGTTAGTTGATAACCAGAGCCTGAATTTATCATCAACATCATTTTTATTCATTTCGAAGGTTTACAACATTTTTTAAAGATCTTTCAAAAATCCAAGTGATAAATGACAGTTAGCTAGATAAAGCCAAGATCCATTTCTTGCACCTTCGTTCACTTTATCTTTAGCTTTTTTAGCTTGGCCTTGACCTAAAGAAACAGGGACTAGATCAACTCCCTTGGTTTTTGTAAAAGCTTACAATTGAGTATATGGATCCACACCAGGCGAAAGTATAAAGATAATTGGAGTGTTTTTGTTTGAATCCCCATAGACACTTTAAAGAGATGGATTAGGTGGATGAACAAATGTTTCATTTCCATTTTTATCAACAATGAAGTTAATGACAGCAGGCAAAACTCTATCTCTTCTTATGATCTTAGTGATTATTAATTTTCTCATACTGTCACATTTTTAATTCCATTCTCCAGGTAAAGGTTACTTCTCAGGATTGGCTGACATGTACCATTTTTTCCATTACTTTGCATTGTGAATGAAAGCTCCGACGATATTGGGGAAGTTGGGTAGTTTCTATAAATCACAAATCATATTCCAATTCGAAGGCTCAATCCACTCATTAGGATTGATCGGTTGATTTTTCCTGTCAACATTCAATTACTTTCCTCCTTTCAAGAAAAAGTTATACTCTTCTTTATCAATTTATTTCAATCTAATTGTCATCATGAAACCTAAAAGCAGTTTATCTTTTTCAAAAAGACCTCGACAAGCGTATCTATAAATACCTGTTTTGAGCTTGTCAGCGATCGCATCTAGTTTTTCATTGAGAGAGTCGTTCAATCCAGGTTTTTCTATGTACTCTTTAATAGTCTTTTGGAAGAGTCCGATATAAGCATCCAGTGAAAACTGATACATAGATTCAATGAGTGCAAAGTCATTGATGATGAAGAAAAGTTTCGATGCTACCTTAGCAAGTTTCTTATAATTCTCTCTAGCCAAATTGATTTTTTTCATTTGAGCAATTGATGATTATATCTGATGTCTAACTTTTTCTTCAGTTTCTTTAGATTACTGCAAATAAACTATGATATTTTAATCTTCAATAAGATTGGTCTTAGCATTTGATAAACTCTTCAAAATTCCATCATCGATCTTTTTTATTCTCTGTTCATTGTCACTCTTGTTCTTAATCAGTTCATTCTTGCTGTTTTACAATTGCATTTCCATTCTTTGAATGACCACACTTGTAAGTTGTTCTTAAAGACCTTTTTATTTGACAGTGAAATTGACAAGAATAACTTTTGTTGTAACTTCTGGTTTGTATTTAGGATTGGGCAACTTGGTCGTCATAAACAACCTAAAATTCTCATTATACCTGATATCCTTATCTCCCAAATAAATCATCAGCTTGTCAGCAACTTTTTTGATAGTTTTGTTCAAAAGAGGTTCAAGAGATGAATCGATTTCCTCTTCTAGATTTTGAAGCAAGACAACATTACCATTAGCAATTGACATCTAGATAGTTTTCATGTAGTTTTCAGTTTGAGGGTCAAGAATTATGAATTTATCTTTATTTTATTTTTACATCTCTCTGATCCATCTGTTACCCTGCAACTGAGGATCAATCATAAGTGGGAACATTCTTCCTTTTCTCACAAGAACTCCATTCTCTTTACTGAATTGATCATCTGGCAATCCTTTCAAACCCCATTTAATGAAGTCAACTGGGTTTACTAAAAATTCAGGGAAGTTATAGTCTTTTGAATGACTGATTTTGAATTGTCTCACCTTATCCAACAGTTCATGCTCTAAGAAAATTTCTCTGTATTCTGATGGGAAAGGTCCAGCATACGACAAAAAGGCAGCTGTCATTAAAGAGTCACCAACTATATAACTATATTTTTCTTAAAGTTTTTCTTTTCTTTCTTTCCAACCTTCTTTAGTAGAAGCAAGTCCAGTGATAAGTTTTTCTGCTCTTTACAGTTTTATTTGAAGTTGTTCAGTCTGTATTTTATAGGAGTCCATATCTGTTTTTGCTTTCTAGAGTTGATTATTTAATCCATTGATGATTTCTTGAACTTTGGAGAAGTTGTCTCTAAGCAGTTGTAGTTATTCTTCTGATTTTTTCAGTTTTTCCATCAAGTTATTTACTTTATTTTTCTTTGGCTCGATATCTTTGAAAGCTTTAGCATAACCTTAAACTGCCAAAACCCAACGCCACATACCACCTGCTGCTTCAGAAATAGAGTCTATTCTTGAAATTTACATCTTAGGGTCTTGAGTTAGCTTTTCTATTCTTTTTAGAGTACTAATGGGTACTCTACCTTTATCTATAGTCTGTAGTCTCTGAAGGAAACTTGTATCTGCTAATTATTTCTTTGCTACTGCCCAACTTGGCTATTTGTTAAGCAAAATCATGACTGCATTTAACACAACGTCAACACCACCTGGTGGAGTACTGTAAGATTTGACGACAGATAACTTATCTTTGGTTAAGTTAGCCAATCCCAATTAAGCAGCTAAAAGTGCAGGTTCGGCTTTCTTGAGATCTGCCTCAGCATCAGCTTTGAGATGTTACATTTAACTCTTTTCTTTGTTGACTTGATTTTCTCTCTCGGCAAGCTCATTTTTCTTATCTTTAGACTATCTAGTTTCTTTATCGATTTTAATCATAAGTTCCTCACAATCTTTGGATTTCTTACCAAGTTCATTATTGAAAATGGCTAAATTCTTCTGCAATTCATTAGAATTAGATTGAGCCTCATCCAATTTACTCAGACCACCAGCTAGTTTTTATATTTCAGAACCAATCTATTATCTCTTATTATTTAATAAATCACAATATCCTTTAACTAACTCAATATAGTTTGTAGGAGTGACATAATACAATCTCTTCAAATCTTTCCACATTCTCTATGACAATTTTATAACTTTAGTATGTGCATTACTAAAGAATTCAGAAATATTATTTCGGAGGTTATCTTCGAAATCAAACTTCTTCAGAGAGTTATTAGCAACTTAGTAGAGTGCCTCAGTAGGCCAAGGCATAAAATAGATGATAGTAGTGTTATTGATGAGTCCCGGATACATACGACCATAGTTTCTAAGGTTATCACCAGTTTTGCTCATTAGGAAGACAATGTGGAAATTGTTTTGGACTCTCGCATAAAATTCTGATAGCAATACCTAATCCTTAATTTATTTGTCTTTTCCTTCTTTGCCAGATTATTTTAACATTCTAGTAACTACCTTTTTCATTTTTTCTTTTATTGTTGGGAAATCTTCCTTTCCGAAGAGATTAGGAATCTCACCAATCGTAAGAATAGTGTTGATGTCCTCTACAAAAGATTCTTAAGTTATTTGATTATCAGAAAACATGAAAACTGAGGAAGCATTATCTTTGAATGCACATTCTTGTGACCATTCTTTTATCTTTTATCTGAATTATTTCAATTTAAATCCTTTTGAAACTGTTACTTGACACAAGTTATATTTAGCTATGAAAGTAGCCAGTTTAGTCAAAGAATGACGACCTGCACCTCCCTCTCCTACAAGCATACCATGTCCTTTACTGAACTTAATGATTCTGTTGATCTTACAGACATAAGAAATAGCTTCCTCGAAAAGAGTAATGTTCATAGCTGCAGATTTATACTTTTCATTAAACTCCACCAACTTATCTTCAATGATTTTCTTTAGTTCATCACGTTGTTTCTGGAAGACTTAGATATAAATTTGTCTGTTTTGACTTTCATCAAAGAAATCTACAAATATCGTTTCATGTTATTCTGGATCAGTACATTCTTTCATATTACTTTGTAATGTTTGCTACAACTGATCTGAAATAAGTTTTTTAAGTTTGACTCTATCTGCTTCATTTATCAATCTATCATGGAAAACTCTCATGCTTTCATGAACCCATAGTCTGAATATAGTCAACTTTGAATCACAATAGAATTTATCAAAGATGTAAACACCTTGGATAACTTTACTGATATCTCTCATGTTGAACATGTAATGAGATTTGGTAGGTGTAGGTAAGAAGTTGTCAGCTATTGAATTGTACAAGTTAATAGTGGCATATGCAAGTGTTTATGAAATTTGTTTGATTTCATCATCGAAATCCTGAGTTAAGAATTTATGTGATAAAATGTTTTGGAAAATTCTTCTCACTTGGGCCTAAGAAGGGAAGGTAAAGTTAACCATCAAGAATTTTGTTTGAATACGACGAGAAATTTAGTTACGACCTCCTCCAGGTGGACCCATTGAAGTAACAAATTGTATATCTTCAATTTTTTTAAAGATCTAGTTTTGAGCACGATCAAACCAACCTCCGTAATCCATCCACTGTCTAATTAGTTCAAGTGGAGGCTGAGAGCCATAGGTATCTTTTTTAGGCATATTCATATCATCAACATAGATCACCATTTTTTTACCATCAGGGACCATCTTAGTTTTAGTTCTTCTAACCATCTTACCTTAAATAGTATCTTGAGTCTTGACTGAACTTGTTTGACTTGAGAAGATGATGTTATTGATTTTCCAATTGCTTTCATCTAGTTAACCCAAAATCTGATTGATAAGCACTGTTTTACCAGTACCAGTTACTCCAACACTGAGAGAATGAAGTTTATTTGCCACACATGTCTGCAATATGTATTTTGTTCTAGCTGAATCAACAGTTGGTACTAGTAAACTATGATAGGATGCAGTTGCTGGTGGTTTCCAAACTGTATTATTGACTTTTTCATCCCAACTTTGCCACTCACTTTTATCTGGATTGATATAATAATCAAAAACTGTGAAATTGCCAGGGAAAATAGATTAGATATCTCTCATAACAGAATCAAATGTTTTTCGACCTGTTTCATCTAAAGTACCTCCAAATGACCACACCATACAGAAAAAAAACCATTTTTAAAGAGTTGAGAAGTAATTGTCAGGCTTATTTTGCATATTGAAATCAGCAGCTTTACCATCTCCTAAAATAAATGAGTCAAGCAGTTTAGTAAATGCTATAATGATACTTACTTAGAGTGCAGGAATGTGCTATTTAAACTCATCTTTCATAATTTTCTTTTTCTCAAACAATCTTGCAAACCATTTCTAAGTAAGTTCTTTTATTGCATCTTGAACAGACTCTTATTTGACTTTTGCTACTAACCAGCTCTGGAAATATGGACGCCAGCCTAAATCATTCAAATTGAGGAAGATCATACCTGCTCTACTTACAGTTGCAGGTGAAGCAACAGCAAGATCTTCGACTTCAAAGACAAGTCCTACTTGAGGAGGAAGCGAAATACGATCACCATTTAGCAAAGTCAGCACTTTGTTATCGTCGAGCACAGTATTCATAGACTCAATCCAAAGTGTATCTACAGGACCATCCAAAATCATCCATCTTTGAGCATCAGATTCCTCTTTACAAAGTCGACTCATCATTGAAGATAGGACACCTTCATGCCATTATAAATTTCCATCTACATAACCAAAGAGTTCTTTGAGATAGATTGATTTAGGATTTAAAACCTCAGTCTTTACTTGAGGATACTTCTTTGGATTTTCTTTATTCAAAGTATTGAGTGCATTCTTTAGCATTTTCCATGAAGTTGTCTTGCCACTCATTGAGCTGCCGACTAACATATTACCATGACGAGTATTCTTGCTGTCATATAGTTGCACAACTTTCTTGATGATTTCTGGTTTAGGAATTAATCCTGCTTTTTTCATTTCATTTTCAACTGCAGCGATAAACTGGTCATTATTGATTTCTTGCATTTCAATGTTAGGGAACAAATCATTGAAGAGTGAGTTGAAGAGTGGTATATCCTCTCCGACAAATTTAGGAATGTTCATATCTATTATAGCTTTCATAACAATAAGAACCTCTTGATTAAGTTATTGCTCTTACATTTCTTTGATTGCCTCCTTATCTTTTTTGTCTATTTTATCAATAGGACTTTCAATATTTGATTCTCTTCTAATAGCACCAGCACATGTCAATACAGATTTAATAGCTCTCAGACCGAAATCATAATGGTCTTGTTTTGATAACTGTTGAGACATCAACTGATAAAGGACCACAATTTTGTTTGAAATTGGCTTACCATATTTGAAACCTTAAGAGCTTAACATAATCTAGCAAATCATTGTTGATTAAGGAACCATCATGGATATTGGTCTAAAGAGAGATTTCAAGTTATCTGGCAACTCAGATCTACCTGCGTAACCAGGATTCATTGTTATGAAAATAGCGCATTGGTCATCAGCAGGAATCTGAACACCTTCAAACACAAAACTGAAAGGATTTTCAGGATTCTTTCCATATTTTTACAAAGCTTTAAGAGCGTTTAAAATTGATAACATTTGTTGAGCAACAACACTCAACACTTCAAGTTAGATTCTGTTAAATTAATCGAAACATCCCCAACCACCTGTTTGCATAAGACCTGAAAACATACGACCTAAACTCTTATAATCCAATCCTTCTGAACAGTTGAAGACAAGTACAAATTTAGCCATACCTTTACCTAAATCTTTTACTGTTTAGGTTTTACCAGTACCAGCAGGTCCTTGAGGTGCACCACCTTTCTTTAAATGCATAGCAGTTGAAAGTGTCATGTAACATCGATCAGTTAGAGAAGTAACGACCAAACGTCCATTATTACCCTGATACTCAAAACCATAAGAGAAGGTTGTATTGGTCTGCTCTACATAGCAATCAGCTGACTATCCTTGTAAATTTGCTTTAAAACGAAGTTGTTTCTTCCATTCAAAAGAATTGAGAGAAAAACATGTTTTAGAAAGAATGTCTGTAATATCTCTTGCATGCACTTCAATTGTAATAAGAGCAATCAATTTTAAGCGCGTGACGAATTTAGATGTTTTTCTTACTTGTCTTGTGAGTTATGATAAAAAGAATGATTTTTCTTATTTGAGTCCTTTCCACGCTTTACCTTTGTCTGGTTTCTCAGAATTCATAATTGCCTTGAGAATATTTTAGCAATCAGAAGTCCAATATATCTGACTTGCAGTGATCAGCATTTGTCCATGATGATTTTCTATCCAATCACCAATAGCTTTAGGATCTTTCTTTTTGCAATAAGTGCTGAAAGTGGCATATAGATATTTTTTCAAAGATTCTTTCATCTGTTTTTCAACTTGTTTGAGCCAATATTCTACTCCATTTTCAACTGGTATTTTATTCGACAGTTTGACAGTCTAATCCTCAGGAGAGATGATCTCAACAATATCAAAGGAAAAGTTGTCAGCTTTTTTACCTGGAATAGGAGTACTCGCAATTGATAATTTTTTAATACCTTCGAAACATTTTTTAATGTGCTTGTTTACTTTTCCTGGATCTTTGCTATTTCCCAACAACTCGAACAAATCATCGTTGGCCAAAAAATAGAAACGAGGGAAGGCTCCTCTCTTGGTCTACAACAGACTGAACAGAACTTTTTGACTTTCATCAAGCCTCTTAGAAATATCATCGAGATCATTATAGAAGTTATCTACAAGTAAAGCAGTTAGTATGTTAGATTATTTATGAATTCTATCCATATGAGTACTGATTCTATTGTTAAGAATTTGGAATTTGTTAATATCTCCTATAAGTTGCCTATCCTGATCTTGTTGTGAAGCGAAAATGGCCTATAAATAGATCCATTGTCTTTGCACTTGAGCGAGCATTTACAAAGTCTATGATATCTTTTGCAAGTTGTTTTCCCAAGTTTAAATTTAATCTTTGAAATTTTAATAAAACAAACCTGTTTTTTGTGTAGATAAAATACCCATGTTGTCTTAAAGAGTTGCAAATATAGTGTCTGTTCCTCTGATCTTCCATGTTTTTTTGTGTGGTTACATCTGAATATCAAGATTTTCCCATTCCTTCTTGATTTTCTCCAAAGCGCTTTAGATCTTGTACTCCTATCTTGCGATTTAGCAAGTATTATTAATAGTCTCAGAGTGTCCTATGAAATTTTTCTGAACAAATATCTCATCAAAAGTGAAATTTTCGCTTTCAGGATCAAAATCAATGTGATTTTTAAGTTCAACCCAGTGACGAGGTCTCATGAAAGGCTTCCTCAAAAAGTCTATCAGAGGTAACACTGCTTTGAAGTTCTAAATAGACTGTTTGACAAAAGCGGAAATTCCCCATTTTTTAATGTGTGGCTCTTTGGTCAATGCATTTAATTTGTAAATGTAATCATCAGCATACTCCTCTAAATTTTCACAATTGATATCTTTGAATTTGATGTCTTTAACTTTGATTTTGTAGTTTTGGTCCCAATCTTCTTTCAAAGACCACACATTTGATAAATTTTTGATTTACTTATCAACATGATCCAAATCTGCAGGAGAATTGTAGCTGATAGAGAAAAGATCGAATCCAAAGATCATATCGTTCCATTTAGCTCTCAATCCTTTCACAATGTCATGGAATTCATTGATTTTATTAAAGGCACTTTCGTTAGTGTAAGTTGCTTGGAAAGGAGCATTTTGTTAAAGATCAATTTTCAATTTTTTGGCTTAATCCAAAAAGTCAGTCAAATTTTTCTTAGCTTGATATTCAAAAACACCTCTAACTCTTTCATTTCTCTTTTCGATTTAAAGTAACATCTCATTATAATGATTCCAAGCATCCATTAAGGTAAATCTCAGTTTATTCTATTCTTCTTTAAGCTGGATAGAATGTGCATCTAACTATGCAAACTTATCTCTAAGTGGTTCCAGTTTCTTTTCAAATTATTAACGATTATTCATGAGTTCTTGCCAAGTATCAGTATTTTTCTTGAGTTGTTGTAGATCTTGAGGCTCAGGAGTCAAGTTAGCTTATGATGTTTTAAATAAGTCGTGCAAACTTTTCAATTCATCTATACATCTTTCTTGCAAGTAAGTCATGAACATATTCTGCCATAATATGACGATTTCCGACAGAGTTGTTTTGAAACGACTGTCATCGAGAATGATACATCCAATCGGATGAGAACTTTTGATCTATTGGATTTGTTAGCTTTGACCATTCGAATTTTAGATCTGTTCTCTGAGTTGGGAAATATCCATCCAATTGTAGTCAACAACATTTTTAATGAATTTTTCTTTCCTTTTGTTCTACCAGAATAGAGGTGAGTTAGTCCATTTGTCTTTTGTGCTATCTTTGGTAACTTCATTGCAAACTTTATTGAGATTAACCAAAATTTTGGAAGAATATTTTTGTATATCAGTGTCATCACTAATCTTATAGTATTGATAACCTTCATGAGGTTTGATCTATTCCTCTTCAATGGCTTTTCTGTTAGGATTCTTTTCCTTTTACATTCTCAGCAACATTTAGTCACGTTTCTTTTTGTAAACTTCATACATTTTGTTTTGGACCTTACCGAAACCACTTACAACATCGTTAATTGAACTAATTATTTTTTATTTGATTGTTTCAATGAGGTAGTTAGTAGTGGGTCTGTAGGCTAGTTTTGGAGGATCATCTCTTTCCAAAATGGCAGATATAATGAATATTGGTGTAGGTTGTATATTTTTCTAAGGATCCCCTATAACCACGTAGAATTAGATTAAACTATTTTTAATGCCTTTCTTCAAAGCTTCTTAAATTTTTCTGTCAACTTCTTTGACATAATTGAACCAATACAACTGCGTCTCCTTCCTACCATTAGCAAAAAGTTCATATGAATGTGCTAAAATATCAGTGATTTAGTTGAGTATCTTTTGTAACTTATCTTTGATATCCTCTCTATGAGTATTTTGTTCTTCGTAAAAATCGTCAATCTCATAAGATCTCTTCTTATTGATTTTCAAAAACATCTTGGAAGCAATCTATTGGCATTTTTGTTCAATCTTCTCAGTATTGGCCTTGAATTATTTGAGTTTATTGTATAGATCAGAACATACACCCCTGCAGGTTCTTCCTAAAAATGAATCAACATTTGATTTTGAGCTCCACTTGAAACGAGTAATACCTGGTTGGATGATTTTATCAGTTGCTTGTAGATGCTCAGCAAACAGATTTCTTTCATTATCATCCATAAAATCTATAATTTGGTTGTATTCACGTACAACTACCATAGAGAACTATCTTAGTACTCTAAGATTTTCTCTGTTAGTCATTACGAATTAGTCAGGCTCATTAGGTATTCTAATGTTGAAAGGAATGAGCACTTTCCAAGCTGAAACTTCGTTAATAAGTTTGAGTAATTTTCTATCGAAGTTACATTCAATATGAAGTGGTTTTGGTTTTAAAATATCCAGTGGCAACTTATAGTCTTCATGGTTTTAGTCAGGTCTGCAGAGAATAGTCACAGCTTAAATAGTTTTACTTAGATTTCCTGACTACTCTAAATACTTATTCTAATCCTTCCAAACTGCTAGTTTCTGGTCTTTAATCAAACTTTCCAACTGTTTGACAGTAATGAGGTATTTCTAGATGGCAGCAGCTTTGATGTGATCATCGATAAAGTATAACTTATCGATTTTATCTTTGAATTTTTACAATCTAAAGATGACTGATCTGATAAGGATTGCACCTCCTGAATATTTACCATGTTGGAGAGGAGTGTTGGGATCTTTTTTGTTTTCGATCTACTGTTTGGCAGATTCAATTTCTGATATGAATAGATTCATAACTTCTATAGCTTTTTTCTTAACACAGGTTTTTATACTATCTCTTTTAGCCAAGTAATCAAAAGCCTAGAGCATATTTACACCTTGTTCAATAGTTGTAACTTGTTTAAACGCGAAATCAATGACATTTTGATACATTACGTCCAGTTACTTCACTCCACTTTTGAAAGTGTTGTATTATTCGTGCCAATTGGAAGCCTTGACATCAAGTATTTTATCTTTTTTGTTTGCTTTGAATTTGTCAATCAATTTTACAAATGAACCTTTGATCTAAAGTAAAATTCCAACTATTTAGGAAGATCTGGCTCCTCCAAATTTAGGAAGTTGGTTATCTCTACCTTTCAAAGCAAATTGAAGTTGCCCTTGGCAAATCTATATCAACTCTGAGCATCTTTGAACAAAGGCTTCAACTGAAGCAAAAATTGAATTGGTAACAAATGACCATTTTCGAGTTTAAGTATTATTGATTACATCTTGGAACTTGTCATAAATTTATCTCCATCTTTTGCCACATTCGATAGCATCATTGAGATCTTCAATGCATTTTTATACATCACCATCAAGCATATCATCAACATTTATCTTAGCCTTGCATCTTTGAATGATCTGGTTTGATATTTTGTTGAGCAAGTTGGTAATTCTATCATTTGAGTTGTAAAATTTGGAGTGATGCCAGATCATTCTCACTCTTTTCAGCAATTAGGGTATTAGTTCAGGAATTTGTTTAGGTTCTGCTACCTCTAACTGTTTGCAAGGCTCAAACAAAGATTACAAAAACATAAGGTTATTCTGAGCTTCTTCTGATTTGCTCTTTATATTATCAGCTAGCTATCCAAAACCTCTTGCATCATTGCTATCCATTTTTTCTAAAAATTTGACAATAGCTTTAAGCTCAGCATTCTAAAGCTGTTCATCAATATGTTTGAGATTCTATCTTCTGTTCCTCCAGTATTCAATTTCATCTAAAGGACCAGAGTTTTAGTTTTATTGATGAGAATCAGGATTACTTACGATTTCCTTTATTTGTCTGTTCCATTGAATTATAGTAGTCTCAAGTCTTTGGATCAAATCTTTATCTTGACCATCTGTGTTTGATAAATCCTCTTTAGGAATGTAGAGTTAGGTATATCCTTCCAGTTGGAAACATGTTTCTGTGATTGAAGTCATGAACTTATGCAACTGGGCCAAAAATTCTTTTTTAACATTGTCGGGCCATGATTTTTAGTCCATTATTGATGGTATGAAGATGCTATTCATAAAGCTCACTAAACTTTTGAGATGGTTTTTTTCTATCTTTCTAACCAGTATCTTCTTTTCAATATCGAATATACTCACAGGCTCTTTACCGAAATTGAAGACCAAAACTGTATCGTGTTGAATATTCTGAGGCATTTAACTTGCGAAGCGAACTTCATCATGTTCTACCCAGATAAAAAGTTTGATTCCTACATTCTCTAGTAAGCAGAGTTTTTTGATTTGCTCTTCTAAAGGTTTGGTCCAATGCTTCGCCTCATCAAATACATTGATGGAGCTTTAAACTTTTTCTCTTATCCAGTCAATCACTTCTGCATCGACAGTGGCTTTTTTGGGTGATTTATGTTTTGGAGAGTTCTATTAGCTGGGCGATTCGATTCGATTTTAGCCAACTTTAGATTAGCTTTGATGGTTGAGTTTGAGTTCTGAATGTACTTATCCTCCAAGGCTATCTTGATTTTCCTCTTCTTTTTTGGAAAGAATGGATTAATTTTTGGACAATTTTGAGGGAGAGTCAGGTTACTACATGTGTGGAGTAAGTTATAAATAATGAGATACAATATTCAAATTCAATTTGAAACAAAATTTTATACAAAACTATATTGGAAAAGAAAAACTGATAACATAAAAAATGATGATTCTTGTTGCTTTAAGAAAAAAATAGCTAAAGATATGAAACCATAATTTATAAAAATACAGTACTTTCTCAAAACACTTTTGATTATAAAGCGCTACCTTCTATGTCTATTAATTAGTTTTTATTGACCTCCTTCTTAAGTTGAATTTGCCTATGCTAGCTCTGTAGCTTTGTAATGTATTAATCATAAATCTAATTCCTAAGAGTAAAGTTTAAGTTTGATTTGCTATGTTATTAAAAAGTAGTATTGAGATTGGATTATAGAGTTGGATACAGATGAAAATTGTACGTTTATCCTAAGCTTAGGTTATTTATTCCATTTAATTTTTTTTATCTTTTTTGCCTATTTTCGTTAAATAATCAAAAGCTCTTTTTAAAGATTCTTATTTCCTTATCAAAGATTCGAGATTCGGCAGTTCTGAATCGTAATGTATTGTTTTCGCTATGGATTGTTTTTTAGAATGGGTTCAACTTTATCTCTAATAGCTTTAATATTTTATAATACTATGAAATCGGTAATATTTTTTCACTTAAAGAAACAGGATCATTCACTCGCGGCATAACCTTTGTAACTGAACTTACTCTTGGCATATCTACGTGTTTTGATAGTCTCGTAGTTTCGCAGCTTGCTCCCATTTTCAGCTAGACTTAACTATAATTAAAACTATATTTAACCAAATATGTGATTTATCTTAGAAACAACTCGATTTATTTTAATCAGAAATTATTTTTATTTTTTAAATTACTGATTATTCTAGCCTTTAGACTTTAATTATCATAAAAATAAGTACACACTTTTTAATTTGATGTTTCTAAACTATTGATCTAATCGCTTTTATAATAAAGTATTCTATACTATACTCTTTATTATAATCATAAGAATTCACAACCAAATGTGTTTTGCACCTTTAAAATTACTCAAAGGCATAGTCTTCTTTGGATCCAA
>Ga0194117_10003714_pt1 | contig 15132 bp, 8 predicted proteins | sample TA2MahsurfametaG_FD_160579 | JGI IMG/M metagenome (GOLD analysis project Ga0194117, IMG submission 160579) | Freshwater microbial communities from Lake Tanganyika, Tanzania - TA2015009 Mahale N1 surface | ecosystem: Environmental > Aquatic > Freshwater > Lake | place: Tanzania: Lake Tanganyika...
ATTGTTATGGTTATCCAGTATCTCGAAAATATCCTTCAAAGGCATCTCTGCAATTGATTGTTAAGCAAGCTTCTTTCTTGATTATTGTAGATCGGAGGTGATACTTTTCTTCATCTAAGAATTAACCTGAGTTTATTACTCGAAATTTATCTTTGAAGGTATCTTTGTTTGACATATACAGTAATTGAACTAAAACAGTTATTTTTTGTTGTTTTTCAACAGTTCTCTCTCCCTACTCAATAAATTTATGGAACCTATTTCTCCCAAAAAATCGAGACTCTTATCGATTGAACTTGTCAGATATTCGTAGACATTGAAGTCGATCTTACTTTTGAGATTGATAAATACACAACTATTTTCGCCTTCTACCTTAGAAAATTAGATAATCTGGTTGAGATTAAAAGGATACGTACCTTTTTAAGTTGATAAGTGTTCCGAAGAATTAACACTGTTCAACAGAAGATAATGCTTTTCTCTTTGCTTTTGAGAACCTTCATTCTTGGTTTAGCTAAGCTAACTACACTCTTTGAAGTAGCTAACTGTGAAAAAAGTTTGTCTGGAAGCAGTCAATACTTTTCTCTTTAGTATTAATGAGCAAAGATAAGTATTTCTGCGTATTTTGTTGATTACTCTAAAATTTTAGACCTGAGTATTCCAAGATCCAAACTGGATATAGCTTTCGATGAGATTCGAGACATCACAAACCTACAAAAACATTAACAATTTTACTTAATTTTCTTTACGATTTGCTAATATCTTCCCCCAATCTGTATTTTTCACGAGCTGAAATCTCTAACTATTTTATAAATCTGCTTATACTACTCTTTTCTTCAAAGAAAGTATGTACTATTTTTCTTATTCTAACATTTTCGCTTCATAATTGATCTCAAATTAATCTTCAGCTTTCTCTCTTTTATTCTAAGACTAATTCTCCTTCTGCATGTTTTTTGTCTTCATACTTCTTTTTTCACGTATAATTGTCAACAAAGCTCCATGAATCCTTGCGCATTGACCTTCTTCCTAAAATCTGATACAATATCTCACTCCTTCGTATTATATACCAAAAGAATATTTTTTCTTTTATTGTCTGTATATTTTTGAGACCATAAGCCTCTCTATAGACATTTAGTAGTATAAACTAGTTGCTTCCTTATTTTTCGATATTTTTAGAGCCCGACTAGTACCAAAGAGATAACAAGTCAGACTGCTTGCAGAAGAAGATTCCGTTTTTAATGTAGCTTTTTCAGCTGAAAAATAAATCAACACTTACCTACCAGCCAAGCACTTCACAATGCTGTTAAACAAAGATACTTTAGTAGTTTTTTCCATCATCTGTAGTGACATTTTTTAGTACTAAGGCAACTCATCAACCAGACTATAGTCTTCTTCGTTTCCTTAGATAGTGTTCAGGAGATAACGTAGCTTGACTTACATTTTGGGAGGCAGTCCACCCTAACGGATCAAACTTTGAAAGTCTCTAACCGACTCCTATATTTCTGTTCTACTTTGCATTATTATAAAAAAGATTACAAATAAATGGTTAACTTTATACTTTTACTCAGATCGACGCCATCTCATAAATTTTTAATGATAAACACGATTTAAAAGGTAGGTTCAGAATCAAAAAAAACTAAACTAAGGCCTTTAACCTTATCAAATCCCAATAATGAACAAAAGTTCGATAAATAATGAAATAAGATAAGAAGCTACGTCTTGTTGAGAACCACCTTTTCCATTATTTATCTTTAAAATTGTTGAGTACAAATTATAAAAATTACAGGGTATACTACCTTCTCTTGTTGATTGTAAGTCAAAATGAGAGTAATATGATTTAAATAGAGCTGCCAATCATTTGAAGAGAGCGTCTCCCTTTCCTACGTTTTTCTTTTTGATTTCTTTGATCTCCATCAATACGACTGACTTGGCTCTGCCGACGACTATCACACGTCTTGTCTTGCAAATAGTACATTACAATCTCAAAGCTATTTTTTTGGTGGTCTTGGCTTTCTTTCTAAAGATGGGCTTGGTCTGACCTCCATAACCTGATTGTTTGCGGTCATAACGACGTCTACCTTGGGCAGCCTTGCTTTCCTTACCCTTCTTGTATTGGGCAACTTTATGGACAGTGTGGGTTTTGCAGTTGTAGCAGTAGGTCTTTCTGGTTTTAGGAATCACAACCATTTTATGACTATAAATATAGGATTATTTAATTAAAATAAATCATAAATCAATAAAGCAACCTCTATTCTTTATCTCACTTCCCACTTTTTACAAAGCTGAGCAGATACACCTGAAACTCATCGTATATTTTTGACAAACTCAGCTATATAACTTTATAAGGAAGATACTGTATTTTCCATTTGCAATTTATATAGAGGAGATAAATGTGACAATTTTACTTTTATTTGTTCGGTATCAACTCGAAGTGATAATGGATGGTCTATAATTGATGAAGGAAGGTTCTTATAAGAGCTAGAGATAAATTTTTAGGCATTAAATGTTTAAAATATAGATCTATTTAGCGTATGCATACATTCTGAATCTTAAAGTACTTGATTTATACAAACTGTCACAAGTTTTAAATCAGGCAAATCTATATTTAATGATCTTTTTTACAAAAAGATGATAATTACATTATATTATCATTTACTACCCATTATCTCACCATCTCTCCACAAACCTCTAGTTTCTTCATTTGTTGCATAGCTGTGATACACTCCTTCACCATTGGGTTGCCCATTTTTAAAATTTCCTTTCCAATAACCCTTCCTAAAATAAATCTTTCCTGCTCCACTTCTCTTGTCGTCTACATAATACCCATCGTATCTGACCCAATTTCCTTTGAATATTTTCACATAGTCTGCTTAGATCTCCTCTTCTCTTTACGGGATTTGATTTTAACTATACTCTACGCCTTTGCCATGGAATAATCCATTTTTAAATTAACCTTCATACCTCAGTTTCTTGCTATTGTAATATAGCTTACCATAACCCTACATCTTACCTTTATGCCATTCACCTATATAGGTCTGTCCATCACTATTTTGATAAATACCTTTGCCCTCTCTGAGAGGTTCATTCTCTTTCATCCTCTCTAAATTAAGAATCTGACCAATATAAGTCCCCATACTTCCTCTTGCAGTCGTATTATCACTATACCTCAATCTTTGATTCGCAATGACTGTATCTGTTGTATATCTATTGAAATTGGGCTCTTAATTATCAAGATGCACGTACTCTCCAGATATTGATATTTTTGGCTTCAAAAATGCAGAAATATAGTTGGGGTATTTGGGTATCGGCTGACGCAAATTTAATTTGTAGTCTTATTACTCAGCCATTTTCTGCTATGGGTGATGTTAATAGTTACCAGAGGCACGCACAGACTGCAAATCCATAAGTTTATTAATCGAAGTATTTGTTTAAATTCGATTCAGCAACCCTTTAAAAGTCAACCTTTGCCCTTCCTTCTCTTTGAGCAACTCCTGTACAATACTAATCAAATGAAAAGTATACTTACCATTACATTGCCTTATTAACAACTCGATTTCATCATAGTTTATAGTACAATCACGATAATTGTAGACATATTCTAGATTTTTCATTTTCATTAGAGATAGCAAAATCATACCAAAACTATAGGCCTGAGAAACCCATCCACTTCTGTAACTGTAATCACTCTTCTCAACTCCTGCTAACTACTCAGGTGAAAGATAGATGTTTTGGATACTTGCCATGTTTTAGTCTTTGAGAGCAATACGATAGTTGGATTCATATTTGAAGAGTTTAGGATGAGCTACTTTGATTTAATTACCTGCTCCACATAAATAGATGTTTTGAATTGACACAGAAGCATAATCTGTCAATTCCAGCCTCAAAAAGCCTTTAGTACACTCTAACTAACTCTAAATATACCTTTGATGATAGTTTTGATCTCATCTTAATTAAACTCTCTCCCACTCCTCTCCCTCACTTCAAATTCCTTCCTCAAATCAGTCACAATAAAATCATGTATAACATACAATTCCCTGCTTTTACTCATAAATCCTGATTTTTAGATATCTGCTATCAAATTAGTACTAACTATGTTTTTATTGGCAGGTCCATCAGAGCATTTTTGTAATTATTGCAAAACAGCCAACCGAGATTGATAATTATCTTTGTTGACTGTCTACTTCAACATTACATAAGATTTGCTATCTTATTTTGATTTCAGTACCTGACATTCACCGTAATATTGATTATACGTCAACGCTACTCCTTCATAGAGAGACAGTTGATATTGGATTTCAGGTGATAGCTATGGCCGCAAGCAGAGATTGCAACTCGAGTTACCCATATTTATCTCACTTCGTATAAATTATAATATAAACTGGAAAATGCAGCAAAGAAACGTCGAGTTAGCTTAAAGTATCATAGATCATAAATAAAAAGACTAACGGGTGGCATAGATGATCATTACAATAGCTTCTTCATCATTGACTTGAACTCAAACAACGATATCTATAGTTAAAGATCGAGATACCTATTAGTCATGGTCTGAATCAAAATATTTTATGATTTATTTGTAGTAAGACTCACTAATCTGGTCGCCCAATGTTGTTTTTAATTCACCCGCAGAGAGTTTACCACTTGAGTCCACGTCAATCAGTCTAAAAGTTTTCTCAAGGTTCTAATCAGTTATCACCTTTCTCAAATCAGATGAAGCTACTAAAAATTCTGTATAAATCATGACGATACCTGAATAGTCGATATTCAAACTATGATTAAAATCTATCTTAGACATGATCTTTGCCGCTTCAACTTTAGCTTTATTCTCCGGCATATCCTAAAACTCCACAAGAGCAGTCTTCAACCCAATCTAAGTGATCACTCCTTCCCCTTCAACATCAATAGAATGAAAGCAACGAATAATCGAATCCTAGTTTTCAAAAACCACTACAAAATTAATCATCAAAACCAACACAGCCAACTGCATCTCCGCCAACTTCAAAGTACTAAATTTTCTGAGGTTGTTGAAAATCTGCAGGATACACTGATGATCAGTATTACTTATGATTTTTTTGCTTAGATTCTTACGAAACCATGGATGTACAAATATTTACTAAATTTTTATCCTCTTCTAAGGTTATTTTTAGAGTAGTTTTGAAATGAGGTTTTTTACATCGGGTAGTTTGTTATAGATATTGTGATTCAAATTCAGAGGGTTATTTTAAATTACTTTGAAGATCTCATCTTGATCTTTGCCAGGAAAGGGAGGACTTCCTGTCAGCAAAATATGCAAGAAGACACCTAGTGACCAAATATCGCATCTGTAATTATATTTCTTTTTGATAACCTAAGGTGCAATGTACGAAGCCTTTTTATTATAAAAGTACTGTCCCCACACGTTTATACGGTCCTGGCTCTTTACTTTCGAATACACACGCAGTTCCGAAATCTATAAGTTTTAAGATCTTCGATAAGGGATCATAGATCATATTTTCTAGCTTGATGTCCCTACATTAGCTATAAAAGTACCGATGCATTATGTTGTTTTTATGAAGATAGTTCAGACAGAGTAAGAGCTGATGGAAAACTTTAAAAGCTTATTGTTACTCAAGTATTTTGTGTTCCTTGAAATATTAGAAGAGTTCTTTACCCTTGATCAACTCAGCCACAACATAGAAATGTTTACTATCTTCGTACAATTTATATAGTTTCATTATGTTGGGATGATCCTACCTAGACTCATTATTACTAATCCCCGCAATAAATCAAACTAATTTTTCAAAGTCTGCTCAATCCCAGGCACTCTATTTTTTTACACCTTTTTGACACTACAAACACACCCCGACAGTAGAGATCTCGATTTATACACAGTGGCGAATGTACCTTGCCCTATTTTATCTTGCAAAATATAAAATTTATCGATATTGGCTATCTCAGTTTGTGTGACCATTTGCTTATAGAAAAAACTTGAACTATCACTTATGTATTTTTTTTAATTGTTATTGTTCTCAGATGTTTGACTACCTCCCATTATAAATATATCTTTTACTTATAATAAGCAAATAAGTTAGACTATATAAAGAATTATTTTAAGTTCGGCTATCTATGAACGATCAGAGTTTGTTGAAGCTGACAATGTCAATTGATTGGACATCATCATCCCAGGCAGTGATCTTGTCAAAGATGTCGTCAGTGGCAACTTTATCGTCTTCAATGACACATCCGACTTGGAGTTTTTAGATCTTTCCGACAACGGGGATCTTTTTAGGGTGTTGGTTCCAGACAAGACCATCCATAACAACTTCCTTTTTGATTTTTTCCCATAGACCATCAAGATCAAATCCTTATTCGTAGACCTTAACATCGAATACAACGATGGATTTAGCAACTGGCTTTTCTTTCTTCTTCTTTTCCTCAACTTTTGGCTTGGGTTTAGCGGGAGCAGGCGCAGGAGTTGAATCATCAGCAAAAGGATCAAAGTCATCATCATTAGCAGGCTTGGGTTTAGCGGGAGCAGGCGCAGGAGTTGAATCATCAGCAAAAGGATCAAAATCATCATCATTAGCAGGCTTAGGTTCAGGTTTCTTTTCTTACTTCTTCTCAGCTTTCTTTTCTTACTTCTTCTCAGCTTTCTTTTCTTGTTTGGGTTGTTTAGCTCTGAAAGCTTTGTGAGCTTCCTTGGGAAGATCAGCACTTCCGATAATTGCATCGGTGGCAACAAGTGACAAGTACCACGCAGTAACATTAGGATAAGCTTTTCTTTCTTCTTCTCCAAGAGTGGTCAAGACAACTGCAATGCTAGTAGCCAAGCTGTAGTCAGCAAGAGAAGCACTGTCTCCAACCAAAAATTTCTTTCCGTTAAGGTGAGACTCAACGAAAGCCAAGAATTTGTGGATGTCAGCAAGGAGTTTAACTGAGTCAACTTCTCTTCCATCTCTGGCAATAGCAACACCTGCAACTGCAGCTTCGAAGTCGCAAGTAGTGATGTCAAGCCATTGACTGATGAGAGCTCTTTGGTAGAGATTGTCACCTCCGTAAAGGTTGTTTCCGCTAAGGGCAGCAAGATATCTGATGATAGTGTTTGAAGAGAAGAAGGTTCCTTCATTAGTTTCGAGGAGTGGCAAAGTGTTGAAGACAGTCAACTTGGAGAGATCAGCATTGGAGTCATGGGGGACATCAGTGACCTCAAGTTTAAGAGCATTGATAACAGATCTTATCTTTCTGTATCTACTGTTGGTGGCACCATCATTGGAGTAATGTAGCTTCATAATGTTGAAATGATTATAAAAGAAAGATATTTGACCAAATATAAATATGATGCGATTAAATTTATTCACATCTCATTATAAGACCCAAAAGGAAATTAAAAAATAGTTTAGAGCGTTCAAAAAACATCATTTTAGAATATTTAATAGTCTTAGAGGAAGGCTCTTAGTTCTGTGAACAAGGCATGCTAAATAGTGCAATGTTTACATCTTTTTTTAGGATTTAAATCTTGTGATTTTGCTAGTAGATCCAGTTACCGATACATGTTGACAATTTAGATTTTATCATACTACGGATCTCAGGTGTTAGCATTCTACCAAATCTACTCTCACCTCGATATAATTTAAGAATTGTTTTCAGTTAGTGGATTCCAGTTTGAGGACTTTTCTAGAATGTTAGTAAAAGTATCAACTCCTCAAACTGCTATCTTTTTTTCAATAGCAACTCAACCACTTATTACCTTACAGAGGTCTTGTAGTTCAAAAGAATACGAGGATGACAGATCAAAAAGTATATTTTTTCTTATATTTCTTCGTTACTTTCATTATCTAGACATAATCTAAGAGCTTCAAGTATTTTTCCTTCAGAAACTAGTTTTTACACTACTAAAACAGATTGATTTTTAGCTTTAATTCGCCTACTAGGATCAATCATCGATAGTATCAAAGAAAGTCTCTGATCATTATGACTGTAGAGTTAGGAAATTCTTTTTTGAAGTTGGTGTTGATAATTAAAGTACATAATTTCGCCATATCTTTGATCATAATTTAACCAGTATCTCCTCTATAAATACGAAAGTTTAAAGAAATTAGAAATAGCCCACAGTCCAAAGAGCTACTCACGATTAGGTTTAACCGGCTAAAATAGTTCCAATTTGATTTTGGAGTTTTGGTTGAATAAAAAGAGGTGGAATAGTCGTAATTAAAGTCCATAGTTAATATTCTTGTTACTCTTGATTTTGTTAGAATCTATAATCTAACGAAAATACTGAGTGGTATCTCCTAGAAAATACCAAGCACTAAATCCAAAGCATAAAAGCCACTACTAAAAAACCAACTTCGAAGTATTGTTGCTCATAGCTATCTGAAGTGACTCTTAAATTTCTAACAAATTTTGCTTAGATATCTATCTAAATTTACTATCCTATAGTTGAGTTAGCAACATAGCTTAGTTCCAACGGTTATTGATGATCAAAAAATCAGTTGCGAGCTATGGCTTTCTTAATACAAGTGCAGAAGCCACTTTATTTTTTATAGGATTACTCGTAAATTGTTAGGAAAATTCTTGTCTGATAACCCAAGCAAGCCAATCTTTAATTGCATTTTTTCTTAGTTACTTAGTAATAGAGTACTTTTAACTCAGTTGAGGTGTGTATTTGGTGCCTGTTTTAAAGATAAAAGCTAACTCTTCAGCAAATAAAATTGCATATAAAGATAGCAATCTCTTTACAGCAAAAGAGTAATTTTATTGACAGACGAGTTTTGATATATTTTCAGTTGTCAATTGTTCGCCCAAATGCAAGTAGCTCTAAAAACCTTGCTATAGAGGATCAGCTGTTTTGTTTCTCTCCAAAAATAGTACTTTCTGATATTTTTAGTAATTTTTGAGCTAACATACCTCACCATCTGCTGAAAAAAATACATTCTGAAGGAAAGAAGTATGATGGATCGAATGTTCATAAGGTCGGTAATTGTATTCTGTTCGGTTTTCATTCTCCACTGCCAAAGCTTGGGCATTCTCACTGATATTTAGATCATAGAGCAGACCTTACCTCTCAACAATTTTATTTGAAATTGCAACAACATAGTTTTTGAATCCATCTACGACACCACCAATACTGTTTTATCCAGACATTGTGTCCTTTTATTCGAGTAATCGATACTCCTCTTCAAATCTTAAAGACGTAAGTGGTATTCTATTTTATATCTATGGACCCATATTGCGCCTTTATTACATAATTCGACTTCGTTTACCCAATATCAAAGTCTATGCTAATCTTTTACGTTCCTTACTTTGTTTTTTTGGTGGTGGTGGACCTTAACCAAAGGTGTAACGTGTGAAATGAGGAATAGCAATTGTATAGGTTTTTCTCTAACATTCTGATTTAACTATTTTTGTTCCATTGTTTTTACAAATCTAGGCCAGTTTATGCATATCTACTGTTTGAGCACTAATAAATGTAAACAAACATGGTCGATTAAGTTCTTTTCCTTGCGCGGGTTTACCCTTATTTTCAACATAAACTTCAATCTCGCGGTCTCTTATGATGACAGTTTAGATCAAAGGAGCAGCTAAATGTGAGAGATCAACATTACCTTTCCAACTCACCCTTCCAAATTGATTAGAAATGACCAGATGTTGACATTTTCCACCATGATAGAATAATTATTGCTGAGAAGGTATTACTGTATAACCTTAAGCAAGTGCAAATCTTTAAGTTTGGTAGTTTGACATACGCTCGATGTAGTTAAAGGTTTGCCTTTATGGTTATTTTTTGTTTTGGGGGAGATGCTAACGAATGGTTGTTGGCATTATTATAAAGCAAAATTATGTCAAATCTAAATATCATAAAAAAAATGTCAAGGAATTTATTCAGTATCTAAACTAAAATGTTTATGACTCAAATTCAAAAAGCATCGATTTTGGAATATAGTAATCGATACTTCAGTCCACTTCTCACAAGTTACTTTCCGCCATTTCCTCTAAACAGTTAAGTTTCTTCCCTGCTTATTTTTTATTTGTCTTAGATCATTTTTATTTCAAGCTAGCAACATTTAGGTCTTGATAAATAATTATTTATTTCATGAAATACTAGCAAAAAGAATCTCTCTTCAACTTACAACAACAAATCAAAGAAGAACTTCTCAAAATGCCATCTGCATCCCGAAAAAAATCATTGGATCTAAGACATACTCTCGGAGGAAATCCTAATCATTAAGTCATCAAATCAGCACTTAAAAAAATGAATTCTCTGAACTGCTACAATCTTGATTCAACAAGAAAAAGAGAAGTCTCTCTCATCTCTACACGCCTACCAGAACATTCAAAGTCTATCAACATGGGAAAAAAGAAACAAGAAGATATACCCAAAGAAACAATAAATTTTAAATTCGAGGAGAAAGGGAAACTAAAGAAAAAAATGAGTAAACAAGAAAGTTCCAAACCTTTTATGAAATTAAAAAGAGGAGAAACGTTACCTACGTAGCTTTCACCCCAAAATTTGGGTACCACTCGTTAAAGAAGGCAATTCAATTGCCCTAGAAGTTCTGAAAAGGGAAGATAACATCTCAGTCCTGAAGAATATGAGAAGATAATCTCCGAGCAAAGATTGTTGATCGACAGACTCTAAAAAATAATCGAATCTTTAGGATAAGACTGAAGATTTAATGATTATTTTCAATAATATTTCTGATCATTAACTTTACTTTTCAGTAGAGCATACTCTTGCTGTCTCATTTTTTTAGTCTAATATGTCATGAACTCTTTAAAATTGACTAAAATGTCATTCTACACTTCAAGCTCCAACTTCGATCTCTCTATCCGTTCAGTAACCTCTTTTATCTATTGCTCAAGTCGATCATTTTTCAACTTCTGTTGCTCCTCAAATCTCACCAATGCCAACAAAATCTACTTGATCTCTTCATCCTCCTCATGAAAACTATGCAGTTGCTAGGAAGTCACCTCATATCTATCCACTCCCACTCCCATATTTTACTTCTATACGATCATTTTTTTCAAAAGACGAGTCGAACGATTACCGGTATTCAATTTTTTACCTGATTTCGATGAAACTAAAGTTTTTTAGAGTCTATTGAGTTGTGTGTCGACATTCAAGCATTGTTCTTTACTACTAACAATACCGTTAATGAGCTTGAATTTGAATGAATTCGTATAATCTGACTACAACTCCACGTTTTTAGAGAGTTTCAAGCCAGCTTTACTCGGTTTCCTCTTCAACAATTTGTTGCTCAAAATCTCATATGTACTTTTATTGATATTTATGCAACTATTGATACTTTACCTAAGTGAGCAATCAACATAGCCATCCTCTGAGAACCTTTATTCGTTATTTAGTGAGTCTTTGGATGATAAAAAATCTTCCGTTGATCTCTGCATTTATATTATAATCAGTCTTTAGATAATATCGTTAGTTTAAGTTTAATTAAAATGGAGATAGAATTAGATACATTTGATAGAAAATTTAAGATAAATAATCTTACAGTAATTATAGTAGAAAAAATGGGTTAATTTAATATCTTTTATTTATTAACAAATGATCTATAACAATTTTGGTCATTCTGGGCTCAAAATTTCAGCCATCTCGCTTGCAACAGCCAACACCACCGATCCCAAAGAGATTTAAAACTATCAAAAGATCATCGAACTTGCCTATAAAAAAGGAATTAACTACTTCGATACAGCTTAAATCTATTGAGGAGGAACCGCATAAACCTTATTTGGTAGTTGTCTAAAAAATCTGAACATTCCACGTTCATAGATCATCGTAGGAACCAAGATATTGACTGCATTAAAACCTGATAGAAATTCAACTATGAACACCAATCGTAAACATATCAAAGTGTGAAAAAATCCTTAGAAAGATTACAACTTGACTACGTGGATATTTTATATGCACACATCTACGATAATGAAACTCCTCTCGAATAAATCTGCCGTGGTTTTCATGAAGTAATCGAAGAAGGTCTATCTTTCTACTGGGCTATTAGTAATTGGTAACCATAATGCGTTTATAATGCATTGGCTATATGCTAAAACCTCAATTTGCATAAACCTATTGGAGTACAAAATAACTACAACATGTTTACGAGATAAATCAACTAGATCTAATACGAATCTCTGTTTAAAAAATACAAACTTGGGTTAATTGCTTGGAGTCCACTTGCAGGAGGGATACTGACTGGAAAGTATCTTAAGTAAAATGAAGATATTGGGAAAACACGCTTCAAGGATTTAAGTCCTGCCCATGAATTATACAAAAAGATGTTTTACAATCCATATGTCACAGAGAAAAAAAATAGTGCTCTCAAAAAGTTGGAAGAATTTGCCAAAGAGTTAGGATGTAAGTTAGTTCACCTAGCCTTAGCGTGGGTCTTAAAGTTCCAGTATACAAATTCTGCTCTGATTGGAGCTCGTAACAGTGAACAGCTTTAGGATTGTTTGTTGGCACTTGAAGTAGCTAAAAAAATAGATACCTAAACTGAAAGAAAAATCAATGACATTTTAGATAACACTCCTGAATCAAGGATGGACTACACCAAAAGGACAAAGCTCCCATCTATCCGTCCAGTGAGTATCCCTCCTTCCAAATGATTCTTCATAAAATAAAATTTGTTATAATTGTTGATAAAATGATGACATCACTTATTTGTTATGATTTAAAACAATTAATCGATTCCAGTAATAAATATCGCTATCTCTGTATAATTAATTTAAACGACGTTGCTGAGCACGTCTGCAATCTTTAACAGTCCTTACAACCTTTAATTCATAATTTACTTATTGACTAACCTAATATTTCTAACATTTTTGAATGATAAAAAATAAGTAAAAGAACAAAACAATTTGATCTTAGTTAAACTTTGAATAATATGCTCAAAATTAGATACTTTAAAGCAATTGCAACAAAAAAATTTGATCTTAGTTAAACTTTGAATAATATGCTCAAAATTAGATACTTTAAAGCAATTGCAACAAAAAAATCGGAATGAAGATTACCTCAAATATCGATCTTCAAATATCAAAAAAAAACAAAAATTTACTATCCCATCACTAAAATAACTATATTTACTTTCTGCCCATTCTCTCTCATGTCTCCGCCTAAGTCCCATCTGCACATTCAAAATAATAATTATTATTATTTTCAACATAAACAGAAGATGTTAACCTCACTCAGTATGTTTCCTTATTCCGCCTTCTGGAGAATTGATGGTGAAGGTTTTATGAAAAATTCTTGTGGTGGAATTGCCACTGTCATCGCGATCGTCATTCTGATAGCTTTGTCAATTTTAAAAATGAATGAAGTCTTTCAAATGAAGACTATTATTGCCAGCTCTTCATCCACGATGAATCTTTAACCTCCCATGACAAATGTAAGTACAAACCAGGACAACCCAGAATTCATGCCCTACATGCTCGGTTTCGGTTTTTATCAAGATGCTTTTTTTAACAGCAGTAATTCCATGATTGCAGAATATGTAGTGATGACAAGGAACTCACTTAATAACAAAACAATTCAACGTACTAAAATCCCTCTTTAAAATTGTACAAAAAATCATTTTTCTGTGATACCCAATATCGAAACAAAAGCTACCCAATGGGCAATCAATACATGGCTATGTCTCCCTCTAAACCAAACTTATGAGATTGGTGGGTCCTATTAATTAAGCAGCACTTACAAAAGCATCCATATAAATGTTAATTGTGACAAATCATAAAACAAAAGAGACTGCGGCTACGTAAAACAGTATACTCTCAATGCTTTTGTCGATCCAACCAGTCTTAATCCTTCAACTTACTATCTCAGTTAGGATACTTTTCTAGTCAAGGCTCAATCTTCAATGACCTATTCGAGTAAAGTTACAAAACATACGCTTATAGTTGATCGTAACGTTTGGCCAACTGGTTCCAAATTACTCAATACAACAAGTATCGACACAAGTCCTATCGTGCTACAAGAAAGTACATAATTAAGCGCGATAATCCGAACCTTATTAAAAATCGAGGTGAGTGGTAAATCTATTACATACAAACGAAGTTATCTTAAAATTATCGACGCTCTTTCCTATATCGGAGGTATCTTCAACTCCATTCTCGCAGTTTTCTTCTTCATCGAAGGTTTCAACAGATATTTCTTCGAGATGAGATTTTCAAATGAATACTTCAAAACAAAATAAACCAAAAAAATCGATTTCATAACATACTTGAAATCGACTGCCTATCCCCTCCTGAAAGATAAGATCGGATACTAGCCAAAATCAAGGTAGTGGAAAAATTGCAGTAAACATGGAGATATCAAAAAAACTGTGAATAAATTACTTGATGTTATTTATCTGAACAAAAGAATCGCTTTTTTGGAGGAAGCCATTTCAGTTTTGTTTACTTAGCATCAATTGAAGGGTTTACACTTGATGAAATCCATGACGAAATAAGAGGCCGAGAAGAGACACTTCCAGCATAAATTTAGAGAAAGGCTGATTTATTTCATCCATAAGACTAAGGCCAAGAAAGGTGGAAAGATAAAGATCGACGACTAAAGCTAAGATTAATATGATTACGATGATTACGATCTCTAATAGTAGCTAGAGTAAGATGACAAAGAGAAAGGATCGGATAAGTAGAACTAGGGCTTAGAGTCACAAAACAAAATCAGATCGACCGAGCAACTCTAAAAAAATCTAATGTTAAAGGGCACTGTTGGTTCTTTTGACACTCACAACAAGATGGTAAGTTAAAATGACGGTGATAAAGCAGGTACAAATAAAAATTTATTAAACGAAGATGATTTTGGAGAGATCGTCAACGCTGCGGAGGAAGAGTACAAAGCCGAATTAGTTGACCAGTCTCCGCAGATGATCATGCAGAGATAGAAACATCGCAGAATTTTAAGGGAGTAGGTGGCGTATATCGGTAAAATCGATGAAGAAACTCTCAAGGTGAGCTAAATTATCGATGAGCTGGAGGAAGATTTAAAAGTATTGATCGAGTAGGCTGAAAATAATTCAAATCCCATCAGTGTGAACATCTACAACAAGATGGAAGGTTGGTTGAAATAAGAGCTGAAACTGGTCATTTATCAACAGGTGAAAGGCCAAGCCTTCAACAAAATCAGATCCTCATCTAAGATTAAGAAAGCGA
>Ga0194117_10003727_pt1 | contig 15096 bp, 7 predicted proteins | sample TA2MahsurfametaG_FD_160579 | JGI IMG/M metagenome (GOLD analysis project Ga0194117, IMG submission 160579) | Freshwater microbial communities from Lake Tanganyika, Tanzania - TA2015009 Mahale N1 surface | ecosystem: Environmental > Aquatic > Freshwater > Lake | place: Tanzania: Lake Tanganyika...
AAAAGTAAAATCTATTTAGTGCTGTGTCATGTTATCTAATTGCCTTTTCTCAACACTAAACTTCACCTCTAATACCTGAGGGTTATCTTTTTCGAAATATTTGTTATAATTTTTCATCCTATCTGCCTCCACAATCCAAACTTAGTCTTCAACTTGCTAAGAACTGATCATCTTACTGAGATGTATTTTCAAAATTTAAGCGATTCGTTCATGTATTGAAGGTAAATTTTTAAGTTACTTTGCTTTTGTTTTTTGATTTTATGTTCTCTTTCTTTACTTTAGAAATTTGGAAATTAAAAAGCAGTTGTATTATCATGCTTTCTTATTTAACAAGTTTTAGGAGTTGATTACTTGCAGACTCTAAAATGAAGTATTAAATGAATTTTTAGATTTTGAGTAGATTGTAAATTGCGAATAAATATCTTCATTTGTTGTCTTATTTCTGGTAAATTTTTATCGACGATTTTTAGATTTCTTCTAGGAATTGAGTTCTTTGTGAATGATATGTTATTTGATGGGCATAAAATGATACTTAGGGCAATCAAACTAAGTATGTTTAGTGACACAATTTTTGCAAATAAACACTTCGAATTAATCTATGTGATACATACATTTGTCTTTCAACTGGCAGTAAAGTTAAAAATCTATCTGAGAATCTCTTAGAATATTCACGAGGTTTTAAAAGTTGAGGTAATATAGTAACGAGTACATCGTTGAAATTATTTTATAGTTGGATCTTTGTTTTGTTATAAAATTGGAATGCAAAAGAAAAGGTCGATCTTCTTGGGACACTTTTACTTTGTTAATTAAAAAATGATTAAAGGAAATATTCCCTATTTTATTTGATTTGCACCCAATCTCTCCATCTTTGAGAATAAGGAGGTCAAAGTTTGTTTCACTGCTCAACAACACCTCAAGAGGATGGGTAATCTTGGCTTTAATGTGTTCTGCTAACGCACAAAGTGTTTTCTCCATCAAGCTATTGAAGAAATACACACCTTTAAATATAATTTTATTGCTCTACTTTAAATACTAGGCTTTGTAGTTCGGAGGTAAGTTCTCTACAAATTTCGCTTATTCATCAATGTTGGTAAGTTTCTTAATGTTAGAATGTTCCTCGATAAAGTTGTTTATCTTCCAGTTTAGCTCTTCTGATACTTTGTTCTTCTCGACCAATTTTTTGAACACTTTTAAGTTTCTATGCTTCTCCTAATCCTGCATACGTATGTTTGAAATGAGAGTTCCAACGCAGTTAATATTGTAAGCCAAAATCACACAGCTGATTGTCTCAATGAAAATCATAATCAACGCTTACTGGTAGCTATGAGGTGTTATGTCACCAAAACCGATCGTTAACATGATAGTGGTGCTCCAGTAGTAAGACCACACATACTTTTCATACCACTATGCATTCTCAAGTCCTTTTTAAGTGATCCAGTTCTCGCTTGGGCTTACGTTGGTCATGCAAAGCAGTATAATCGAAAGAATGTGAGCATAGAGAAAGTTGAAGAAAAAGACCTTTGCAAGAGACCAGTATTGCTCTTTATAGTAATTTTTAATAAAAAATACTTCAAGTTTTTTTATCTTTTCAAACCAATGTGGTAGCTTGAAGAGCATAAAAACTTTGCAGAGGTTGAGAAGATTGAACTGAGAGTTAGTAACTGAATTAAGTATCATCACAAGAAAATTAACTAAATCGACAGCCAGACTTTCTTGAGCATAATCTTCAGCTATTTCCCCTAAAGTATCTAGTTTTCTTCCCAAACTGAACCTTACTGTTATCAAGTTCAGAATGATTTCTACAAGATAGATGACTAATCCAACTATTTAAAAGAGTTTGATGGTCTTAGTTTCTCTCAACTAAGCAAACACTATGGTGATTGTAAAAATGAAAAGTAAAGCGATAATGTTGATTACAAACACTGTGCTTAGAATCCTACTTGTATTTTCAGCGATCTCAACTCCTTAGACATTTGACAACGCTATTTTCTAGCTATATTCTTTATTTTCAAAAACTTTATGTTAAGAGTAAACGTTGTTTCTCCTCAATTTTTAAATGAAGTTCCACTTCAACTGGTTGATTTTTTTTATCAAAATCACATCCTTTAGTTTTGTCTTAAGTTATTTTCTCCTACCTCTTTTCTGCAATCTACCCGACACAATATCAATGCTCCCCTAAAGTTTATTATTTTTAGATTAAAGTATGCTTACTTCTTCTTGATTGGATTTTCCAAGTGGCTTACTTGTGAAAGACTACTCATTGTATCTCATTTATTGATAGTTGGCTAAAGATTTCTTTTTAGAAAGTGACCCTTCAACTTATCTGTTGATTTTTTTGTTTGGCGGTTCTGCTAAACTTTTGAAGTGTTTATTTGGATACAAGACTTCCTATTCTGGGAATTTATCAAGCACTACATCCTAACAATCCTTCAAAGTATTTGTAAATGCTATTTTGAACATTTATAAATATAATAGAAAACTTAAAACAAACAAAAAACTAGATAATTGTTATTCAGGAAGTCGTAGTTTAAGTCATTTTCTTGATACTTTTTAAAATTCAAGATTTTGACTAAGACATTTTTATGTTGCAAATCTTAGTAAATAAGGGAGGTTTATTAATTTTATATTAATTTTGAGTGAACATTTAGTAAGATTCAAATAATACTATGAAATTTTTTAAATTGATTGTTTATTTTTAATTAAGAATCATGAGTAGGAATCTTTTACGAAAAATGTTGAATTTTTGATTAATAACTTTACAAGCATACTTATTTATCATTTTACTTTCATTCTTAACATATTAATTAAAAATCAACTTATAAAATTTAAATTTTTGATTACCTGCATAAGGAGCCATTTTTGACATTAAACGCTTTTACCAATAATCAATTTTTCACTCTTCTGATTAGTATTGATGTAAATTTGTTGAAATGAACATAATTTCATTAAAAGCTTTACCACATATATTTTTTTGTACTAACTATTCATTACTTCAAAATATTAATTTTAAATTTTGCTTACTTTACTGTTCATAATAAATAGTAACAAAAATGGATAAGATTGAATCGTTTACTAACTTAATGAATATGTTGAAGTATACTGATTATTTTGTTCAATTGTTATAAAATCATATAAAGTTTATCTAATCTAATTTCTCTTAAGATTTTACAATTACCTTGTTTTTAAATATTTTGGCTTTTGTAACTTTTACAGTGGGAAATGAGTTTAAATAAAATTGATTTTTTTTCCAATCTAAAAAATTGATTTCGAGTCGACCAGATTAAATGAAACAGTATTACAAAGAAATTTCTTAGCCTCCAGTTAGTGTGTAAAAAAAGAGTTACACTGAATTTGAATCAATTTTACCTAAACTATCAAAGATTGAAAATTAATATCGGAAGCTTAGTCCTAAATTCGATAAATTTCCAAACAAGAAAACCAAAGAACAATAAACTAATAGTTGATAACTACCTAAATTTGCGAAAACAACAAAAAAAACATAAAAATCGAAGAATAAATTCTTCAACTTCAAGACGTTTTTCCATCTCAATAGCAATAATTTCATTTCTCAAATACAGAATTCTAATCAAGAAGATCAAGAAACCAGAGGGCGTAGAATAATTCCAAAAAAATGATTAACACCTCCCAAAGTTAAAGAAATAAGAAATGAAAACTGAAATTTAATTTCTATAATAAATGTACTGTGATTTTAACTGGCAATAGACCTAAATCAAAGATAATGAGCGCGGTTCCCCAAAAGAAAGATGGGGACATAGGTTGCTCAAAGTCAACTCTTCATTGTTATTATTTGGTGGCTTTGGAGGAATTCCTGAAGGTTAAGGAAATTATTTAAATGATCTATGGAAATTCGACTTAGAAAATTCAACTTGGGAGCCTCTAAATACTACCGGAGACTGCCCTTAACCACGCTCAAACTACACAATCCATTTTAATGAAGTTAATAACCAAGTTATCGTCTTCGGAGGGGGTGCCTCTAACAAAATCCGATATAATACAATCTATGTCCTGGATTTATAAACCAGTATATGGCGTAAAGTAACGCCTCCAGAAAATTCTGAATCACCCTGGGAAAGGACTTATCACTCTTCATAATTTGTCTATCCCTATTTGGTCTTGTTTGGTGGCGAAGGAGTCTCTTATATCTACCTCAATGATACATGGATTTTTGATGTTCGTACAGAAGAATGGACTAAGCTCAATCCTAAAGGAGAAGTACCAGTAAAAAGAAGATTTGCTAGCAGTGCCTTGATTGGCTCCGATTTTTACATTATTGGTGGCTGCAATGATAACTATAGTTTGGTTGGTGACATGTACAAATTATCTCTTAAACCTCTCATTTAGGGAAAAAAATAAGATCCTGAATGGTAATGCGTAATCAAAAACGATAGTATGCTTTAAAGATGGGGTCATTCTAGTGATGTCTTCAATTAAAAGATTTATATTTTTGCTGGGAGAGTCAGCTCTTCTCATGATAATAGTGATTTCCTTTAGTTTGATCCTTCTACAGGAAAACTTTAGAAGATAGAAACTAAGGGTAAGGTTCCTAAACCAAGAAGAAGACATGGAAGTTCAATTGTAGGCGATTGCCTCGTTGTTTTGGGAGGTTATAACGGAAATTATCTTAAAGATTTTTACTACTTAAAACTAAAGAAAGAATAAGAACCATCTTTAGTATCTGTAAAAGAGTTAAAAAATTACAAATAACTTCATAAAGAGCTCAAAAAATCCGAAGAATAATTCTCCAATTCAGAGTCTATTCATATATCCGTAAAAGGAAAGAGAACTAAAATTAACACAGATTTGAAAATGCTTACTAAGAATCCTTTCTTCAACAATTTGTTAAAACATAATGAATTCTCTGTTTAGTTACCTTCTTTCTGTTCTGTTTAGATTTTCAGGTGTGTTAACATTGCCCTCACCAAAGGTGTTTTCTGTTTGAGTGAGACTTATGACACTAAATTTTATACCCAAATTGTGTAAAGTCTATCATATTTCTGCTGTCAAGAAGAAATGAAAGCAGTAGAGAAATATCTGATTAGTAAGTTAACTCCTTAAAATAACCTTTAGTTATTATAACTTTCAGTTAATTGTGATCTTGAAAAACTCAATCATTTTGCTTCAATTTAAGAGCTAAAAAAAGGAAATCTAAAAGAATTCGGATATTGCAAAACACCGCAAAAAGATGTAATTGAAGAAACACCAAAAAATATTAATTCTTAAACTTCATTTAAAAATACTCATACCCACCAAAAGCTGGCGAAATCGTTAGAAGAAGCCTACCATAAAAGTGCTTTCTAAATCTAACAAAAATTACTCAGATGTACAAATGTTAGTATTACCAAACGAACAAAAAAATTCTTAAAATCTCTCTTTACACTCTCTAGCTCTGCCTCAAAAGTTGAGGAAATCAGTAGACAGTAGTAGAAAAAGCAGAGATGCTGCGGTTGGGTATTTTTATAATATGTACAAAGCTTATGGGCATAATGAATGCTCTATAGCTGATTTTTATATTTCTAAACTTCTTACATTGATTATCAATCAGTCTTTTAAGCTGTAATATTTAAATGTGTCTGGGTCCCGAAATTATTCCTCCAACCGATAAAGGCCGCTCCTACAAAACAGGTCTAAAAATACTCATAATAGCTCAATGTGTAGTAGTCCTTCTCAATTTCATAGCTGCTAGGCAATTTCTGCAACAAGCTGTCTTTGGACTTTTCTTCATTTTCATCCTGTACATGATACAACATCAGTGCAGCTATCAAGGTATGATGCTCTTCATCTTCATCGCAATTTTCTTTGCTGTGTCTTTCATGATTTACTTCCTCACTCCCATCCAAAACAACAAAATTCCCAGTACTTCATTTGACAAGTTTCTCTATGCAGATTCTATACTCAGCTTTGTGTACTATGTAGCAGCTATGATATATTGTTTCTTCCCTTATAGAGAATTTAAAGCTATAGCTTTTAATTAAAACCCAGCCTTAAGAAATTTTTTTTAAGGAGGAGACGGATAGCAGCAAAATAACCCCGTTCAGGATGATAATGTGAACAGAGTAGACTATCAACCCAACTATGGAAACATCGACTACGACCGTAACAGGCGCAACAACGATAACGGTACATTTTAAGTTTTCAAAGGACAGGGAGTCAGAATCGGATGATACACAAATATTTTATTATCTATACATGACATTCTCTAATCAGCACCTGTAACTTGGGTAAAGAGAGGTATTACTTAAATTTTATTTATTTGGGATTAGTAGAGTATTCAAAGTTTAATATACTTTTTTAACTACTGGATTAGACTTAATCTGTGAAAGTATTTTTAATTGCGTACATTTATTCGATGCCTTTTACAATTCCATACTCAAATATCCTTTATTCATCTGAAATTTTACCTAAATAAGGTATGATCAGATTCTGTAGTTTTATTGTGAATAAACGAGAGTTTAATTAACTATCATATTTAACAATCAAACTTAAAACAAAATGATCCCCAACAATTCGCTCCAAGATTAAATGCTCAAAGCATACATCTAATCAGTATTCAACACCTATGATACTGATCGAAACGGTTCACTTGATGTTAAAGAAATGACAAAATTTTTCAACGATCTTTTCCGGAAACTCAATATCAATGTAACCGTCACATAAGCTCAATCACTCCAAGCCATACAATCTATCGATTAAAATAGTGATGGCCTTGTCGACAGGCAGGAATTATTCAAAGCTTTTAAGATGATGCTCACTCCGTAAGTTTACTTTGAATTAGAAAACCCAATCCTCCACCCCCGATGCAACCCAATTACGGTCAAGGTTACAACCCATACGGCAATAATATTTATAACAATCAATCTCCCTATAATCAACCGGGATACGGCAACAACCAAGGATACAATAACCAAGGTTATAACCCTCAAGGCTACGGCTATAATAACAATAACTTTGGGCCAAGTTACGGTCAAGGCTACCCAAATCAAGGCGGATTCAATAACAGTAGAATTGTAATTATACAGATCAAAACTATCCTGGAAATAACTATGGCCAAGGTGGCTACAATCCGATGTATAGCACTCAGCCTCGGCCTAATCAAATGCACAATACGCAGCCATACCAGCAAAACTATAATCCGTACAAATGATTTGCTAGGGTGTAATGATAAATGTTCCAACTATTCTTTAATTTTTATCTATCTTTCTATGAATGGTTTCACGATCCTTTCACAATTTTAGAAAATAACCCCGAAGAAGGAAGAAAAAGAGTTGATTCTTGTGCATTTTCTTGTACAAAAATATAATCTTTTTAGGCTCACCTTGGAAAGGTATATGGTTGTTAATTTAAGCTCGGCACGAACCTTACTATTGATAGTACTGTCCGTTTCCTAGGCCAATATATTGTTGTGAGATGGGGCTGGACAAATCTCTAATATATAAATTAGACATCTGTGGCACCCCGTCTGCATTTTACCTCATTCACACTTAAATATAAGCAAAATACTATATTTTTTTGATATGGGTCTCATTATAAAACTATCAACTACAAATTAAACTCAAAGCCAACTTGAAACTTAACAAATTTATGGACTACTTTTGTTTATCTAGACTAACAATACTGATGTTAAAATAACATGTTGCATGTTGGATGGAGGTAAATAGTTCTAGAGCTTCACCGAATAATGAACAAAATAGTCAAAAAGTCATGAACAAAGAGAATTAAATGATAAAAGTTGAAAGTTTGCACAAAAGAGATTGAATTTTTTGTCTTCAGTTTTTCAAGGCATCCCTTTCCACTTGAGAGAAACAATAAATAACTTAAAGTAATCTTGCGATTGGGTTATACTTATTAGATGTTACTTGTTAAAACTATTGAGAATTCTTAAAATATAAGTGTAGAAAACTTTTTATGTTAGTGTTATTTCCTTATATTTATCATGTTTTAAATAAGTCAAATAGATTTTTCAATAGATTTTCTTTCCTTCCTCTATAGCTCTTATACTCATAGATTACAGATTCTTCATTTTAAGGTTGTAAGCATCTTAACAATATTGAAATCTTTTTTGAAATTTTGTTCTAAACCTTCGAAATATTATCAATATCAAAACGAAAAGATACAAATATCCAAAATACCATCTATCTCAATCACTAAAAGCTTTTTAACGAAAAATCTTTGCAAGCATATAAGCGAGATTATTTTTGGACATACAAAAAATTCGAGATCCTTTGAGATCCCTTCCACTGAATTTTGAAGAAGGAGTAGTTCATTTCGAAGCATAGTCTTTTCTTCAAGATATTTTGTAAAGGTATTATTACCTCGAAGGAAAAAGATTAAAACTATAATAAAAAAATGAAATTATTAGAGATAACATTGAAATCAATTAGCATTCTGCTCATTTTATGCTATTTGAATAGCCTAAGATATCATTTGAAATACAGATTACGCTTTTGACCAGCAATCTGTCATTGAGAGCAAGATAGTATTTTGAAATGGAGTTAAGAATTGTTTTTTTGTTTTTATGACTGCAAGAACTGCTCCAAAGAATATTTCTTCTGCTTTGAACTAGCAGGCGTTGGGCCTCATTAAGGCTAACTCAATGAACTTAGGAAGCACAGGTCTAAAGTTTGGAAAGAAGGGGAATCTTTCCATAAAAACGTCAAGATAATCACTTGGCGAAGTATATCTAAAAACATATGAAAGAGATCTCATAACCTTGGCTTCCAAACTTATGAAATCAGACTTCGAGAGATAAATATCAACACTCTTTAACAAATTTTCAAGAGTTAATCTCTCTGAGATCTCCCTACTCTCATTAAACTAACTCAGCAACTAGATACCTTTATAGCTAAGGCAAGTGCTGCCATCGCCAATGAAATGTAGTGATCATAGAGAATAAACGAAGGCTCAAGTATGGAGGAGTCAAAGAATGTTCTAGCCAAGAACTTAGTGGTACAAGAGAGTTTCATAATGTCAGAACTCTGAATAATTACGAAAAAAAGATAGAAAAATGATGTTAATCCATCATTCAAAAAAATACTTACCTCGAAGATCCACTCGATGAGATTTTAGTAATCTTATTAGTTTATATTCTAAAGGACAGCTGACAAGGCTTTAGGAGTCTAAATTAACTTAAAAAGTTACCCTTTAGGCCCTTCTATTCTCAGCTTGCTGCAGGAGCAAATTATAACTCAACATGATTATATATATAAAGGGATTTGAAAATTAGTATTAACACTCCAAATTCAGTTGAGCCAAAACATTAAATTCTGATTTTCCAACCTCACATGCAAAATTACCTCTCTTTATGTCCCAGAATGTATGGGAATGCGTAAACGAGTTAGTCTTTAACTATTTTATTCGTCGCAAAAAATCACGGCCTCAAAATTCGATCTAAAATTGATCATTTATCGCATTTTTAGACCTACAATAAAAAAAATCAGTGCATTAGAGTTTTGTGTTTTGAGGGTGGAAATTAATATCCATATTTTATACTAAGTCCAACAATACTTATTAAACAATATGGAGAGGAGTCAAAGTGTACTTTCAGTGGCTCTTAATTGCCAAAAGCTAGTTTATTATAAGAATAGGAGGGCCTTTTGTTTGAATATGGGATTGTGGCAATAGTCAACAATATTAATTTGAAATCGATAATATCACAATAAATTGCGGGAATATAAGAATTTTTAAAAAGATATAGTAGCTTTTTTTTGGATGGGAATAATTGTTCAAATCGCAATATTAAAGAAATATATTGTTGTTCCCAATAAATTTCAACATCAAGAATTCTGATTAACTCGATAAATACTTCAAGACGTATTTAATATTAATGAATCTTTTTGAAGCATTGACATAAATAAAGTATAATCAAATCATAAAGTAAAGAACTTACTATAATATCGAATGCCACTTATATTTAAGGTGTCTAATTTTGTTTAGTCATCCGAAAATTCTCATTTGTTTTTTGATATCTTAAAAATAACTATTTAAACTGCTTTGAAATCATTCACGTTATCCATATCTCATGCAAAGTTCAAAGAACAGCTCAACAAGTAAATTGCTGCTGAGAACTGACTATACTGCAGGATTAAACTACGAAAAGTCGACTAACCTAACTTTTTTGCTTAGGCCAGCTATACTCACAATTTCCAGTGCCTATTAAGATGTTAAACCCCCTACTACACTGGGCGCTGAAACTCCAGGCATCCACTTACTGTTTATAGAATCAACATCAAAAGAAACAAAGACAGTATCACAATTTGCTTATAAATCTGCCATCAACTTAGCAAAAACTTGTCCACCTTGCGTTCTCAATTTGTTTTCAGGGTCTACTTTATGTCTTCGGATTTATTTTTACATCCAATAAATATCACAGTTTTTAGATTGCAAATACTCATAATGAGCTATTGAACAACTAGCTCCTTTACAAGCAAACTCGACAAATTTGCCACCGTTTGACAAAAAGCGAGAATCTTAAAGTAATAAACGAAAAGGTGAGCCTGAATGAGCTTTCCCTTCTTTAAGAGGTCTTACGTCGAAGTGAGCATCAATATTTACAACGCCTACTTTATTAGGAGCTATTGAGAGAAGAGCAGCTGCATTCGGGTAGCTTTGGTCATTCGAACCACCTATAGAAACTAGTAATGAGTTTGGATTTTTTGTTAAAAGATCTCTCTGTTTTTATTCGTGCAAAATATGTGCTTTTTAAAGCTAAAGCTAAGGCTATATTTCTCCAGCATCGTAGATTTAAACTTTTTTGGAAGGATATAGCTCAGCGCTGGAAAGTGTTTTACGAAAGATATACGAAGCTATTGCTCCTCCTATCCTGCCACTATTTCTTTTGGTCCCTTAGTCATAAGGAAAACCACTAAAGATAACCGAAGGTGTGGTGTGCTACTCATACTTTGGATGAATAGTTTGAGAGAAGATTTTTTCTTAAGGTGAGTAGAACTAAAAATCTGGGCTCATAATTATAAAAAACTATAAGACTCCATTAATATAATAAAGTTGATTATCTTCAAGTTTTGAAATTTATTAGAAAACAATTTTGTAGTATTATTATTTCATATAGTTTAAGTAGAAAAGTATAAATATGTTCCAAAGATAGCTTGATAAGAGTTAAGTTAATCAGTGCTAAATAGCTCCAAAAGTTTTTTTATAGAGCTCAATAGACTTATTGATAATCTGGTAAGCTTTATCCTTGCCTTAAAAGTGCAAAACTTGAACTTCTTTTTTCTCCATTTTTTTGTAATCCTCGAAGAATCTATGAATCTGTTCGCAAAAATGGCTTGGAAGTTCAGATACATCGTTGTAGTGAGAAACTGACATGTCACTCTTTGCGACTGCGATAATTTTATCATCTTCCTCCCCTTGGTCTATCATTCTCATGACTCCAATAACTTTTGCTTCTAGAAGGCACATAGGCTAGACACTCACGCTGCAGATAACGAGAATATCTAAGGGGTCCTTATCATCACAATAAGTTTGAGGGATGAAACCATAGTTGTGAGGGTAGTGGACAGCACTGAAGAGCACTCTATCAAGTTTAAGCAATCCACTATCCTTATCAAGTTCGTATTTAACTTTGCTTTCAGCTGGAATTTAGATGATAGCATTAACAAACTCAGGAGATTTGGCTCCAAAGGGTACGAAGTGCCAAGGATTTTTGACGAAGTGCTCTTTACTTTTGTTGGTCTTTTCCATTAGTTAGAATTTATAGTTCAAATGAATCTTCAACAATTTAAATAGCTGACATAGTAATACTATACTTTATTATTTCTGGTGACGTTTCCTGATTTTGTATCATGCTACATAAAGTCTAACTTGTTTGGGAGGCTATTCATGATACTTAATAAAAGTTAGTTTGTTTTTACGTGAATAAGTAAATATAACTTGATTTATAGAGTATTTTATTAGATTCAAAACTAAGAATTGATTTGGCTATAATAGATCTATCTAGCTTATTTTATCAATCCAATGATTAAGGAAATTATTTTACTTATACAAACTTTGATAATAACTTCTATATTTCTACGAAAATTATATGCTTTTAAAATAATATTCTAATTTATATTTAAACATCTCTATAGAATATAGTTTAAATGTAGAGAAAACATGTAGATACCCTCACTTAGAATATTTCGACCACCCGCAAAACTTACACCAATAATCGCCTATCCAACAAAGACACTCAATAGCGAAAACCCACTCTATACCCAATCCATAACTTGATGAAGCCATCCTAAAAATCAAACATTAATACCATTATTCTTAACAATCATTATTTTCGGGTCGAAAAAAGTAAGATCAACTTTTATGGAAAGTAGCCTTGTACATAATCCATAAATTTACAAAATATCAGTAAGGCTCCTATCAAGTTATTTATCACCATTCCGAAGACTTCTTTTTTTTGCATCAATTAGAAGAGCCGAAACTTCACTTTGTCAATGGGTATGTCCAAAAAGATAACGATCTAGATGAAAAAAATCCCGCAGGATGATAGCTGCCTAGATTACTTTGAGATAAAGACAGACAGTAAATAAACTTATATTTAGAAAATAGTTAAAAAATCGAATTAAATTGGAACCTTTTTAAATCAACCACACTTTACATGCCTTTACTCGATCTACAAAAGGTAGAAACTGGTAGAAATCATAACACAAACATCAAATTCAGAAACTCTTCATAAAACTATACAAAAACAGTAAGAATCAGCAAAGATCCTCTAGACAACATACAACTTTATCCTGACCATTTTACATTAAAGCCACTTTAAAGTATACATGTAGAAATAGTTATTAGTCCTCAAAAATCAGGAGTCTACCATCATAAATTGACAATTTAGGAATAGGGTCAGATTTTGTAACCTTTAGAGATTATATACGTGGCCTTAGTTTGTATTTATAAAATTGAAGAAGAGAACGGAGTTGTTGCGAAAGAGCTCGATTTTGGTACACTCTTGAGAGGAACCAAAAAAGAAATGTATGTATGGGCAAACAATTCAGGTCCAAGAGATGTTTAGCTAAGGATCAAAGTAAAAATTGGTAGAAGTCTCAGAGCCTAATCAACTCTCCAGTCACCTCAAGAATTAGGAATATAGACCTCTTCAACAGTTATCGAACCATTGATAAAGTCTTTAAAAATACCAGCTTTTTCAAGAAGCAAAGTCTCATTAATAGCTTATCTCGAAGCTTAATAGCGTCAGAAGCAGCTAGTTTCACGCTTAGCTAGAAGCTAAGGCCTTACAGGACCATTGAAACAAAAACTATAAAAGTAAGATAGTTAACATCAGTAAGTTCTTGTTTGTTAATTTATAGAGTGTCCAAAACCAACCGATATCTCAGTGTCAGGGAAAATAAATACTTCGGTTGTTCCGATGAGAGTATGTTTTTCACTTCCGACTCTTAAAATAAGCCCTTCTTCACTAAACTTGGGTTCTATATTAGTCGAAGATTCATTGAGTTCATCTTTAATAATAGAAAATCTCAGTAATATCTATAAATTAAGCATTCAAATTGGTAAAATCCTCAATTCCTAATGCTTCATAAACAGTTAAATATTAAATTACAAATAAGTTCAATCCCTGGACATAATCACATGTGCACATAACCTTGGCCAATTTAAAGCGTCTATAGATATCATTATAGCTTCTCTTTACATCATCAAAATCCCTATCGAGTATGAGGTAATTCTTCGAGATACGAAAAGTAAGTTATTCCATACTATACATTAATCAAGTAACAAAGAACAAGCAACTATGAATCTGACTAATACATTTTCTTTAGTCTAGCGTTAAAAAAATAGAAAGAAGTATAATTTTCCTGCTTTTCGCACAAGTTTAGTCAAAAATAAAACTGTTGCATCACTTATCCAGCCTAACAATATCTCTAGTAATGACTCTCTCAGGAAAAGTAGCGTTGGAAAATCCAAAGAAATACAATCATTAGATAAAGATATCCTTAATGATAACATTTGTACACCTAACTAAAGGCTTATGTCAGCACATACTAAAAATTATCCACTTTTTGTTACAAAGAAGATCGATAAGTATTTACCCTTTCAATAACTTAAAGAGTCCAAGAAACTACTTAAAACGAGAACAAGCAAAGATTATTTTGCTGGGCAATTGAGAAGACAACCGAAAAATAGAAAATAAGCTGAGGAAATTGAGAGATAGCTAACTTCTTAAGAGCTAAAACAAATTACTATCAGTTCAAAGATCATATCCTTTGGTAGGATTTTCGTGAAGAGTCAATGTGAAAAATAATGGAGCCTCATTAATTAAACAGAAGGTTCGTTATTTGTACAAGTTAAAGATAGTGGAAATGACCCAAAGAAATCAGGCATGATCAGTAGCTCTGATTTTTAACCCCAAATTATACCAGTGCATGGAGTAGGCAGTTTCAAAATAAGTCTTCTCGCTTCAATTTGTGGTAAATTTTAGACTACAATTAGCTACACGATCAACAACATCCACACTTTCCAACTTTTACTTACAGCTGAAGTATAACTAGCAAGTCTTACACTGAATAAAACACAGTTAAAAATGGGCTATGCTGATGAGCAAGATTTATTGCTTACTTAAAATTTTATTCTTAAGAATGAAGGAAACACTACAACACGTTTTTCAATAGTACAGCCGACTGATAAATATAAAATTAGTATGACTGTGGGCGAGATTAAACCAGAAGAGTCTGTTTTCATAACTGTAATTTAAAATGAAAAATATTTTCCTATCATCCAAGCTGGAGAAACTCAAATTTCAAAAGCTCTAAAAAATAATTCAAGTTCTTCAAGTCCAATATAGGAAAGAATAATGATAAAAGTACTGGATGGAAATGATATTTCTTTAAAAGTGATAACACCTAGTGGGATAGCTGACCCTCGATGTTTAGTCAAATAATCACGCATCAACTTCGGATGCACGATTGTTTCTAAATAAAAAACCAAAACTTTTCAGCTAAAAAACTTAAGCAGAACACTCTCCCTCTTTTAAATTATAAATGAATAATGTTCTGAATTTTTATGTTTCGATTGTACAAAAGGAAGGATTCCTCCTGAAGGAAACAAAGAAATTACTGTTTT
>Ga0194117_10003734_pt1 | contig 15067 bp, 15 predicted proteins | sample TA2MahsurfametaG_FD_160579 | JGI IMG/M metagenome (GOLD analysis project Ga0194117, IMG submission 160579) | Freshwater microbial communities from Lake Tanganyika, Tanzania - TA2015009 Mahale N1 surface | ecosystem: Environmental > Aquatic > Freshwater > Lake | place: Tanzania: Lake Tanganyika...
GACCCGTGATGGGTTCAAAGTTGTAGATGCTGAAGCCGTATGGAAAATTATAGCCGTCGTAGCCCACTACGTCAAAAGGATGGCTGGCATAGACCACCGAATGAAGGATGCCTTGCTTACGGATTTTGATTTCAAAGGAACCTACCTGGTCGTGGGTTTCCAGGTCGGTGGGGAGTTTATAGTCCCTTTCGCAGTAGGGGGAATGTTCCAACAACTGCCCAAACCAATTGCGGTAGCGCTTGGGGGTATACAGGGGGTCGTTGGATTCCAGGTAGAGCAGACGGTTGTCTGACCCATCAAATTCAAAAACGTGAATCATCCCTCGGGGTATCAGGAGGTAATCCCCTTTTTCGAAGGCGATATTCCCCAACTGGGTCCGCAGGGTCCCTGTCCCACGATGGACAAAAATTAATTCATCGGCGTCCGCGTTTTTGTAGAAATAGTCCTGGCTGCTCCCGCTCGGGGCGGCAAGCCCCATGGTGAGGTCATGGTTTACAAAAAGGGGAACCCGGCTTTGGAGGTAATCCTGAACGGGTTCAACCTGAAAACCTTGGTAGCGGCGAGGGGTTATGTTATGCTGAACGGCAATGGCGGGTCTACCATCCACAGGCTCGCCCAAGGAGCGAATGATGGTGGGACGATGCAGGTGGTACATCAGCGAGGACATCCCCTCAAAGCCCACAGTGCCGAACAATTGCTCGTAGTACAGTTCCCCGTTCGCTTTGCGGAACTGGGTGTGTCGTTTGGGTGGGATTTGTCCCAGGCGATGGTAAACAGGCATAAGCGATGGACTTAAGAGGAGTAATCTACGCGAAGTTAAGGACGGTCGACCCAGTCTACGAGAATAAGATTGGTGTCTCGGTTTCCTCCATTGCGTCGGTTGGAGGCAAAGACCAAGCGACGGCCATCCGGTGAAAACATCGGAAAGGAATCAAAGGTGGGATCAAAGGTGACCTGTTGAAGACCCGTACCGTCCAGGTTGATCATGAATAAGTTAAAGGGAAACCCCCTTTTGCTGTGGTGGTTTGAAGAAAAAATGACCCGACGACCATCGGGATGAAAATAAGGTGCCCAATTGGCCCCGCCCAGTTGGGTGATTTGACGCATTTCACTACCATCCAGGTTGCAAGTAAAGAGTTCCATGCGGGTTGGGGCCACCAGACCTTGGGCCAGCAATTCCCTGTATTCCCGAATTTCTTCGGGGGTGCTTGGGCGGGATGCCCTAAAAATTAGCTGCTTACTATCCGGCGAAAAAAAGGCCCCTCCATCGTACCCCAATTCCTGAGTTACCCTCCGAATCTTGCGATCCGGCCAGGACATGAGGTAAAGGTCGAGGTCTCCATCGCGGGTACTGGTAAAAATCATCCAACGGCCATCTGGCGAAAAGGTGGCTTCGGCATCGTAACCGGGAGCACCCACCAAAACTTCCCGTTGCTCTCCCTTCAAATCGCTGATATAAATATCGTAGGCTTCGTCGATAGACCACAGGTATTTGCGGTCTGGTCGGGGGGCGGGTGGTGGTGGACAAGCCTCCTGCTGACCATGCGTGGAGGCCCAGACCACCATTTGATCACCGGGTACAAAATAGGCGCAGGTGGTACGGCCTTGGCCCGTGGAGACCATCACCGGTTTTTGGGTGATGCGATCGCCCAAAGCTTGGCCCTTCGTTGGCAAAACGCGGGATGAATCCAAAACAAAAATCTGATCGCATTCCAAACCCCAAGCGGGGTTATTGCTCTGGAAAACCAATTGGTTGGAAGCCGTATTCCAATACGCCTCGGCATTGTCCCCACCGCGAGTTAACATGCGGGCGTTGCGAAAATTCAATTCCGACGGGTAAATCAAAGAATCTTGGGCCTTGGTGACCATCGATAGCCCACCCAACAAGGCGCCTTGGAGCACAAGGAAGCCTAATGTCCATGGAATGAATTTATTAGGTCTGGTATTTGGAATCCCGGCTGCTTGTCCTGATCTAGAAAGTTTATGATTGCGCATGGAGGCCCTATTTTTGACAAAATTAATGGTCAATTCAGGGCAACGTTGGTGGATAGGGTTGGGCTTAGCATTTTTGCTAGCCGCCGCTTCTTGTCGTCAAAACCAAAATGCGGATCGGACCGCCGAGCGCAAGGAGGCCACTACCTCCGAGGGTACGTTGCAAGAACTCAACCGCCGCATTGCGATGAATTCATCGGATGCCACAGCCTATGGAGAACGGGCGGATTGGTGGCTTACCCAAGATCGTGAAAACCCAATGGTTTCGTCAGTCGCTGCCGTATCAAGCGGTCCTGATGACCCCACGGGAATGGGAAGCCCGGACGAGCCCCGAGAGGCCCTTCGAAAGGCATTGCAGGATATTAAATCAGCACTTTTGTTGGATACAGGTAATGCCTTGTTTTACTGTATTTTAGGAGAAATATACACGAGGTTGGGTTTGGTTTCAGAAGCCGATGATGCGCTCAGGGTTTCGATGGCTCGCAATCCGGAATTGGTCAGGGTGTACTTGCGGCGGGGAGAACTTGCCTTGATTAACCGCCAGCATGGGGTATCTTTCAAGTATTTGAACGAAGCTTTGCGGCGGGATAAGCGTTTGGCGGAAGGGTATTTGCTCAAAGGGCTCACCTATTTGGAGCTTAAGGACACCGCAGCTGCCCGATCGGCATGGCTCACGGCCATTGAACAAGACCCCAATTTGTATGCGGCCTATCTGGAACTGGGTTTGAGGGAAAAAGATCCGCAGACCGCGCATCGGTATTTCTCAAACGTCTTGCAGCTCAAACCCGGTCATGTAGAGGCCTGTTATGCCCGTGGCATGTTGCTGCAAGAACAAGGTTATTTGGATTCGGCCAGGCAGGATTACCGAAACTTGCTGAAGGTAAGGCCCCAACACCGGGACGCCCTCTTCAACATGGCCTATTTGGATATGCTGGATAAGAATTTTGATGAGGCGATCACGGGATACGACAAGGTTTTGGCTTTGGATGCCCAAGATCTCCCTGCAATGCTGAATCGTGGCTTATGTTACGAATTGATGGGCAAGGTTCAAGAGGCTGCTGCGGATTACAAGGAATGCCTGCGCCTTCGCAAGGGCTATCCACAGGCCCTGCAGGGCCTCAATCGCCTCAAATGATGTATATTCGCAGGCTTTTCGAAAGGCAAATTCCCCACCTCCCGTAGTATTCCATGAATCATTCTGAAATCATCGTCCAACTCCCTGACGGAACTCGTCGAAACTACCCAAGCGGTACGACCGGGTTGGACGTGGCTCGTTCCATTTCAGAGGGATTGGCTCGGCAGGTGCTGGCCTGCGATGTCAATGGTGAAGTTTGGGATTTGAACCGGGCTTTACCCGCTGAATCCACCTTTCGTCTTTTGAAATGGGAGGACCAAGGGGGTAAATCTACTTTTTGGCACAGCAGTGCTCACTTGCTTGCGGAGGCTTTGGAGTCCCTCTATCCAGGGATCCAATTGGGGATAGGTCCAGCGATTGAGCAGGGCTTCTTCTACGACATTGATTTTGGGGATTATTCTTTTTCAAGCGATGACTTCGAGGTAGTTGAGAAAAAGATGCAAGCCCTTGCCGCAACGGGCGCCTCTTTTGAACGTCAAGAAATTTCCAAAGCGGAGGCCATCTCGTATTTCACCAAGAAGGGCGACCCGTACAAAATGGAATTGCTTGAGGGTTTGGCTGACGGACAAATTACCTTCTATACCCAAGGGCAATTCACGGATTTGTGCCGTGGGCCACATATCCCCGATACCTCCAAAATCAAAGCAATCAAATTATTGAACACCGCCGGAGCCTATTGGAGAGGCAACGAGAAGAACAAACAATTGACGAGGATCTACGGCGTCTCTTTTCCCACCGCCAAGGACTTGGAGCAACACCTCCACCTGTTGGAGGAAGCGCGCAAAAGGGATCACCGCAAGTTGGGCAAGGAATTGGAATTGTTTACCTTTAGTGAGAAGGTGGGCATGGGGCTCCCGCTGTGGTTGCCCAAGGGGGCCATGGTCCGCGAAGTCTTGGAGCAGTTTTTGCGCAGACAGCAAGTCAGGGCGGGTTATGTGCAGGTGGTAACCCCGCATATCGGGCACAAAGAGCTTTACCAAACGTCAGGGCATTGGGACAAATACGGCCAAGATTCGTTCAGACCCATACTCACACCGCACGAAGGGGAAGAGTATTTGCTCAAGCCCATGAACTGCCCTCATCACTGCGAGATTTACAAGGCCAAGCCCCGCTCTTACAAGGATCTCCCTCTTCGATTAGCAGAGTTTGGGACGGTTTATCGCTACGAGCAACACGGGGAGTTGCATGGACTGACCCGAGTGAGAGGGTTCACCCAGGACGATGCGCATTTGTTCTGCAGAGATGATCAAGTAAAAGACGAATTCAAGAAGGTTATATCCTTGGTATTGAAGGTTTTTGATGTTCTTGGTTTTGAGAAATACACCGCTCAAATTTCTTTTAGGGACCCGGCCAATCGCACCAAATACATAGGAACAGATGAGGCTTGGGCCAAGGCCGAACAGGCCATTATTGAGGCCACCACAGAAATGGGGATGCAGACGGTAACGGTCCCTGGCGAAGCAGCCTTTTACGGTCCCAAATTGGACTTTATGGTGCACGATGCCTTGGGACGCTCCTGGCAATTGGGTACGATTCAGGTGGATTACAACCTACCCGAACGATTTGACTTGACGTATGTGGGAGCCGACAATGCCCGGTACAGACCGGTCATGATCCACCGCGCTCCCTTTGGCTCCATGGAACGCTTTGTGGCTCTTTTGATCGAACATTGTGCGGGTAATTTCCCGTTGTGGCTGGCCCCGGAACAGGTTGCGATTCTGCCCATTTCTGAAAAGTTTCAGGATTTTGCCCAAGAAATCCAAAGCATGCTGACAACTGCCGATATTCGCAGTACCATTGACCAACGAGACGAAAAAATTGGACGAAAAATCCGTGATGCCGAAGTTCAGAAGATCCCATTCATGCTAATTATCGGGGAGAAAGAGGTGGAATCCCGGACGGTGGCTGTGCGTCGCCATGGACAGGGTCAAGGGGAAACATTGGGAATAGAGGCCTTTGTGGCGCTCTTGAATACCGAGCTTGATGCAGTCCGCTAAGCCATTCCCCATGGACTGTTCTCGATTATTTTCTTGATTCAACTTGATTTTTTCATTTTTTTAATTTAATCTAAACAAAGGAGGTCCTTATCAATCAGCCTGTTCGTAATCCTAATTTTAACAGAAGGCAGCAGAAGCCTGTCGACCCAATCAATGAAAACATTCGAGCAGAGCAGGTTCGCCTGGTCGGTGAAAATGTGGAACAAGGGGTTTACACCTTGGCCAAGGCCTTGCAAATAGCCGAAGGATTGGGCCTTGACCTGGTCCTTATCGCGGAGACCGCGACACCTCCCGTTTGCCGTGTCACTGATTACAGCAAATTCCAATACGAGAAAAAGAAAAAGGAGAAGGAAATCAAGGCCCATGCCGCCAAGAATTTGGTCAAGGAGATTCGCTTTGGTCCGAATACCGATGATCACGATTTTCAATTCAAACTCAAGCACGCCAAGAACTTTCTCCAAGAAGGTTCCAAGGTTAGGGCCTACGTGCATTTCAGGGGTAGAGCCATTATTTTCAAGGAGCGTGGCGAATTGCTTTTGCTCACCTTTGCTCAACAACTCGAAGAGGTAGGCAAAGTAGAAAGTCTTCCAAAATTGGAAGGAAAGCGTATGTTTATTTCTTTGGCCCCCAAAGGAACCAAGAAATAAGGATACAAACCCGATATTTTTTGCGTACTTTTGCGATCCCTGAAACAAGGCTGTTCCTTGGCTAAGGGGCCTAAAACCCGCGTTATGCCCAAAATGAAAACCAATTCCGGTGCCAAAAAGAGGTTCGCTCTTACCGGAACAGGCAAAATCAAGCGTAAGCACGCCTACAAGCGTCATATTTTGACCAAGAAGAGTACCGTGCAGAAGCGCCGTCTGAGTCACGGAGCCTTGGTGGATACCACCAACGAAGCTCTCATCAAGCGTTTGTTAACTATTGGTAAATAAGCCCCCATGCCCAAATCGTCCAATAACGTCGCCGCCCATGCCCGTCGTAAGCGGGTTTTGAAATTAGCCAAGGGTTATTTCACCACCAGGTCCACCGTTTTCACCGTCGCCAAGAACGCGGTCGAAAAGGCCTTGACCTATGCCTACCGCGATAGAAAAGCCAAGAAAAGGCATTTCCGTAATTTGTGGATTGCCCGTATCAATGCCGCCGCTCGTCAAGAGGGTATTTCATATTCCCAACTCATGGGCAAATTGAACAATTCCTCCATTGACCTCAACCGCAAAGTCCTTGCGGATTTGGCGATGAATCACCCGGAATCCTTCCGCAAGGTGGTTCAATCCGTTCGATAAGGCAAGGGTCGCCTAGACGATCATTCCATCTACCCAAGTCGAAAGCCCTTATAAAGTCCGAAGGGCTTGATTCAAGCGCTCCAAGGCCATGGAAACTTCGTTGCCGTTGATCATCAAAGGTGGGGCTAGGCGAACAATATGTCCGTGGGTTGGTTTGGCGAGCAATCCAAGCTCCATCAATTTCACACAGAAATTCCAAGCCATATCCGGTTGGTCCTGGTCGAAGACCAAGGCCTGAAGCAGGCCTTTGCCGCGGGTGAAATGGAGGATGGGGAAGGTATTTACCAAATCTTGCAAGCCTTCTTGGAGAAGGCGTCCCATGTCTGCGGCATTTTGGGGAAGGTTTTCGTCCAAAATAATTTGGACGGCTTCGCTGGCTACCGCACAGGCTAGGGGATTTCCCCCAAAGGTTGACCCGTGTTGGCCAGGCCTTATGGTGAGCATGATTTCATCAGCGCAGAGAACGGCCGAAACGGGCAGCATTCCACCGCCCAAGGCTTTGGCCAAAACCAGGATATCGGGCTTGATATGCTCGTGATCGCAGGCAAGGAGAGCGCCCGTTCTCCCCAGACCGGTTTGAATTTCATCCGCGATCATCAAAATGCGGTACTTGGTGCACAGCGCTCTGACGGATGCCAGGTAGCCCTGATCCGGGACAACGACGCCGGCCTCCCCTTGGATGGGCTCCAGCATGAAGGCGGCTACATTCGGATTCTGAAAAGCCAATTCCAAGGCCGCGAGATCATTGTAGGGGACTTTGACAAAGCCGGGAACCAAGGGGCCAAATCCGCCGTAGGAGTCGGGGTCTGTGCTCGCTGAAATGGCCCCAATCGACCTTCCCCAGAAATTTCCCTCCGGAAATACCATCAGCGCAGAGTTGGGGGCGATCCCCTTGACTTCGTAGGCCCAACGCCTGGCCAATTTGACCGAGGTTTCGGCGGCTTCTACCCCGGTGTTCATAGGGAGCAGACGGTCAAACCCGAAAGTTTGGCACATGAATTCGCAATATTTCCCTAACTTATCGTTATGAAAAGCTCTAGATGTTAAGGTTAAACGTGCTGATTGTTCATGCAAAACTTTAATCAAGCGGGGATGCCCATGGCCTTGATTGACTGCGGAGTAGGCTGACAGAAAATCCAAGTATTCTTTGCCATCCGTATCCCAAACCCTGCAACCGGAACCCCTGTGGAGCACTACAGGAAGGGGATGGTAATTTTGGGCCCCGTATTGGTGCTCTAGGTCCAGTGCGGAAATTGGGGGAGACTCGATGTTCATGGGGCAAGGTTCAGAAGGTGAAATATTGGCTAAGGGTGAGCAATGGGGATGAATGGAGGCCTAATTGGAGTATATTTGCGTTCCCAAAAAGTGAAAGCGCTTCAATGACCAAATTTAGCGCCTGGCTCCATGGGATTTTGGATTAAACTCGAAACAATTTCTTTTTTGTCTCCAAGCTAGATTGTAACCTCCCACTAATACAGAACCCATGTCCAAGGTTTGTGATTTAACCGGCAAGCGCGCCATCAAAGGAAACCATGTTTCCCACTCGAATGTCAAGACCAAGCGTCGCTTTAATCCCAATTTGCAATTGAAGAAATTCTATATTCCTGAAAGCGGGGAATGGATTACCTTGAAGGTTTCGACCTCAGCCATCCGTACCATCGCCAAGAACGGAATGGGCAAAGTCGTCCACGATTTTCTGACCAAAGGCAAAGTTTGATTCAGCGCTTTTAATACTCTAAACCATGGCCAAAAAAGGTAATCGCATTCAGGTCATTCTCGAATGCACGGAACACAAAACGAGCGGTATGCCCGGCATGTCCCGCTATATCACCACCAAGAACAAGAAGAATACACCGGATCGCATGGAGCTCAAGAAATACAATCCCGTGCTCAAAAAGGTGACTAACCACAAAGAAATCAAATAATTAAAGCACTGAACCATGGCCAAAAAAGTTGTGGCAACCCTCAAAAAGGAAGCCAGTGAACAAGAGAAAGTCGTTAAGGTCATTCGCGCCAAGCGTTCCGAGAAAACCGGCGCATACACCTTCAGAGAAGAGTTCGTAAGGGCCGATAAGGTCAAGGACTATTTTTCTAAATAATATATTTTGAAAATTTCAAGGAAAGGCTTTCCAACACGGAAGGCCTTTTTTGTTAGGTATGGGATTTTTTGATTTTCTAAAGGGCCGTAAGGAGAAAGAGGCCTTGGTCAAAGGCTTGGAGAGAACCAAGGAGGGTTTCTTTTCCAAGATTTTGCGATTGTTCAGCGGTAGGACAAGGATAGACGATGATTTGCTGGAAGAATTGGAGGAAATCCTCTTGTCGGCGGACGTGGGGGTGAATACCACGGTCAAAATCATGAGCAGACTTCATCAAGAAATCGAACGCCGTAGAGATTTGAAGCCGGAGGACCTGCAGGGTTTGCTTAAGGAGCACATTTTGGAGTTATTGGGAGCAGACTTTAAGGATGAAGAGAACAAGCTCACCAAGCCTCATGTCATTTTGGTAGTAGGCGTCAATGGGGTTGGCAAGACCACCAGTATAGGCAAATTGGCATGGCGCTTCAAGCAGGCCAGCAAACAAGTCGTATTGGGTGCAGCGGATACCTTCCGTGCAGCGGCTGTGGAGCAATTGTTGTTGTGGGGTGAGCGCACAGGGGTTCGGGTGGTTCACCAGCAAAGCGGATCGGATCCCGCATCGGTGGCCTTTGATACCCTCAAATCAGCCATGGCCTCTTCCGCGGATATTGTCCTCATTGACACCGCCGGACGTTTGCATAACAAAGGACATTTGATGGCTGAACTATCCAAAGTTCGTACCGTTTTGAATAAGTGTTTGGAGGGTGCCCCCCACGAAGTTTGGCTGGTTCTGGATGCCTCGACTGGACAAAATGCGGTGGAGCAGGCCAAGCAATTTACCGCAGCGACCCAAGTGACGGGTCTCATTCTAACCAAATTAGACGGTACAGCCAAAGGGGGTGTGGCCATTGGGATCTGCGCAGAATTTAAATTACCGATACGCTTTGTGGGGGTTGGTGAGGGAATGGAGCAATTGCAAGTCTTTGATAAGGAGGCTTTTGTGGACGGATTATTCGAACAGGTTTCTTGAACCTTTTAACGCCTCGATTCGTTTAACCCTTGTACGAGGAGCCTTATCCCCAATAAACGCTGATTAGCATGAGAACCAAAGGATTACCCAAGAAACCCTCACTGGTTCGATTAATCACCTTGGGTTGTTCCAAAAACACCGTGGATTCGGAGCGATTGGCCACCCAATTGCATGCGGGTGATTTCGAGATCTTGGATGAAAGCTCAGGCAATAACGATGCCAACCAAACGGTGATCATCAATACCTGCGGTTTTATCGAAAACGCCAAGCAAGAATCCATCGACACCATTCTGCAATACGCCGATGCACGTCAAGATGGCAAAATAGCCAAACTCTTGGTGATGGGCTGTCTGTCGCATCGGTACCGATTGGACCTTGAAAAGGAAATACCGCAGGTGGATGCTTGGTACGGCACCATGGAGCTACGCTCCATTTTACGCGGGTTGGGTGTGGATTATCGAAAGGAATTGTTGGGAGAACGCCGAATAAGTACGCCCTCTCATACGGCCTTTCTGAAAATTTCAGAGGGTTGTGATCGGCCATGTTCCTTCTGCGCGATACCCTTGATGCGCGGTAACCATCGCTCAGTATCGGTTCAGGACTTGTTGGAGGAGGCGAAAAATTTAGTTCGGGGTGGGGTGAAAGAATTGGTGCTCATCGCACAAGATTTGACGTACTACGGTTTGGATCAGACAGGGCAACGGGAGTTGGCTCATTTGTTGGACAGGCTCTCCGCGGAATCCGGTGCCGAGTGGATTCGTTTGCAATACGCCTACCCTGGTCAGTTTCCCTTGGAGATCCTGCCTTTGATCAGGGAACGAGCCAACATTTGTTTGTACCTGGATATGCCCCTGCAACATGCTTCTGACAGCGTTTTGAAACGAATGCGCAGAGGTATATCGGCTAGGCAGACCCGCAAACTCCTGGAGGAAATTCGCCAAACCGTGCCAGGTATTCACCTGAGATCCACGATGATGGTTGGCTTTCCCGGAGAAACCGAAGCGGAATTTCAAGAATTGGTCGATTTTGCAAAGGAAACGCGTCTGGAAAGAATGGGGGTATTCAAGTATTCCCACGAGGAGAATACCTCGGCCTACCTGCTCGAGGACAATGTTGCTGAAGAGTGCAAAGAAGAGCGTGCCGATACCTTGATGGCTTTGCAGCAAGAGATTTCCTTGGATCTTAACCACGGCAAAGTGGGGCAATCCATGAAGGTCCTTTTGGATCGGGAAGAATCCAAGCATTGGGTTGGACGGAGTGAATTTGATTCCCCAGAGGTTGATAACGAGGTGCTGATCCCCATGAACGAGCAAACCCGTTCTTGGTCGGTGGGTTCAATGGTCCAGGTAGAAATTGTCCGTGCCGAAGAATTTGATTTGGTCGCCAAGCCTGCTTAGATTCAACTTTCATGACTTTGTTTCCAATAGAATCGGTAACCTTAGAGATCGCATAGTCGATGGCCACTTTGGTGCATAGCTTGTCGTTGGCCCATGGAACCTGGGCATCCGAATCCCTACGTCGGTGGTGGTCCTCGGGCGAGTTTAATCCCTTGGCCAATGCTTCGGAGTCTGTGTCGGAACAGCTAATGACCACGGCCCATGCAAGGTCCGCTTCCTTCAGCATGGAACAGCGAATGCGCTTGATTGTTGCACTGCGCAGGCAGTACAAGCTGTCAGGCTTGGAAATGCCCCATGCGACATCCGTCTTGCTCGAATCCCCTCGAACTATGGTGGTCACCACGGCTCATCAGCCGAATTGGTTGGGCGGCCCGGCGTATTGGTTGCATAAATTGTTTTCGACCAAGGCTTTGGCCGATCATCTCACCAAAATTCTTCCTGAATTTCAGTGGGTTCCCTTGTATTGGATGGGCTCGGAAGACCATGATTTGGCTGAGTTGGGACATTGTGTTGTGAATGGCAACCGCCTGGATTGGGAAGGGGACAAGGGAACTTTTGCTTTTGGGCGATTAATAGTGCCGGATCCCGTATCGATCGGTTGGTTCGATGCTTTCGAAAACGCGCCTTATCGCGAAGAGGTTCTAAGTTTATTGCAAAACGCGTATGCCCGTGGTTTTACGGTCGCGCAATCGACTCGGAGGTTGGCCCATGCCTTGTTGGGGGATGGAGGGTGGCTGGAGCAAGGTGTTGGTGCTGTAGGCAACAGTTTACTGGTCTTGGATGGGGATGATGCCATGCTCAAAGAAGCCTTTGCGCCGGTATGGAGGGATCAAATTCAATCACCAGGCTTAGCGGCCTCTCTTGTTGAACAACGCAAGGAGCAAATGTTGGCAAATCATGGGATTGCAGTGGACTTGCATGTTCGCGATTGGCCATTCTTTGTGTTGGATGGAAAGGCAAGAATCAAGCCGGAGGGAAGATGGAATGCTGAAGATTTGTTGGGAATGCCTCCCGACGTGTTCAGCCCAGGTGTGGCATTAAGGCCTCTATATCAGGAATTTTCAATTCCTAATGTGGCTTTTGTGGGTGGAGGTTCCGAGCAATTGTATTGGGCCGCGCTCAAACCCTTGTTTGCTCATTACGAAGTTCCATTTCCAATCACTTTATTGAGGCCTTCCTTGACCTGGTTGACACCGGAAATTTCGCAACAATGGACAGCATCGGGTTGGGCATGGGATGATTTAGGGAAATCTGCAGAAGAATTAGAGTCTAAATTTTGGTCGCTCATCGTTCAAAAGCACCCTTCGGCATCCCCGTTCTGGAACGAAAATAACTTCGGTACCTGGGCAGAAAATAAAGTGGAATCCTTGATTCATCCCTTGCGATCGTTGTTGCTTGACGTGGATTCAGGATTGCTCGGAGCGGTGGGGGCATCCAGACACAAGATGATTCAAGAATTGGAGCGTTTGGAACAGCTATACCGGAAGGCACTTCGTCGCAAATTCAAAGGAGAACACGAGGCGGCCCAAAAGGTGATTCGTAACCTGACCCCATCAGGAATTCCCATGGAGCGAGTGGAAGGCATGTGGTCAACTTTGGCCTACGGGGGACCTGCTGTGCTGCAAACCTACAAGGATGCGTTGAACCCAATGGACGTGGATGCGACGTCCAAGGTCCCTTGGTTACGATTTATTGACCTGAGGGCTTGAGGTGCACTTCCACATGGACGGCCGCCTCTTTGGCAATTTTGTCACGGACCAAGGTGGGTATTTTAATACCATAGTCGGCCACGGTGATCATAAGGTCGGTGGCCATCCGAATTTGCCCGCCACTGAGTTCCATAGTTCCCGGTTCTACGACGTCCTTGCTAATGCCGTGAATCTCGAGTTTGCCTATGAATTTTATCTTTTGGATGCCTGATTTTTGCATCATGGATGCATCCCAATCGGCTACCTGGCCTTTGAAATTCGCAAAGGGAAATTGATGGGATTGTAGGTAATTTTCATTAAAGTGTTCTTGCATCAAGGCCTTCCGAAACACAAAAGAATTGATGGGAATACGTACTTGGACTTGTCCAGTGTTGGGGTCGAGAACTGCAGTCACGGTATTGGTTTTGGCGGCTACATCGTCTTTGATAATCCCATCGGCCACGAAATTGGCATATCCTGTGCGGGTCATGTACTTGCCGGATGTTTGACCTAGCGAGGTTGAAGCTGAAGCGGTCATCAACAAAAGCCCCCAAAAAAAGGCTGTACCGGGACCTGAGGATGGGGTCAGTAATGGGCGAAGATTGAATCGGGATTTCATAGGGATTTTTCAGTAGATGGTATTGAATCACCTCTTATTAAACGCTTAAAGGGTCCAAAGTGTATAAGATTGAAGAATAAACTAGTTCTTCGGAGTCAAGATGCAACGGTTCATCGACACTCCACCAGTGAGATCATCGTAGCCTGTACAAATCCCTTTGCACTGAATGGCATCCCCCTTTTGGGGAAGGGGACCCTGCTTGGATTCAAGTTGACAAAGGATATCACCGTTTTCCCCAAGGTACACGTAATGAACAGAGTCACCTTGGGATTCGGATCGGAGGCAAGTACCTGAAATTTGAATCACTCGGTTCAAATACAATTGATTGGACTGATCGGTCTTGTTTTGAAATTCGTTCAACAATTGTTGGGCTTCCAAGACTTGGCTAGCAGGGGTATTGGCCAACGATTCAGGGGCTTTGTTCCATTGCTGAACGCCGTACCAACCTAGGCCCGCGATGAGCAGGGGGATTACGATCCAATAGCTTTTTTTGGGGGCCATGTTAGGAGAATTGGGATTTAGGGGATGCTTTATGGATTGGAACAATCGTTGTTACGAGCGCCTTGAAGGATCCAACGCCGCAGATGATTTCGTTGAGCGGAGTCCAAAGGAGAACGTGGGGGAGGAGGCATGCGTTTGTAGCTGTTGGTTTCCAGGCAAACTTCGAATATTTCGCTATTGTCTGGTCTGCCGGGTTTCACATCCCCCGTTTCCATGACGGCCCGGTAATGATCCAAACGAACCCCCTCCGTTTGGGTCTGGGCATCGTGGCAGCCGCTCATTGCACAATTACTCTGTAAAATTGGCAAAACATCCCTCACAAAATAAGAAGAATCCGAAGAGCAGGGGGAACTCACGTAGTCAGGTCGTAGATCGGGCGGGGCAAGGGACTCGTGAACGCAGGAACCCAAGACAAGGATCAAGACCCATGTTCCAAGAAAGAGATTTCTTCCCATAGTCTCAAAATTAAGAATTTTAAGGGTAATGAGGTTTATGGCCCAGGGAAATTTGGATTTCATCCGCTAATGAGTTCACGGTAGAGGTTCATCCATTGTCCGGTGAGCCTACGGGGGTCGAGTAAGGATAGGGCTCTGCTTTGAGCCTCCTGACGTAATGTTCCGGCCTTGGCTGGGTCATTGCGCAGGGAGGCCATGGCGGCTTGCAGTTCCTCGGGCTGGGTAGGATCCACCAGAAGGCCGAAGGGACCGCAAATTTCGGCCATGGAGCTGTGATGGGTCGTGATCACCGGGCAACGGCTGAGCAGGGCTTCTGCCACCGGCAGGCCGAATCCTTCCAGGTGCGATGGGTACACCAAACCCTGAGCGTGGCCATACCAAGGGATGAGGTTGGCTTTTTCGTCTAAAGGCTTACCCGAGTCTGGGTGGCGATGTGGATTCCAATGAACCTTCAAATCCAGGCTTGCTGCCACTTGGACGCATTGTTGGGCATAGGGATGGCTCGTATTCCCGATGACCACCAAGGGTAATCTTTCGTCTGCAGGGGTGAGATGCAAGGCATGCAGGACGGCTTCCAGGTTTTTGCGTGGCTCGACGGTTCCCACCCAGAGCCAATACGCTTGATCCGCCAAGGGATGCGGGAAGGACTCCGGCGATTCTGCATAATATTCAGGGGAACATGGTTGCAAAATGACCTGAATTTTGTGCTCATGTTCAGGAAAATGCTGCAGCAGTTGACGACGGGTTGCCTCGCTGATGGCCACAACCCGGTCGGCTAAGGCCAAGGATCGTTTGGTCTTGAAGCGATAGACCTTGCGATCGATCCAGGAGTAGGTGGACGGTAAATCCAAGAAAATTAGATCATGAACTGTAAGGACTGATCGAACGCGGCCTT
>Ga0194117_10003741_pt1 | contig 15036 bp, 9 predicted proteins | sample TA2MahsurfametaG_FD_160579 | JGI IMG/M metagenome (GOLD analysis project Ga0194117, IMG submission 160579) | Freshwater microbial communities from Lake Tanganyika, Tanzania - TA2015009 Mahale N1 surface | ecosystem: Environmental > Aquatic > Freshwater > Lake | place: Tanzania: Lake Tanganyika...
TTCGTTCCAGGTTTGGTGCATCACCGGCCTGCCGGCGGTCTGGAGTTCCTGCGACTCCAATCGGGGCCTTGCCGTTGCGGAGAGTGACATTGCGGTTGGGTGGCAGTGGGCGCCGAGCATGACCTTCGGCACAAACCGCCGAACGTCAACCTGTCTTCCCGCCGTCACCAAGTTCCTCGTGCGAGCCTTCCTCGGACGCCCGATCCCTCACTTCTTGAACGCCCACAGGTTCCGCCGCGTTCGCAACACAAAGAGTCCCTGTGAGATCGCCGGTGAGGCTTGGACCTCCTCGCCCTCGACCAGGGCATTCCGGGCCACCACGCGGAAGGTCTTCGAGGCGTCCAGCACGGTCGTCTGTCCGTTGTCGCCCACGAAGTAGATCCGGCCGCCGGCCGAGACGGGCGAGGCCGAGAAATTGCCGCCGACCCGCTCCTGCCAGACGATGGTCCCGGTGGCAGCCTCGTAGCAGGTGGCCACCCCGGTGTCGGTCATGCCGTACACATGGCCGTCGAGGTGGATCAGCGAGGGCACCTTCGGCTCGCCGCGCTTCTGTTCCCAGACCAGGTTGGACTGCTTGAGCGCGCCCTCGCCGCCCAACCGGAAGGCCTTGATGCCTTCCTTGCCGCCCCAACCGCCCGAGCAGAAGGCCAAGCCGTCGCCGATCACCACCGAAGGCACCTTGCCCTCGCCGGGCACGTCGCTGGTCCACAGCAGGGTGCCCGCCTTGAGGTCGAAGCCCTGCAGCACGTCGCCCGCCTCGGTCACCAGTTGGCGGCGGCCCTTCGGATCGATCCACAGCACCGGGGTGCCATGCGAGATGCGTGAGCGCCCGCGTCCGGTCCGCCAACGTTCCTTGCCGGTCTTGCTGTCGAGGGCGACCACATACGACTTCTCCCACGGGATCTGCCAGCCGACCTTCTTGTCGGGGCCCTCGCTGCTGGCGTCCCGCGACATGATGAGCAGTCCGTCCTGGAGGAGCAGGGCGGTGCCCAGCCCATGCTGGCTGTAGAAGGGTTGGTCCCGGTTGATCCACACGGGCTTTCCGTCGACGTCCACCGCCGCGAAGCTGCCGTCCCCGAAGCAGGCGTAGACCCGCTTGCCGTCGGTGGCCGGGGTGGGCGTGGCGTATGAATTGCGGGTCTCCTTGCGCCGGGGCACCTGGCGGAACACCTCGGTGTTCCAGACGATGCGGCCCGTCTTGCGGTCCAGCCCCAGGATCCGGCACGACTCGCCATTGTCGGTGGTCGTGGTCACGTAGACCCGGTTGCCGAACACGATGGGCGACGACCAAGCCTCGCCCGGGATCTCGGTCTTCCAGGCGAGGTGCTCGGTGGCCGACCAGGTCGTCGGCACGGAGGTCTCCTTGGAATGGCCCTGGCCATCGGGCCCGCGGAACTGCGGCCAGTTCTCGGCATCGGCGACGCAGGCGGCCAGACCCAGCATGGTCATGGCGAGCTTGAGGGGATTCATGTCGGCAGAATGCCTGGGAGGCCGCCCTTGAGAAGGTTCGATTTCGGGAGTGCGGCCGGGCGTCCGGCCGGGTGTCCTTGGACCCGCCGGACCGCCCTCACAGGAATCCCGCGGGGACCAGGCGCGTCTCCCGAGCCTGCCGCGAGAGCGCCTCGCGGAAGTCGGGATGCGCCACCGAGATCAGCGCCCGGACTCGCTCCGGCACCGAACGACCCTTGAGGTTCACCACGCCCCACTCCGTCGCCACGAACATCACGTCGGTCCGGGGCGTGGTGACGATGGTTCCGGGTTCCAACGCGGCCACGATCCGGCTCTCGACCGTTCCATCGCGCCGGGTGCGGGTGGACGGCAGGCAGAGGAACGATTTGCCACCCGCCGAGGCGTAGGCCCCGCGCACAAACTGCAATTGCCCGCCCGTGCCGGTCAGATGCCGGTGGCCTGCGCTTTCCGAGGCCGCCTGGCCTTGCAAGTCCATGTGCGCGGTGCTGTTGACCGAGACCACCCCGGGGTTGGCCTGGATCCGGTCGGGCAGGTTGGTCTCGTCGACCGGCCACGACTCGAGTTCGCAATGGTCATGGATGAAGGCGTTCAGCGCCGTCGATCCGCCGGCGAAGGTGAACACCGTCTTGCCGATGCCGTTGGCCTTCCGCGCGCCGGTCACCCGGCCGGCCTGATGCAGGCGCATCAACCCGTCGACCAGCATCTCGGTGTGGATGCCGAGATCCTTCACGCCGGCCTCCAGGATCGCGTTGCACACCGCATTGGGCAGACCGCCGATGCCGACTTGCAGGCAGGCTCCGTCCTCGACGTGTTCAGCCACCTGCCGGGCGATCCGCAGGTCAGTGTCGCTGGGCGTTCCCTGGCCCAGTTCCGGGGCGCCCAGCCCGTCGGTCTCGATGACGACGTCCACCCGGGACTCGTGGATCCCGTTCCGTGGGCCCCGGACGCGGGGCATGCGCGGGTCCACCTCCACGATCACGCAGCGGGCCCGTTCCAGCAGGGCCTCGTGGTAGGTGCAGGCACCGCTGAAATTGAAGAATCCCGCGGCATCGCGTCCGCAGCACTTCACCACGGCGATGTCCACCGGGTCGATGAATCGCCGGTACAGACCGGGAGCCTCCCCGAAGTTCAGCGGGATGTAATGCGCCTCGCCGGCATCGTGGGCCCGCCGGTCGATGCCCGAGAAATGCCAATTCATCCAGACGAACCGACGCCCGGCATCCGCGGCCGACAGCACCGCCCGCGGCCGCATCGACAAAGCCGCCCGCAGGTACACCGGCCCCGGCAGGTCATCGCGGCCGGCCAGGGCCCGATCGAAGGCGTCGGGCTGTCCCATGCCGAAGCCGTAGTCCACCCAATGACCTGGGCGGACCCTGGCGGCGGCCTCCTCGGCGGTCATCCGGGTCGGGGGGTGCGTTCGCATGGGCATCGAGGGGAGATCCCGAACGCTGATTGGGCGGGGCGTCCCGAGGCAATCCTGCAATCGCGCGGTGCCATGGGACGTTTGCCGCCCCGTGGATCGGTGACTTGCCGCCCGAACCGATCTCGCCACGCACGGGGAAGCTTGACTTGGACGGCGTTTGGGGGCACCCAACTTCCCAACCACAGCGCCGCACCGGGTCGACCCGTTCCATTTGGGGCCCGAGCCGGGCCCGGCCACAGTCCCGGAGCGTCAAGCCTGTTGGAAGTTTGCGGACTCGAGAGCTTATGAAGATTCAACAACGCATCGGTGCCAAGCGGAGGGGATTCACCCTCATCGAATTGCTGGTCGTCGTCGCCATCATCGCGATCCTCGCGGGGATGTTGTTGCCGGCGCTTTCCAAGGCCAAATCCAAGGCGCTGTCGATCTCGTGCCTCTCGAACACCAAGCAGCTTTGCCTGGCGTGGATCCTTTACTCAGGCGACCACCAGGAGCGGTTGGTGCCCAACTTCCTGGGCACTCCGGATGCGTGGATCTTGGGCGACGTCAATTCGCCCCCGGGACACACCAACCGCAACAACATCATCACGGGCAAGCTCTATCCCTACAACTCGTCCGAGGCCATCTACGTCTGCCCGGCCGACGACTACAAGTATCAGGGCCGGAAGTTCCGCCGCGTTCGCAGCTACTCCATGTCGGGGCAGATGAACAGCAATGTCGAGTGGGTGAACCCGCGTTATCCCCTCCGCCGCAAGACCTCGGACATCATCGATCCCGATCCTTCCGGGGCACTGGTTCTGATCGACGAGAGCACCAAGACCCTGGAGGACGGTTACTTCGCCATCCAGGTCGACAACCGCGTCTGGCAGAACGACCCGTCGGACCGTCACAGCCGCGGGGCCAACCTCACCTTCGCCGACGGCCACTCCGAGATCTACAAGTGGTTCGAGCCGATGACCGGCAAGCACACCTGGGACGCCCCGGCGCAGAAGCCGATCGACCGCGACTTCGACCGTCTCGCCGCCACGATCGCCACGAAGAAATAAGGCCTGATCGGCGGGGCCACCCGCTGGCGACCTTCTCGGCATCCCTGGCGTCGGTGCAGGGGGGGCTTACCGATTCGCAGTTTGCTTAACCGGGCGGAACCGGGCAGAACCGGGCGGAATCGAGTTTCGGCCTGTCCCGGCCGGCCTTGGGTGACCAGTTGGGGCGTTTCGGGATCCATCCTGGACGGTGTGTGGCCCAACGCCGGCCGGCCGACGACGCTGGGAGATTCAAGCCTGTCGTCGGGCTCGGGGCTGCCCCGGGCCGCGACCGGCAGGCTGCAGGCCGGCAAAGGGAGGCGTTCTTCGGATCATGATCTCGATCTTGAATCGACTCCTTGGGCCATCCCTGTTCCTCGGCGAGGTCGGACCCCGGAGTGCTTGGCGGATCATCGGTTGGTGGGAAGTGCGCCGTGTCGCCTTCAACCTCATCGTCGGCATCGCCGGGCTCGTCACCCTCGCCACGGGGATCTTGGCCATGGGTATCGCGAACGCGTTTCTGGAAACGCCTCTCCATCGGCTCGATCCGCCGCTCTTCTTCTTCGCGCTCATCTACGCCGTCGCGGCTAATCTTTGTTACACCGGCGGTTGGTTGGCGGAGTTGGTCTGCCGTAGAATGTGGCCGGCGACGCGGGGCGACCTGGCCCCCTATGGCTCCGCCTCGGACTGGTCTTCTCGATCTTCGTGACCCTGCTGCCCGCCGTCCTTGCCGTGGCCTTCGCCGTGCATGCGATCCTCACCCGCCAGCCGTTGATCGCGACTTGATGCCCCGGCGGGCGCCAAAAAGGGCCTGTCACTGCCAGCCACGGCCCCACATCGTCCCGCCCAATGCGGGTTCGAAGCTTCCGTTAACTTCCACTTGGCTTTGGCCGACCTGCAGGCAAGGCTCCACAATATGGTGGTTCGCCGCCCGCGCGGCGTTTCCCCAAGGCTCCTCTCGGAGCTCACCGGGCCGGCTTAGCTCAGCGGCAGAGCAACGGTTTTGTAAACCGTGGGTCGTCGGTTCAATCCCGACAGCCGGCTCCATTCTGTAGAATCATGTGTCCGCGCGGGAGGCGGCGTGAACTGCCCCTGCTGACGAGCTGAACCGGATCCCTCGTAGACAAGGCGCGCGCGAAAGGCGAGGCCAGCAGGGGTGGGTCGATAGCGTGGCAACCGCCCGTCAGGCTTGTCCGGGATGGTCACGACAACCAGACCCCCACGGAGGCTCGGCTGCCGATGCTTCTCTGGAACGAGCGTTTCATCCTTGAGGCCCAGTCGCGCCGTCACCTCACCTCGTGACGGTTCGCGATCCAAAATCTGAAGGAGCCGTTTGACTTCGGAGCTACCTCGGGGCGACGCGGCCAAGGTAGGCCGAAGAACCTGAATGAACTGTCCGTGTTCAACCCGCAACTCTGGTTCCCGGCGCCCTGCTGCGCGGGGACGGGACGCCACGTCCAAGGTGCCCGTCCCCGCCCGCTCGATGTACCGCGCAAGGAACATGGGCTCTGCCAGCAGCGGGTTGCGCGGGATTGATGGATGAGGACCACGCAGGGTCTCGACCGTCAGGGGCATCCGAGAGCCGCATCCAGTCGTCATGCCCGGAATTGGGCCTCCATTTCCTCAGGGAGCTGCGGTGACGGTTTCCGGCGCCGCCAGTCCCGCTGTTGGACATCCCGCTGCCGAATCCGATGGAGCCCTACCCGGGTGCTTGCCGAGTTGGAATCGTTCGCGCCGGGTTTCACCAGATGGGTCGAAGGGTTTGGGCCGTAGGACCGACAACAACATGCCCGGAGGACCGAGGCGCCGCCCATGAAGGCCGGCGGTGGATGGCCTACCTTGTCTTGAAATCACCCGAGCAGTCCGCGGATGGGGTCGGCGTGGTAGAGCGGGAAAGGGCGCTGCTGGAGATCGTGCCACACGGTGTCGCGGGGGATTCCCAGGGCGTGGAACACCGTGGCCGCGAGGTTCTCCGGCGTCTGGGCGTCGGAGGCCGGTTGGCCGCCCTCGCGGTCGGAGGAACCGATGACGGTGCCGCCGCGCACCCCACCGCCGGCGAAGAACACCGACTGCACCGCGCCCCAGTGGTCGCGCCCCGGATGGCTGGCCCCGGGCAGGGTGGAGATCTTCGGGGTCCGTCCGAACTCACCGGCCATCACCACCAGGGTCGAGTCGAGCAACCCGCGGTCCTTCAGGTCGTCCAGCAGGGCTGACACGGCGCGGTCCATCGGCGGCAGCAGGTGGTTCTTCAGGTTGGGGAAGGCGTTTTCGTGGGTGTCCCAAGTCTCGTCGTTGCCGAGGTTCACCTGCACCAGGCGCACGCCCGCCTCCACGAGCCGCGCCGCGGTGAGCAGGGACCACCCGAAGGAGTTCTGCCCGTACCGCTCGCGCAGTCGCGGGTCTGCCCGGGTCACATCGAAGGCGCCGGCCACCGGGCCGCCGGTCAGCAGCGAGACCGCCGATCTCCAAGTTCGCTCGTGCTCCTGCACCTCGGTGGCGTGCTCGAGCGCGGCGCGCTGATGGTCGAGGTGGCGCAGCAGCTCCAACCGGTCCTCCAGGCGGCCGCCCGCGAGCCATTCGGGCACCGAGAGATCGGGGGAGCGGAAGCGCAGGTTGGTCTGCGATTTCGGGCCGTCGTGATGGTGGAAGAGGTATTCTGGGAAGGCTCCGTAGGCGGACGGGTTGTAGGGGGCCGCGTCGAGGCACCAAGGGTCGTGACGGCGCCCCAGGAGGCCGCTGGACTGGCCCGGGATCACACGGCCCGTGTTGTGGATGAGCTTCTCGGGCAGCACGACCGCGGGTGGCAGGCGGTTCCGCCCCGGGGTCAAGGCGGTGGCCAGCGAGGCCATCGAGGGCCAGTCGGAGTCCTTCGGCTTGGTGGGATCGAAGCCCGCCGGCAGCTCCGAGCGCCCCGTGAGCATGATGTGGTGGGCCGCCGAATGGTCGTTGGAGCCGTGGCTCAGCGAGCGGCAGAGCGCCCACAGGGGGCTGCGCTGGGCCAGCATCGGCAGGTGCTCGCAGATGTGAAGGCCGGGTGTGCGCGTGGGGATGGGCGAGAACTCGCCGCGGACCTCCATCGGCGCCTCGGGCTTCATGTCGAAGCTCTCGTGCTGGGCCAGGCCGCCCGACAGGAAGATGTAGATCACCGACCGGGCCGGGGGGTCGCCGGCGGTCCGTTCGGCCCCGAGGGCACGGAACCCGGCGAGATGGTGCATCCCCAGCCTGAGCAACCCCAGGCTTCCCGCCTGGATGGCCGCGCGCCGAGAGAGGCCTCGGCCGATCGGATGGGCGCGGGGAAGTCGCATGGGGCTCCGGGAATGACTCTGTCGTACACGAAAGCCGGGCCCAACGGCGAGCGATTATCTCCCGGCCTTGGGGGCCGGCGGTCCATCGGCCGAGGCATCGGGCACGGATGGAGCGGCGCCGCCAGCTGGGACACGGGTCCGGCAGTAGCGGTGGGATTCCGAGATCGGGCGCGGCGTCGTCAGATCGATGTCGTTCGCCGAGGCGCTGCGGCCCCACGAGAAGAGCCACTCGAAGAACGGAAGCCAGCGACTGCTCCGCACCTGGTCGAGGAAGTAGATCTCATGCTCCTTCTCCTTGAGCCCCATCCCATAGAGCACCCGGTCATGCTCCCGGATCCCCAGCGAGTGGAAGTGATGCATCATCACGAAATACTCGCAGACGTTGCCGCTCTCGAGTCGGCCGGCGAAGAAGAACGGCATGAAGCGACCGATCACGTGGCAACTCGCCCCGATGAGCTTTCCGATGACGAGAAACTTGACCTCGTAGAACCGCGAGACCGGCACCCCGTATCGGCGCATCAGCACCAGCACATGCTCGCGGTGATTCCACTCGTCCTGCTCGATTTGCCGCACCGCGGCGATGGCCCCCGGATCCGCCCCGGCCCCCCTCGACCGGAGTGAACTGGCGTGGCCCACATAGGCCAGCGCGGCGGCGCGTTCGGCCGAATAGGCCCGCTGCAGCAGTTCGACGAGTGCGGGATGTCGGAGTTCCATGGGGGCGAACGAGCAGGCGCCAATCGACCCAGGTCCGGCCCCATGCCGCTCCGACCATGCCAACAGCGCCGGCCCCTGTCGCTGGGAATGCCATCGCGTGGATGGCCATTCCAGGGTCGAAGCGTCGAACTGGTTGCCGCGTTACCGACGGCGTCCGAAGAAGAAATAGAAGATCGAACCCACGAACGGCAGGAACCACACCAAGGCCACCCAGAGAAGGCGCTGGGTACCCTTCAGCCGATCGTTCCGGATCGCGTGGACGAGCATGAAGATCCAGAAGACCGTGCAAATCAGGCCCAAGGTGCCGAGAAGGAGGAGGACCAGTTCGGAATCGGCGACCAAAGCAATCATGGGCGGGAAACTTCGTCAGGGTGTTCCCGGATCGTTCAAGGCCACCGAGGAATCGCGACGCTTCAGAACGATGCGGAAGCAAGCCCCTCGGCTCCCATTGGAAACCGGCCCCGGCATTCCAACCCAGCGCGGGTCTGAAAAACCGTTGCTCCGAGCGCCGCAATGGCCCGGAGCACCGGAGCCCTGAAGCCTACTGCACCTTCACTTCGATGGCCTTCGCCTTGGCAGCCTGGGTTTTTGGGAGGTGGATCTGGAGGATGCCGTCCTTGAACTCCGAGGACACCTTCGAGGCGTCCACATCCTCCGGCAGCGAAAAGCGGCGCTCGAAGTTGCCGTAGGAGCGCTCGATCCGGTGGAATTTCTTGCCCTTCTCCTCCTTCTCCGATTTGCGCTCGCCCACGATTTGCAAGGTTCCGTCCTCGACGCGGACCTTCAGGTCTTCCCTCTTCACCTCCGGCACCTCGGCCTTCAGCGGGTACTCTCCGTTCTGCTCGAGGATGTCCACCAGCGGCGACCAGTCGCTCACGGTCATCGCCTCCTCGCCATCGGGCCATGACGCCATGAGTTGGTTCATGCGGGCGTGCAGGTTTTCGATTTCCCGGAGTGGATTCCACCGGTCCCAGGCGCGCCAACGTCTCAGGTCGTCGGAATGGCGGAACGGGTTCCACAAGGTCAGTGTGCTCATGTGGTTGGATATTCCTGCGGCGAGGGTTGGGTTGGAGAGGACTGCTGCGCCGCCCAGTCGGACCCCTGCTGTCGACGAGCCAGCCTAGAAGGCCGAATGACTCGAAAAATTGGGCAATTGCCGGGTTTTCCGGTGGGCTACGCACCTACGTGTGGCCAGCGAACCGCCCGGGTGGCCCACGACTGGAACCCGCAAGGAGCCTGCTCCAGTGCCGATGGGCCCAACGGTTGGGCACGCCGCCCATCTTGACACGAGGGCCCTACCAATCGCGCGATCGCAACCCACCGGACGGCTGGTCCCTCTCGAGGCCCAAGGAAAATTCAGGATCGCCCACCGTAAGAATTTTCCAAAAAGAGGTTGTCAGGGTCGAGGGCATCGGCTTAGATGTCCTCGTTCTTACGAACGGTGCGGCCCAAAACAACGCCTCCACGGTTCGGAACAACGGCTCAGCTGAGCAGGTCGGAGCTGAAAAATCGCTTCGACTGATTTTTTCGTCGCCTGAAAGGGCGGCTTTTTCATCTCCGGAAATGGGGTGAAGAAGCGATGGCGAAAAAAGTGCGAGGGCGGGCAGTTCCTTGAAAATTGAAATGCACGATGAGTGAAGAGCCCGGCAGCCGAGCAATTGGCTGCCACAAAAACTGCTCTTGAAGTACGGCGGTCTGGGTAACTGGGCTGTTGGAAACAAGGGCAACAACGTTATATTTATACGGAGAGTTTGATTCTGGCTCAGAACGAACGCTGGCGGCGTGGATAAGACATGCAAGTTGAACGGTTGACATGAGGTAGCAATATTTTGTGTCAGCAGTGGCGTAAGGGTGCTTAACACGTGGGTAATCTGCCGCGAAGTGTGGGATAACTCGCTGAAAGGCGAGCTAATACCGCATGTGATTTTCTTGAGGCATCTCAGGGAATTCAAACATGGGTCGCAAGGCCTGTGGTTTCGCGATGAGCCCGCGGCCTATCAGCTAGTTGGCGGGGTAAAGGCCCACCAAGGCTAAGACGGGTAGCTGGTCTGAGAGGACGACCAGCCACACTGGAACTGAGACACGGTCCAGACACCTACGGGTGGCAGCAGTCGAGAATTTTTCACAATGGGGGAAACCCTGATGGAGCGACGCCGCGTGGGGGATGAAGGGCTTCGGCTCGTAAACCCCTGTCATTGGCGAACAAGTGTTGCATCCTAACACGATGCAACTTGATAGTAGCCGAAGAGGAAGGGACGGCTAACTCTGTGCCAGCAGCCGCGGTAATACAGAGGTCCCGAGCGTTGTTCGGATTCACTGGGCGTAAAGGGTGCGTAGGTGGTTGGGTAAGTTTGAGGTGAAAGCTCCGAGCTCAACTCGGAAAATGCCTTGAAGACTATCTGACTAGAGGGTTGGAGGGGAGACTGGAATTCTCGGTGTAGCAGTGAAATGCGTAGATATCGAGAGGAACACCAGTGGCGAAGGCGAGTCTCTGGACAACACCTGACACTGAGGCACGAAAGCCAAGGGAGCAAACGGGATTAGATACCCCGGTAGTCTTGGCTGTAAACGGTGCGCACTTGCTGTGAGCGGATTCGACCCCGCTCGTGGCGTAGTTAACACGATAAGTGCGCCGCCTGGGAAGTACGGTCGCAAGATTAAAACTCAAAGAAATTGACGGGGGCCTGCACAAGCGGTGGAGTATGTGGCTTAATTCGATGCAACGCGAAGAACCTTACCTGGCCTTGACATGCAGATAGTAGGAGCCTGAAAGGGTGACGAGGTAGCAATACCAGTTTGCACAGGTGCTGCATGGCTGTCGTCAGCTCGTGTCGTGAGATGTTGGGTTAAGTCCCGCAACGAGCGCAACCCCTACGTCCTGTTGCCACCCATTCGAAAGGATGGAGCACTCTGGACGGACTGCCTCGCTTCAACGGGGAGGAAGGTGGGGATGACGTCAAGTCAGTATGGCCCTTACGGCCAGGGCTGCACACGTACTACAATGCCCGATACAGAGGGGCGCGAACCGGCGACGGGAAGCAAATCCTTAAAATCGGGCCCAGTTCAGATTGTTGTCTGCAACTCGACAGCATGAAGCCGGAATCGCTAGTAATGGCGCATCAGCTACGGCGCCGTGAATACGTTCCCAGGCCTTGTACACACCGCCCGTCACATCATGAAAGCCGTCTGTACCCAAAATTGCAAAGCCAACCGCAAGGGAGCATGCGCCTAAGGTATGGATGGTGATTGGGATGAAGTCGTAACAAGGTAGCCGTAGGGGAACCTGCGGCTGGATCACCTCCTTTCTAAGGAGAAAACCAGATGGCTAGTTTTACTAGATTCATCTAGGTCGACAGCTCGAAAGGGCTGACTCTCCTCATCGTGCATTTCAGTTTTTTTGGAGTTCTTTTACAGTTTGCTTTGGTTCTGCCTGAGAGCAGCTGCGGCCCTTCAAAATTCAATTGAAGATTAAATTAAAAAGTGAATTAAAAAGGTAGATCCACACGGGTAAATACCTTGACAATGGGGCTGTAGCTCAGTTGGTAGAGCGGTAGCTTTGCAAGCTATAGGTCGGGAGTTCGAGCCTCCCCAGCTCCACCAAGTCTCAATTGAGGACAAACTGACCCAATGGGCCTGTAGCTCAGTTGGTTAGAGCATGCGCTTGATAAGCGCAGGGTCACTGGTTCAAATCCAGTCAGGCCCACCAGTCAGGCTTACCATTCCGGCCTAAAAATTGGGTACACCAAATAGGCCTACCAAAGCAACGAGCGAATTTTGAAGCATGAGTCCCTGAAAGGTGGCTTGTGTTTCTTAAGTTCTTTGAAAACTGCATATGTAAGGGTAAAACAGTGAATCGTCGAGACACCGGAAAGATTCTTGAACAGAACTCTGTCAAAGGAGTTTGTAGTAAAGAGACTCCGAAAATGTAATTTGCGATCAAGCTACTAAGGGCAGAAGGTGAATGCCTTGGTTCCAAGAGGCGATGAAGGACGTGGTAAGCTGCGATAAGCCATGGTGAGCCGCAAACAGGCGTTGACCCATGGATTTCCGAATGGGGAAACCCGCCCGTTTTACGGGAACTGCCGGATGAATTCATAGTCCGTCAGAGCGAGACGAGGTGAAGTGAAACATCTCAGTAACCTCAGGAAAAGAAAACGACGTGATTCCGTCAGTAGTGGCGAGCGAAAGCGGAAGAGCCCAAACCAGGGGAACTTGTTTCCCTGGGGTTGAGGGAGCCCGACATGGGAGGATGGAAGCGAGCTGAACAGTCTTGAAAGGCTGGCCATAGACCGTGAAAGCCGGGTCAGCGAAGTGGACAAACCCCTAGGGAATTCCCAAGTAACGCGATGCACGTGAAACTTCGCGTGAATCTGTCCAGACCACTGGATAAGGCTAAATACTCCTTGGAAACCGATAGTGAACTAGTACCGCGAGGGAAAGGCGAAAAGAACCCCTGCTAGGGGAGTGAAATAGATCCTGCAACCCTCTGCCTACAATGTGTCGGAGCACCGCAAGGTGTGACGGCCTGCCTTTTGCATAATGAGTCTGCGAGTTATTGTCAGTGGCCAGCGTCAGCCTTTCTGAGGTGGATGCGAAGCGAAAGCGAGTACGAAATGTGCGTTTAGTCGCTGGCAATAGACCCGAAGCGGAGGTGATCTACTCTTGAGCAGGTTGAAGCCCAGGTAACACTGTGTGGAGGACCGAACTCGTGGATGTTGAAAAATCCTGAGATGACTTGAGAGTAGGAGCGAAAGACTAATCAAACCCCGTGATAGCTGGTTCTCTCCGAAATCGCTTGAGGGCGAGCGTCGAGCAAGTAAACCGTGGAGGTAGAGCACTGGATGGCTTAGGGTCCACACCAGGATGCCAAAACCAATCAAACTCCGAATTCCATGGGATCCAATATCTCGGCAGTCAGACGGTGGGGGATAAGCTCCATCGTCGAAAGGGCAACAGTCCAGCCCGCCGGCTAAGGTGCCTAAACGTTGTTAAGTGGAAAGGATGTGAAGTTACTTAGACAGTGAGGATGTTGGCTTAGAGGCAGCCATCATTTAAACAGTGCGTAATAGCTGACTCATCGAGTGATTTCGCGCCGAAAATGATTGGCGATAAATGACGTACCGAAGCCGCGGATAGCAAGTTGGTTCGCCAACTTGTTGTGGTAGGAGAGCGTAACCGGTGCAGCGAAGCAGAACCGAAAGGGGACGTGGAGCGCCGGTTAGTGAGAATGCAGACACGAGTAGCGATAAACCAGATGAGAATTCTGGTCGCCGTAAACCCAAGGTTTCCTGGGCCAGGTTCGTCCTCCCAGGGTCAGTCGGGAGCTAAGATGAGGTCGTAAGACGTAATCGATGCACAGCTGGTCAACATTCCAGCACCGATGTGGTTCAAACCGACAGTGACGCAAGGAGAAACGTGGCAGGGTCAATGAAAGACCCGGCTTAGGAGCAATCCGAAGCAAGTCACCGGACAACTTGTCTAGAAAAGCTGTCGGCCCTTTACCACATTGCCCGTACCGCAAACCGACACAGGTGGGTGGGTGTAAGTGCACCAAGGCGCGCGAGAGAGACCTCTCTAAGGAACTCGGCACATTAGCCCCGTAACTTCGGGAAAAGGGGTGCTCGCTTCGGCGAGCCACAGTAAATTGCGTTTAGCGACTGTTTAACAAAAACACAGCACTCTGCCACGTCGTCAAGACAACGTATAGGGTGTGACAAGTGACCAATGCGGAAAGATCAAGGCAAGTTGTTAGCCGCAAGGCGAAGCTCCGAACCTAAGTCCCCGTGAATGTCGGCCGTAACTATAACGGTCCTAAGGTAGCGAAATTCCTTGTCGGGTAAGTTCCGACCTGCACGAATCTTGTAACGACTGAACGACTGTCTCGGAGAGGTTCTCGGCGAAACTGTAATGGCGGTGAAGATGCCGCCTGCCCGCAGTAGGACGGAAAGACCCTATGCACCTTTACTGTAAGCTCGTATTGGCTTCTGATTGATGATGCTTAGCGTAGGTGGGAGACTTTGAAGGCACGGTTTCGGTTGTGCTGGAGTCGAAATGTGAAACACCACTCTTTGTCAATTAGGAGTCTAACCTCGATCCCGTTAGCCGGGCGAGGGACAGTGCGTGCGGGTCAGTTTGGCTGGGGCGGCTTCCTCCCAAATGGTAACGGAGGAGCGCGAAGCTGGGCTCAGCATGGTTGGCAACCATGCGTCGAGCGTATGGGTAAAAGCCCGGTTAACTGCGAGACCAACAAGTCAAGCAGATGCGAAAGCAGGCCCAAATGATCCGATGGTTGAATGTGGAATTGCCATCGCTCAACGGACAAAAGGTACGCTAGGGATAACAGGCTGATCGGGACCAAGAGTTCACATCGACGTCCCGGTTTGGCACCTCGATGTCGGCTCATCGCATCCTGGGGCTGGAGAAGGTCCCAAGGGTCCGGCTGTTCGCCGGTTAAAGCGGTACGCGAGCTGGGTTCAGAACGTCGTGAGACAGTTCGGTCCTTATCCACTGTGGGCGGAGGAAACTTGAGGGGTTCATTCCTTAGTACGAGAGGACCGGGAATGACGCACTTCTGGTGTGGCAGTTGTCGTGTCAACGGCATCGCTGCGTAGCCACGTGCGGAAGGGATAAGCGCTGAAAGCATCTAAGTGCCAAGCCCATCCCAAGATATGGTTTCCCGGACGTAAGTCCCTAAAGACACCAGGCAGACTACCTGGTTGATAGGCTGGGCGTGCAAGCTCCGTGAGGGGTTGAGCGGACCAGTACTAATCAGTCGTGAGGCTTGATTGCTTCGAAATTCATCGAAGCAGAAGGTTTCGACGATTCACTCCTACATATGCAGTTTTCAGAGAATCAAGTTCTCTAGACAATTTACGGTGGCCATGAAGCGGTGGCCCGACCCGATCCCATCCCGAACTCGGCCGTCAAACACCGCATTGCCGATGGTAGTGCATGTATAGCTTGCGCGAGAGTAGGTAGCCGCCGAACCTTTCAAACCACAAACCAAGGGCCAGACTTCCAACGAAGTCTGGCCCTTTTGGTTTTGAACCCCAAGGGTTTTCGCTGCCCAACGGCCCACCCCTCGCCAACAACCCGAAGCCGTCCC
>Ga0194117_10003743_pt1 | contig 15030 bp, 21 predicted proteins | sample TA2MahsurfametaG_FD_160579 | JGI IMG/M metagenome (GOLD analysis project Ga0194117, IMG submission 160579) | Freshwater microbial communities from Lake Tanganyika, Tanzania - TA2015009 Mahale N1 surface | ecosystem: Environmental > Aquatic > Freshwater > Lake | place: Tanzania: Lake Tanganyika...
AGCTGCGATTGCGGATTTAAACATAATTGTACCTCTAAGTTTCTCGCAGAGTAATACCTGCGGATGAAAGGAGTTTCGACAAACTCCGTGTTCAGTGAGTCAACGAGTAATTGAGGTCTCATCACTGGAATGTATTTATTTTAACACAAACTTGGGATCATGTCAACTAAGAACAGGTTAAGAGTTTTCTTGTGTTGATGAACTTTCTGTGACGCGACCAAGATAGGGATTATAATCCATCAATTCGTCAATTGGAAAATTAGATCCTGAGGTTGTCCAAAAATTAGATATAGCCTCATGATTTCCCCGATGAAAATTATCAATGTGATCTGGATGAATACTAGATCCCAATTCAATCTTATAAAGAAGAAGAGGAATAGAGTATGTGTTTCCAGAATTATAAATCAAATCATCTGCAACTGGACGAGGACGAACACCATTATCAAGTTTGTACTTGCTATCTCTACAATGCAAATTAATAAGTTTTTGTGCATGATGTCTCGTGACTACATAACAGGCAGTGGAAAATTCATTTACAAATCTTTTATGAATTTTGACGTGAATATCTCCCGTGCAAATAATTGCTAGTTGCACTACATCCCAGTCATAAGGAACTCTTGCAATAGCATCTTGCCAAGTAAAATTCCAAAAACGAACAAGGTCTAAATTACAATCATCTTCCATAATGATTGCATATGGACTATCAGAAGTTTCATACCAATGTTTGATTGCTTTGAGATGTGAGGTTACGCATCCAACCTCACCAGAACTCATATTTTCTGGATATCTACCTTTGATAATATCACTCAAATCATCCTCTCTACCATCATATGCAGAGACACGATGATAATCTTCCAGATCCCAATAATCAAACTGACATTTCATATAATCCCAACGTTCCGGTTGTCCATCTAGATTGATCAGATAGATAGGACCAAAATTGTTAAGTTTATATGTTGATTTATTTTTATCTAAAGATTCCTTAATAGTAACCATTGACGACCTTTTCTATATTTGGAAGATAATGCTTTTTAAGTATTGTACACCATTCAAACTCTTTTGCATAGTCAAGAATTTCTTGTCGATGTTCAATTGAATATTTTCGATTTTCAATAATAGTTTTTTCTATAAAAGATGTATCTCCAATCCTATCTTCGGAAATAACAGAAATAAATTTCTTATTTAAATCAAGGTTTGCAGTAGCCCATTGACTTACAACCACGCCAAGTCCAGCAGCAAACGCTTCCATACAAACTAATGGGTGTGCTTCTCCATCAGAAAGAAGAACAAGATTGCCATACTCAGTTAAGTTTTGATATAGATATTCTTTTTCCCATTCTCCCAGATAATTTTTTGATTGGTCAAATAGGTTCTCTGCAATATTACCAGCATACCACAAAGAATCAATGTCTTGAAAAAGGAATTGTCTCTTTCTATGGTCAATCTTCGCAAGATAAATTGATCTATCAGGATACTTAGGATTCTCAGAGAATCTAAAGTTTTCCATCATCACACCATTAGGATTTAAATAAAGCTTATTTGCAGGAATCTTAGCAAGATAATCATAAATTGAATTAATGTCACTGGACAATCCAAAGACGTTTGGTTTAATTGCTTTAAACTGGTCAAAAACTCTTGGACGATAATCTCCCATTAACTCTGGACGATTAATATACGCAAAATGTGTTGTGACTGCACAGGGATATTGAATGTATGGATATAGACCAACCCAATCATCATAATTAATATGAACAAAATCTGGACGAAACTGATTAATCATATTGATGATTTGATATGGATCGCCAACATTTATAATCTGAACTTCATGTCCAAGTTTATTCAAGGACAACTTCATGTCCCAAATTAAAGACTCCACTGCACCCCAGCCCTTTGGTGGGATTGGAAGCGCAGGTCCAATGATTGATATTTTCATTTTAGAATTTCAAGAATGTCCTTCTCATACTGATTGACAATATTTTCCCAAGAGAAATTCTTCACGCCATACTCACGAATCTGTTCACGCATACAGATAGAAACCTCTCTGTTCTCTTTGATAGCACTCGCAATATATTCAAGGTCATTCAATTTATCATCAGAAATTACTGTAACAAATGGCAATGAAGTGTCAAGATCATATGCAGCATACTTAGAACAAACAACGCCAATACCAGAAACAAGTGCTTCTTTAATCACTAAAGGTGTTCCATTTTCTCCATCAGACAAAAGCATAAGATTTGCATACTTAGTTACATTCTCATGTTTTTGATCAGTTGTCCATTCACCAATATAACTTTTATGAAGTCTATCAAATGTTGTAGTTGGAGAATAGCGACCAACAAATTCAATACTATCGATCGATTGATAAATCCACTGACGCTTTCTAACTTCAATCTTTGCCATGTACAAAGTTTTATCTGGTTTCTCACATTCAACATTGAACTTAAAGTTCTTATGTTGAGCACCAAGACCTAAGCGAAGAAGTTTAGAAATATCTGCACCACCACTCTTATAAGTTTCAAGATCTTTATCAGAGAGACAGAAATTATAGTGATCCTTCTGATTCACTAACCAATTGTAAGTAGCAGTGTATCCGTCTCTTTGATGAAATTCAAACTGATCAACATAAGGATATGCACTACTAATCGCAGTTACAGATCTTGGCGATACTTGTTTGATAACATCCATTACTGGATGAAAGACATCATAGAAGAGATGAATAAAATCAAAGTCATTTTCTTGAACTGTCTTTACGATTTCATTCAAGTCAGGAACATTGATAATCATTCCTTCGTGACCTTTCTCACCTAGTTCACAGGCAATCTCCCAAATTAAACTTTCAACTGCTCCCCACCCATCGGGAGGAATAGGCATAATACCAGGTCCAATAAATCCAATTTTCATCAGTATAGTTCCTTATAAGCGTGAACAAGAGTGAAGTCGCTTTCGCGGAAGTTTGGAGTTTTCCATACTTCGGTGAGATTAGTATTGATTGAATAATGTTTTCCAATTACGAAATAAACAATCTGCATATAAAGATCCAACCACCCAAATCTATAATCCATATTATTGAGAATGTTTTCAAAGTCAAAATCAATGAAATCATAGATTTTATGATAATTGTTTAAGAAAGTTTCAATGTTATAAATGCTGCCTCCTCCCGCGCCATACCAATCTACATTTGGTTCTGCACCGTATTTTTCACGAATGAAATTCAAAAGTGTACCTGAAATAGTATTTCCAGGAACTTCAAATCCAGCGCACTCCCAAATAGGATTAATCTTCACTTCCCCTTGAGTAAGAACATCATCCTCCATCATAATCATGTGAGTTCCGCCATTTGCTTTCACATGTCTAGCAGCTTCTCTAAACATATGAATCCAGTGAAGACTTTCGTCCTTAGTAAATCCATAGATTCCAGATGGGTGTCCAGAATTTCTACGTCCAATTCTCATATATGAGTGAACATAATTTACATTATATTTTTCGCACAGGTCAGAATAATCAACTCCACCATCACAACAAATAGTGTATGGCGCATCTGGGTGGTACTTTCTGAATTCTTGCAAAACAAATTCTGTTGCTTTTTTGTTTTCATAAACGGTATGAAAACAACCAAATTTTACGGTCATGATTCTTTCAAATAGTGTGGATGAATATCGTCACGATATAGCCAGAACCAATGAGGTTCTCCTGCAGGAGTAGGTTGCACGTCAGGCACCATATCCTTAAAGTCGTAACTAAACGGAGGATTATAAAAACTAAAGACAGATGGATCTTTCATACCCACCCACTTTTCAAAATTCATTCTTTCAATTGGACCAAAGTCTTCTTTTTCACGAACAAATGCTTGTTTAGTTGGATGCTGAAGAGTTGAAATATAATCTGCTCTTGCCCACCAAAAATTACCACTCATATGTGGCCATGGATCTAAACAGTAGTTAACTCCCGTTACTTGATAAGTATCTAACTTATCAAGATTTTCTTTCCATTTATCAATACAACCCCATTCCATGAGGTGTCGCCAACTATTTATTGCTCGCACTCTACGATCAGAATATACATCTCTCACACCACAGAAATGACTAATACCTTTTGTGTGAAAGTACATAACTTTATGAATACGTTCATTTACACAGTCTTCATAGAGATGCTTAAGAGTAAACCCTTCATACTCTTCATCACTGTCTCTACAATCAACGATGTTGATCCAATCATATAAAGAAACAAACTCTTTGATTCTAGATGCCTGTGGTCCATTGATAGCACACTTTACTGTTGCTACCTCAGTAAGTCCAGAACGATATAATCTTTTAATTTGCTCATCAACCATGATCTTCCACAGATCAGTATCTGCAGGAGACCAAATGTGATAATAAACATTTACTCTCATAAAATTACCATTGATTGTTGTCTAGTGCCTTATTATCTTTTGCAAGGTGAACCATTTTTTTAGGAAAATCACAATACTGTTCAAACATTTCTGGGAAAGCATAATCAGGAGCAAGTGTATGTGTTTCGTCACGATGAGTTAGAAACCACTTATTCATGTAACTCTCTTCATAATATCTTGCCTGAATGTTTTTTGAAACATCTTCTTTTGTCCAATCATCAATTTGACGCATCATATCAAAAATGTAAGGAACTTTACCGCCCCACAAACACCCTTGATAATATACAGACATATCCATAATATTATCATCAATGCAGGCATTTGACAATGGGTTTACGTCATAAGATCCAGGATACTGATTATGTGGTTGGAATTCAACTTTATGGCAAGGATGATGGACACCAATATATTTTTTATCATCATCAAAAAAATCAGAGTATTGAATTTCTTCCCAAGCATAAAGATCTGCATCAACTGATACTAACCAATCACAATCAGAAATCTTATCTTCAAGTTTTAACATTTCTTCAAATGTTTTATGGTAAGTTGTTGGAAAACCATAATGTGGTATTTCCATTTTTACAACATTATCTGGTGATCCCTCAAGATTACCATCAGTAAAAACAAAATATTTTTTCTCTACATCTGGAACAAAATATTTTTCTAATCTTTCATACCACTGAGGAAGAAACTCAACGTATTTCTGTGTACCCCAAAATGTAACTGCTACTTTCATTTTAAAAATTGTTTTGGTTCCCAATTAAAAACTTCTTTTGTCTTTTTAGTATCGATATTTAAATGCGACTTTTCCAGTTTTTGATTTATCTTAAGATTTAAAGTTCCACGCATCGAAACTCTATCTATTATATCATACAAACTAATACTTTGCGACCCAACTAAAAAAATTTCATGTCGATTATCAAAATTTTTGTCGATAGATTTAATCAACAAATCGATTACATCATCTACATGAATAATATTAACAACAGTTTTTAGATTTGAATATATTTCTACGACTTCATCAGTATCAAGAAGAGTTAATAATTTATCAACTAAACCGTTAACTCTTTTCTTATCAACAATGCCACCCCAAATGTTAGTTACTCTAAAGACAATAGTTTGGCAATCAAGTTGACTTAATATAGTTTCTACATCAAGTTTACATTGTCCGTAAAGTGAATGAGGTATTGGTACATTAGTTTTATTATCACGATGCAAATCACCCGCAGTTGATAGAAATATAATTTTCCCTTTAGGATTTTTTTGTAGGTAATATGAAAAAAGTTTTTTGCTATTTACAATATCTTTTTTTGCTGAATTATCCTTTGTTCTTGTTGTAGAGGACCAACCCAAATGAATTAAACAAGATTGTTCATGCTTACCAAATAAGTCGAGAACCTTATCTCTGTAAGAAATTTTTGTGAGATTTTTATCACAGAGATAAGAAAATCTACTTCCAACCAATCCATTTGAACCAGTGAGATATATCATTTAATAATTGTCCAATCCTCAGGAATCAAATCTGATGTATCTAAATGTGCGTTATTTGGACCAAACCATTTTTTAGGATCTGGAGAGCAAACAATTTTATTGACACTCTTAGATAACCATGCACCCCACCAAGAGAATGTAGAGTTTGCAATAATAAAGTCTGTACAAAGACTCATCAGACACAAATCAGTATAACTGTCATTTCCTTCAGACACAAGGAACCTATCATCAGCAAACAATTTTTGCTCTTTACACCATTCGGGATCATCCGAAAAAATAATTATAGTTCTGTCGTCATCAAATTTTTTCAAGGCAGAATCGTAGTAATCCAATCCAAGATTATTATGATTTGCTGAGTTAATTAAAAAATCTCCACGACGAATATGCAAAGCAACAGGACGATCAACTTCACTCATCTTGTGCTTGCATAGCAAAGATACTTCATTCTTAAAAGTAAAGTCTTCACGAATTTCATTTTCAATGTGTTTGAAATATTTTTCAGATTGAAAATATCCTTGAAGATTTACCCAATCAGGGCATTCATCAAAAATATTTTTGTTAAAATTAAATCCCTCCTCAGCAACTGTTGGTCTATCTTGATCAATAACTTGGATATTGAGTTGAGACACGTTTGACATCACAAATGGATCAAATAATTCAATACGAAGTTTATTACCCAACCCATCTTCGACGACTTCATTGTGATAAGGAATGCAAAAATTATATCCCCTATTCTTTACAATACCACGAAGAGAAGCATATTGAAACATCTGGTTTCCCAGTTGACCCATCTTACCCAAATAATTAAAACCTATCATTGACCTCTTACCTGCTCTACGATTTTGAGAATGCCCCTACAACGATTCAAATATGTATGGTCTCTTTTTACAATTTCCATTTGATGAAGAATGAGTTCTTTATTATTTTGGTTTTCCATACCAAGTTCAAAAATTTCTTGAGCATTTTCTGAAGTGAGAATACTATCATCAATAAAGTGTTTTAGATAGGGAGCATCAGAGATAGCAAGACATCCATAACTGATTGCCTTCAAAACCCTACAAGGAAGATACCAATTGTCTTTTTGTTCTTGAGGTCTGAAGTCTGGAACAAACATTGACCTCTGAAGAATATTCACATGCTCCTCATCTGTGGCAGGATTTACATTCGGGTCATAATGATTGAATGGAATACTCTTGCTTTTTACAATATCAATAAATTGTTGATGAAGAGGTTCTACATTTGGTCTAGGTGCGTGAATAGTCCCTACAAAATTATACTCATTATTCCTTTCTTTGTTTACCCAATCCAAATCAATTTCTTCAGGCATCAAATTTGTTGCCCAACTGAAGTAAACAACATTATAAGGTTCGGGTGCTTGAGTATCAAAAGTCACTCCCTTTTCAATCTCAACATAACGATTATCATCTGGAATGGGTTTTTTAAATTCAGCGACACGATAGTTTACCAAGCATCTAACTTTATTCAGATACTTATTGACATTAGTAAACTTATCATAAGCAAAATAAATCCCACTATCCACAATCGGAACATTCCAATCAAGAGGTCCTTGATTATCTACAAAAAAGATGCAGTTAGAATAATCAAATTCGGAGGGAGAAGGAAAAGACTGGTCACTAAACCAATAAGTTTCACATCCTAGTCGCTCAAATGCTTTTTTCATTCCAGCGTAAATGTAAGAAAACGTTTGATATGGTTTGTTCTCTACCCAGAAAACAATTTTATTTTTCACTTTGTGGCCTCCAGGTCACTATCGCACATTTCTTTTACGAGGTCAGCAAAAGAATACTTAGGTTTCCACCCAATCCTATCTTTAGTATAAGTTGGATCTCCCACGAGTGAGTCAACTTCTGCTGGACGATAAAATTCAGGATTTACTTTTACAAGAACTTCACCTGTTCCCTTAATTGTTGCGACTTCTTCTACACCTTTACCACTCCACTCAATGTCAAATCCAATGTGCTTACATGCAATATCAACAAATTCACGAACTGAATGTTGCTCTCCAGTAGCAACAACATAATCATCAGGTGTATCGTGTTGGAGCATTAACCACATTGCCTCAACATAGTCTTTTGCGTGACCCCAATCACGTTTAGAATCCATATTGCCAAGTTCAAGTGGGGAGGTTCTCTTTCCATTTTTAATCTCAGAAAGAGTCTTGGTAATTTTACGTGTCACAAATGTTTCGCCACGACGAGGCGATTCGTGATTAAAAAGAATACCACTACATCCAAATAGACCATATGCTTCACGATAGTTTTTTGTAATCCAATGGGCATAAAGTTTTGCTACTCCATATGGGGAGCGTGGGTGAAATTTCGTATCTTCTCTTTGGGGGATGGTTTGCACAAGACCATACATCTCTGACGTACTTGCTTGATAAAATTTAGTAGTATTAATCATACCTAGAATACGCAGTGCTTCAAGAATGCGACATACACCTAGAGCATCGACATCAGAGGTGTAAAGAGCATTAGAAAAAGAAACTTTGACATGACTTTGTGCCGCAAGATTATAAATCTCATCAGGGCGTGTTTCTTGAATGATAGAAGTAATATTAGAAAAGTCTGTCAAATCTCCATAGTGAAGTGTAATTTTAGGATTTGTGAGGAGGTAATTAATTCTGTCTGTACAGTCAGACGTGGAGTTTCTGCGAATAATACCATGTACTTGATATCCCTTACTCAACAGAAGATCTGCAAGGTAAGATCCATCTTGTCCCGTAATACCAGTAATAAGTGCTTTTTTCATATCAATAATGAACTTGTAAATCGATTGGTTCTGCTTTAATGTCGTTGTTTATGAGATGATGTTTGAGAAGCATTTCATTGCACCAATATCCCTCTCTCTCATTTGATTGTTTAACTAGTGGACCTAAACTATTAAAAACTCCAGCATAAACATTCATAGCATTGCTAGATCCCATAGCAAACCAGTCGGCAATCATTCCATCTGGTTGCTCAAGATGTTGATAATATACAACATCATTTTCTGGCGGATCTTGAAGATTGAGTTCAAGATGAGGTCCATAGTCAATACGATTTCGAATTACATAATCGTATTGAGTATTTGTTTCTGTAGCATATTGCTCTTTCAATAAATTAGACATCATAATACTATACCACATACAGTGACTCGTATTGTCAAGATATTTTTTTGCTTCTTCTACTCCATCGACAACATCAAAAACCCATGTATGTGCTCTTTCAAAAGTTCTTTGTGGATAGTCAAAATGACGATTCCAAACTTTTGGTTTATCAACCACAATTTTTTTGGGTTGATATAACTCAACTAATTTGTTAATTGCATTAGGAGATAGTGCATGTGCTTCTCTACCAGGAATTACAGACTGGGTACTTAAATTTTCTGGATCAAACCATGTATGAATAAAAACATCCACATCATTGTGCTTCAAAACTGTATTATAAAGTTTTTGATATCCAACTTCAACAACTCTTGGTTGCCCAGATAAACACAAAGCGGCTTTCATATCATTTTACCCACATAGTCACTACAAATAGCATAACAATTATAATCTTTCACATCTATCATTTTATCATTATTATAAAATTTTAACAAGTCACTTGTTTCAGGCATGACTACAACAGACTTTGAACTATGTGGTTGTCCTGGATATGACCAGATATGCCCTGCACTAGTTAAAGTATGTTTATCATTTTCATGCCAAAAATAATTTAAACTTATTACAGAGGTAGATAATTTTTCAAGTGCTTCTTGATTCTTACAGTGAATCCACAACACGTCTTTATGTTTCACCAACCAAGACATGGGAACATGGTATTGAGGTTTATCATGCCCCAGATAATAACAGTGTTCTTTGTGCCACAAATCAATCTCAATATCATATCCTTCTTCGATTGCCTTTTCAATATACTCTTTTTTATTTTCTTCTGAGTGATTAGGACCTTGCGTATTTCCTCTATGTGCTATAAGTTTCATACCAAATACTTATCAGAAGGAACAGATGGCCATCTTACAACCATGAGACTTACCTCAGTTAAATTTTCTACATCAGCAATTTCATTCTTTTCATAAATCCACATATCACCTGCTTTGAGATGTTTGCCAGAAACCATCATCTCGCCCTCAATAATATAAGTTAGTTCTGTGGTAACTTTATGAACATGAGGTTGACCTTTACCCTTTTCATGCTTGTGGTGAGCAACTTCAAAAAAAGGATTCTTAAAAATAGATGGTTCAAAGTCTCCAATGAACCATCCACTTTGCATCTCATTGATGTTGAAGGTCTGCATACTCATTCTCCAGAAAATACCTACGTTCATCAGGTGTACCCATAGACCATAAACGATCAATGGGTTGAATTGAAATTTTCATACCCTCTTCAATAAAAAGGTTATAAAGAGGTGCGACATAAAATTCATTTTTGACTCTAATGTTTTTCTCAATCATCTCTTTTGAAAGTCTCACAAAATCAGACCCTTTTGCGAAATGATAGAGACCAGCATGAGCATGATTACTGATTACTTCTTTTTCTGCCGTCCTAATTACATACCCATCATCACCAAGTTTCGAATAACTATATGCTGGATTATCAGCATCAAAAGTTAATACCACACCATCAGAGTCTACAACTTTTGAAGGGTCAAAATGAGGTTCAAAGTACATATCAAGTGTCGTGATACTCAGAGGTAGATCATTATCAATATACTCTTCCGCAAGTAAACAAGAACATACAGTTCCTTCGGTTTCTTCTTCAGCAATTACTATTGCAATATCATCACCAAACTTGCTGCGAAGAACATCGTCCATCTTGTTGTTATCAACAGTGTCTCTGCGAATCACAAAAATTTGATTACATTCTTCAGTTTTAATGCAAGACATACTCCAATCAATCATCTGTTGATGACCAACTTGAATAAGTTGTTTTGGAAGAGTAAATCCTTCATCACGAAATCTTTGACCTCTCCCAACCATCGGGATAAGTAAATTATATTTCTTCATAGCAAATTTTGTTTGATTAAAGTGCTAGCAACTTTATGTGCATTAATTACTGATTCTTTTACTGCATGACCATCGCACATAGACTTTATAAATCCGGAAGCAAAATAATCTCCTGCTCCTAAAACATTTACATCAGATAGATATAAGTCTGTCGGTAAATCATATTCTTCAACTGTCTTTCCATCAGTAAAAACACTACCTGTGGGGTGATGCATAATAACATATCCTCTAACTCTGGATCCAAGTTCTTGAATGTCCATGAACAAATCTTCTTTCGCAATGAAAAGATAGTCAAGATATTGAAGTGCATCAATACATCTTTCTGGTTCTTCCTTTGTAATGTCTGCTGAGACAATACCTTTTAATCTTGATATAAAAGATATATCACTTAATTGATTAATATAGGAAATATGATGCCAGTCAGAATCAGATGGAGAAGCTTTATTTTCTTTGATGTTTAGACATCCCCTACCAACTCTATAGTTGTTTTCCTTATCAACTAAAATAAGAGCATGACCAATTGATAGAGGTTGAATATTAACATTCATTCCCTGACCAAGAGATACAAGACCAGACCAAACATTTGCGATTCCACCAAGAGAAGATGTCTCTTTAAAATCAATAAGTATTCGATCTACAGTAAGATGACCATATAACGTAATACTTTTGCACATCACTTCATAGCGGCACTGGATGCTTCTTTCTTATCAAGTTCTGCAACTGCTTCTTCTGTTGCTTCAGATACAACACCTTTTGCTACAAGAAAATCATACAGTTCCACAATCACACCTTCACCACCTTTAGATTTAAGAACATAAAGTGAATTGTCTTTAATAATCTGAGGAGCATCTGATGGAGAGAACGACCAAAATAGTTTTTTAAACATTGATAGATCAAAATAATCATCGCCAACGAATGCCATATTCTCGCTCTTTACATTATACGTGCTCTCCAAATGAGAAATATAACGTGACTTATCAAGACTCAAATCATCACCGCGAGTACAGTAAAAAGGAATATTTCTCTTTTGTGCCATATCACGATTCCAAGCATCACCGGACAACATGATTACTTTGACACTCGCAGCAATAAATCGTTTAATTGCAGTAAAGTCTTTGCAACGAAAAGTTTTATGAATAGGATTATGTTCCCTGTCGTAAACTTTTGTTCCATCAGTAAGAACTCCATCAACATCAAGAATCAAAAGTTTGATTTTTGATTGATCACCTAAGCAGTTATCAAGAAGTTGATTGTATTTAAAATCGGGATACTCTGACATTTTTTAATTACAGTATAGAACAATATTATCAAATTTGGTACTGAAAGTCAATTGACATTAAAGGTAGTTTTAATTTCCTGAATCAAATCTATGTTATTTGATGCAACTCCAAGACCAAATGAATTAGTAAAATTGACTTTGGAAACTTCTAATTGACTAAAGAAAAGTCCAACACCATCAGGATTTGAAACAGTGTCATGAAAAAGAATTACACCATTATCTTTGAGTAAGGGCGCCCAAGTGTCGCAATCATTTTTGCAGTTTTCATAATCATGAAGTCCATCGATGTGTAGAAGGTCAATCTCTTTATCCCAAGTCTTTGCTACATCATCAAAATAACTTTTGATAATTTCAAGATTATCAAGTCCAAGTTTTTCCTTAACTGCCATTACAAATTGATAATCATCATCCTCTCTTGGACCATGCACTGACACATCAAAGCAATCAACACCATAGACTGGATTATCTTGACAGAGTGCCATCAAAAAAGATGAGTAACCATAATCAACACCAAGTTCTACCGTGACTTCTGGTTTAATGCGATCAATCAACCACTCAACAAATTGTCTATGACTTTTGGGAGGATAATTCCATCCAGAAGGAATATTCCCCAGAATTTCTTCTACTTGATTATCTGGAAGATTTAGTACATAGTCCTTAAAATTATCTTGTTTATCAACAACCCATGAAAAATTTTCAACCATTTATCTGCTCCTTAATCCAATTATAAGTTTTAAAAATACCTTCTTCAAGAGTCATAGAGTAATCCCACCCAAGTTTTTCACGAATCAAATCATTGTTGGAATTACGACCACGAACACCCAGAGGACCATCAATATGATTTTTCTCTACAGTTTTATTAGCAACACCAGCAGCAACATCCACCAGTTGGTTGATTGATACCATTTCTTCAGAACCAATATTCACTGGTCCCATGAAATCAGAATCCATTAAGCGGCGTGTTGCTTCAATACATTCATCAATGAACAGGAAGGAACGAGTCTGTAAACCATCTCCCCACACTTCGATGGATCCACCTTCCTCTGGAAGTTCAGCAACCTTTCTACAAATGGCTGCTGGTGCTTTTTCTTTTCCCCCAGTCCAAGTTCCCTCTGGTCCAAATATATTATGGTATCTAGCAACACGTACAGGAATCTCATAGTTGCGATGATAAGAAAAGTAGAGACGTTCTGAAAAAAGTTTTTCCCAACCATATTCCGAATCTGGTTCCGCTGGATACGCATCACTTTCTCTAAGTCCAGGATTATTAGGATCCATCTGTGCATACTCTGGGTAGATGCAAGCAGATGATGAATAGAAAATTTTAGTTTTATTTGTTCTCGTTTTATCGTTTAAATTTTTTACAGCACGGAGAACATTAAGATTAATACTGGCGGAATTATTCATAACATCCGCATCATGATCACCTGTAAAGATGTATCCAGCACCACCCATATCAGCAGCAAACTGATAGATCTCATCAAAAGAATCCCCATTACAATTGACTGCAGTTTCTGCTACAGAAAAATCAGTTAAGTCTCCTTGAATAAAAGAGTGTGCTTCAGATAGAGAATATTCTGGATATTTAATATCTACACCACGAACCCAATATCCTTCGGCACGTAGTCGCTTTACCATATGGCTTCCAATAAAACCACCAGCACCAAGTACAAGTGCTGTTTTCTTATAATCACTCATAAGATACAAAAAGTTCTTTCTATATATGATACAAAAAAAGGAGGTTATTGTCAACCTCCCAAGTAATTCAGGCTCGCCACTTGTTCTTTAACTGGAAACAAGAAACCAAGCGGGGTTACCCCATCCGCACCACCAATCCTTGAGAGAGATTGGAAACTCATAATAGGGTCATACTTGACTCCACCACTTGATTTTATGAAACCAAGAAAAGTTGAGATAACTTTGATATCTCGGTAATACCAAAAAATACTATTAGAAATAATACATCCCAGAGTTTAAGTTTGATCGCAAAAGGAATACCAAGAAGTCCTCCGATAAACTTAATGACCAAACCATATTTGAAACTTCCCCATAGCATGATTTGATAACCAAGCATGAGGAGAATATTTCCAATCCACCGAAGTAAATCAGATTTTGCCATAAGGGGTTTGCTCCCGACCAGTGCTGTTTAAGTCCATCCGTGACTATCAGACCTCCCTCTCTAGACGCTCTAGTTTTTTCTCTAGTTGACTCAATAGTCCCTCTCTGGTATAAGCACCAGTTTCTTGCTTACGACGCTCCATTTCCTTCTCAATCTTTTGAGTGATAGAAGCATGGCGGCGGATTTCTCCGCCCATCGACATTTGTTTTTTTGTTTGTTCCATACAGAACTGAAGTTGCATCAGTTCCATATCATCAAAATACATTAGGTTCTTCATCATCTTTTACATAGCATGGGACACGATCTGGATCTAACCATTTAGTATACTCAAAGTCTTCCATTGCAGTCATCAGTTGCATCTCGTTATCGCAGTGATACATGTCACGATAGCGACCAGTATAGGAATCTACTTTCTGAATACGACAATCAGGTTTGCCGTTAATTTCTAGTGTTCCCACTTGCACATAACGATATGGAAACCGCTCCATAATAACGGTTGGTTTCCTTACTACATTCATCATGCTTCGACTGCCTCAATATCACTAGCGACATATTCCATGAGCATTTCATAATCATCCAGAGGATCACCAGAAAATACTACACCCTCATTTTCATAGTAACGACGAACCTTTTTGTAGAGTTTTGGATTCTTTACATCAAGGTAGAACTCGCCATTTGCGGCACTACGAAGAGTTTGAACGTCTTTCTTAAATTTTGCTGTGAGAGTCATTGTTTTGAATGTTGACC
>Ga0194117_10003744_pt1 | contig 15028 bp, 14 predicted proteins | sample TA2MahsurfametaG_FD_160579 | JGI IMG/M metagenome (GOLD analysis project Ga0194117, IMG submission 160579) | Freshwater microbial communities from Lake Tanganyika, Tanzania - TA2015009 Mahale N1 surface | ecosystem: Environmental > Aquatic > Freshwater > Lake | place: Tanzania: Lake Tanganyika...
GGGGCGTTTCCCCATGCCCGCGCATAAAAAAATAAGGATCATTTTTTTTTTTATTCTAAAGCATATTTTGATTGAATATATTTTTTTTTTTTCTTGTGAATAAAATGCAAAATCAACAAAAGGGACGTGCCAAAGGCTATGATGCCGCTTCTATATGGCTCCTTGTTTTACTTCTTATCGCGGTCGCCCTTTCTATCGCCGCTCTTGTACTGGCCATACAACAGTACAACAAAAATAAAAAAGATGATGATAAAACCCCGACACCCGCGACCCCTAGTACCATGACTGCATGACAGAACGGTCTCCAGTGATTTTCAATACATAGGCAGATTTGGTGAATACAATGGATTACTCTATAGAGTAATCCGTTTTGTTGGATTATGTACTCGGGTTAACCCGAGTACATACCTGGCGATGAAGGTACAACCAATTAAAGACAAGGACTGTCTTATGAAACATGCCCTTTAGAGACACAATATTGCTTCATCGTTCAACAGGTCCATGTAGGATACAGAGCATCCCAAGCTGGTCCTGCGACTTTACACAGGAGTGTCTCACAAAGTTGACGTTGTACGGGATCCAATGCGAGGCTAACTCGTCGAATGAGATTATTATTCATGACCCAAATATTCGTGTGTATACACGACCCATGGATCGATGTCATTATTGCCCCGAACCCGACATGTACAATCCCCAATATTTTGTTTTTTATGATGCGTATCAGATTATGCACATAGAAGCCACAGTTATGAGTTGGTGTACAGTGTATAGTATGAAGATGTGTCCGTTGACAAACTATCAACCAGTGCTCGGTCAAAAACTATTTTCAGAAATCACAGACGAGATCTTGTCGTACACGTGTTGATTTGTTTCTACCGTCATCGCTTTGTACAGTAGACGCAATAAATTAATTTGTACATAAATGAGCAAGTTGTCGGACCGTGGTCCGACAACTTGCCTATTTATTGCTATATCGGTCCGTCTGGTTTGCCGGCGGTTGCTACGCAACACGCCGATGCAAACCGGGTGCTGCGCACCCTGACAAGTATCCCTTCCGTGGAAGGGATACGTGTACAATACGCCTATGAATTCATTGTTCTTCAATTAAAGGCATTGAAAATAATGGATATTTTCAATAGCCATTATTTTCAATAAATTAAATTAAAAACAAATTAACTTATGGCGATGACGGTACAAGTCACCGTCTCTTCAAATTACAATTGATCCTATAACTACCGTAGATGCGAGAAATTTATTTATAAATAAATTTCTCGCATCTACAGTAAGAACAAATGATGTTATTTATTTCATTTCAATTTATATCATCTTTATTGTTTCATACTTTTTATCCAACACAGCAACCTGTTCCCAAAGTCATAATGACAAATATGGTGTCGTCGTCAACATCAAACACCAATGGGATCTCAATTCCATCTCTTTATCATACTTCATTGACATAGATAGTGATTGGAATGAAGCGTCCAATATCGGATGGACTATCAATATCATTTGACAAAATCTATGAGACGTTAGACACAAAGACAACGATCCCATCGTTTTATACATATTCTCGGTTTCATTATGAGGATATATATCAATCACGATATGGACAGACTATATCGTATAATGAATACTGCAAAATTGAGGATGCGGTCGCAAAGATCCTTATTGCATTTCTTCACGACAAACGAGATGTGCATTACATGTTTGTTTTTCCTGATGATGGATGGTTAGAAAGTGAGTCCATTGTCTCTTACATGACCTTGGATGAATACAAACAAACCCTTCGCATCTCAAACGTCAATCTGGATATACCTTGTGAATTATTACCTCGTAATGAAGCCGTCAACAACTACTACCGAATTTATACATGGGACCGCCGTTTTCATCCATTCCTGTAATCTATTACAGCTTTTGTGATCTTACCACGACCGTATACAAAATATATTCGTGTTTGTATTTTCTTCTTTTTTCAATATATCCAACAACCATTGTCATTCGTCCATTTTGAAACATATACCGTACGGTATAAAGAAATATCAGAATAAAACAAATGTTTGAATGCTCATTTTTGTTTTATATTGAAGGATACAAATCTGAATGTGTTCGCCTCCTTTTGTATTGCATGTCGGTTATGGTCCAGCATAAAAAGATCTCTTCAAAAGTCGACGTGTTCCATCTTGAACCATCAGTCAATATGCAGGCCTCATTGATAATGGCTGATGGTGGCTACATGTATTGCGACCATCCCAAAGGATTTTCGGTCCGACCCGTGGAAATAAGTGATGATCCTATTGGGAAATGTGTGTACCAAGATCATCATAATCTCTCAATGTTTTTTCACCATGTCGCGACGCTGTCGCACACTCGCTTCCCAGACATGCACAGATTGTTCAATCAATTACATCTGGAGGCTTCTTTTCAATGTACATTTTGTGCTTATAAGCGTCATGTGGTCAGCAGATGGGTCGAGGCTCTTCAACAAAAATATTCTCTGCTGACCGGGTTTTGTGTCGAGTCCTTTGTGCATGGAACCCTTCCACAAGAAACCGATGGCGTGGAATTATTAGATATTCATGCCTCATCTCTACAGACCTTGTTTTCACAGATACGGAGCCCACTCCTTCGTCAAAAAATCGTGTGTATCCTTTATCGTGTTTTTTATTGTATGAAAGAAAATGTCGACGAGGCACTGCGGCTTGACGATGATGAAAAACTTGAAAAGGCGGTCCACGCGTTCAAGAGGCATGTTGTCCAGGATCTTCAGACCACTTGTCTATTTATCAAGACGAAAAACATTGATTTTCAAAGATGGTTGCTCTCGCTTGTCTACTTTACAAGCCTTCAGTCGGTATCACCTTCTGAAGGATTATCCGATCCATTCCAGATGTTAAAAAAGGCAATCGTATTGTTGTCGTTGTTCTTTCATGAAAAACGCGTGCTCACCGAGGACACGCGATTTTTTATCGAGACACTGACAAAAAAAAGTGAGATCAAGGTCGATATTGAACGTTTCGACAGGATCCATCCATTTTTACGTGGTGAATATGTATCTGTTGATCCCTAGTAAAAATTATACGGTTAGTGAAAGAATAATTTTTTTTTATTCATAAAACAATGCCACAGAAATTACAGATTTCTTCTCGACAATTCCTTTTTTCGTCATATACCAGTGTCAAGGTCCTGACGATACTTTTATTTTTTGGAACAATCATGTCCGTGGTGTTTCTTGTTTTGTACTTTACGTCTCGGAAAAAAATTGTTGATACAAAAGGTAAAGGACACTACGTTGATTTGAAACGTATGTACCTCCTTGTATGCATTCTCATCAGTATTGTTTCACTCATTTTTTCAATCATCCTTCTTGTACGATATGTTCGGATATTTTCATGGTCGCCATTCACCGGGACAGAGGCCGTGGTCTTTATAGGGTTGGCACTACAACTCGCTTTGATTGCGACGAGCGCGGTCTTTCTTTTTCAGAAGGATTATTGTAGTTCCGATCCCGACAAGACAATAAATTATTATGGAGATTGCGTGTGCAAGTTTGGGAACGAAGTGAACGGAAGATGTCAATGTCCTAGCGGGTCGCACCGGCAGGGCAACAGCTGTTTCCCCGGATGTGACACATCTGCTGATTGTGGAGGAGGCAGTGCCACATGTCATCAAGGACAGTGTTGCTCGACGGGGTATGGATGTGATGATGGGGCGTGTTGCCAACAGGCGTGTGTCAAAGGAAAGGACGGAAAGACGTTCTGCTGTCCACCCGAACGCGTCAAAAAGGATGTCGATGGAAATCCTATCGGGTGTTGCCCGGCGGGGACCCAAGCCGTAGGTAATGAATGTCAACTTGTGTGTTTTAAGGACAATCAAAAGACATGTGATGCCGGTGAGACGTGTTATACAATATCAGGACAGGCTGATACGCTGAAAACCTTTGAACAATCTTTAATAAATATCGGTGTTGATGAGAAAAAAATAGAGTTCTCGGACAAGGGAGATCAGTCGACATTGACATGGTGTGGAAAACAAGAAACAAACTGCGATCTACAACCCGCTGTTTACCATCCGGTTGCGACGCAGGGACAAGAAGTGTTTTACTCGTGCTGGCCAACAAAATGGGCTAATGTGACTGATAAGACTAAGGACCCTGCAAATCTTCCGTTGCAATATAATGTATGTGTTACGACAAAGACAGATCCCATAACGCAGGATTACATTGATTGTTGGAGTAAAATTCGTCCGAAAGATGGTGACAATGTTGACATCAGTGCATGTAAAGGTGATTGTGAACTAAAAAATGTGCTTCATATCGATTGGACACAACAGGGCAGTGATGATGTGAAGAAAATGAAACAGGCATTAGCGGCTGGTATTAACTTTGATAATAAAGAAGAGATAGATGGGTATAGTGGACATTTTTGTGGCGGACCCGCTGTCCGGTTGGAAACAAAGAAAATTACTCCGACGACGGGTTCATGTACAACCGACAATATGCTCAATATTTTAGTGGAGGACCAGGCGTTGCATTCAAATTCAATGTTCCCCTATATTCAAAAAAGTGGTGACGGCTATCTCATGAATACACTCTATTCGTGCACGCCTCCAACCCCACAAAAGGTTTCTTCCGGATTCGATCCATTAAAGTTGGGCGCAACGAATGTAAGATATCTTGACACACTTGTGTATTCAAAACCAGGTGATGAAACAACGCCTGTTGTGAAAACATTTGACGCGAACAAACTACCGAGCACAAAGACCGACAGTTCCGGATTGAGTGGAGATGATACTTCGACGTATTCGTTTACAGATGATTGTGGCACCCTCGGTTTGAAAAACTTGACAAACTACTGTGTATGGCCAGAAAAGGCATCGGATGATCCTAACTATCTATACAAAGAGTGCCCGCCGGGGTTGACATTCCTTGAAAAGGAGGGAATGACACATGGAGACCAACCACACGCCATTCCAAACTGTAAAGATACACCAAACCAGCCTGGTATTTATAATACAAACCTGTGCACCGGGACCGGAGCCCTTTTAGACATGAATAAAGACATTCCAGAACAAGGTCCATCACCCGCTCCCGCACCACACTATTGGTATACATTTTGTGGAGGAGATAGCAATAAGTATTGCATGGATGGAAGTCAACTCAAGGACCCTTCAACATTACAAGAATGTACAAATATAGATGAGAAATGGATTTGTGATAAGTGTCCGTGCGACCCGTCCATAAGCAAGATTAAGTATGATCAAACACACGCTTCTCGACCAATGAAAGATAATGGCTCAACATCTTACGATAACAATATTATTGTCACGCTCTTGTCAATCATTCTTATTTTATTCCTTCTGGGAGTTGTGTTCAAGATTTTCAAAAAAAAGAAATGAGACCGTTCCCACAAAAAATGATTTTATCTTCTTTTTATATATTTTTTCACAAAAATATATGAGGTTCTTTGTACTTTGCACTTTTTTTGCGTCCGCGTGTGCAGTTTTCCATATCGATATCCTTCATCATGAAAACAATTCTTATGCGGTTTCTATTGAAAACGTTCAATACTCATGTATTCCAAGAGAGCCTCCACTGTCTCATAGCTGGTCGTACGACTGTGAAGACCATCCTCCTCTTCCTAACAAATAATTGCATCTCGGTACGATATAAAAAATGAAAAACCTTGGAAGAAGATACTAAATACATAATATCATGTCTATTGCCGTTCCGATCGATACGCTTGAAGAAAAAGACCTTGATATTTTAGAGAAAAAACTTGTGATTGAACTCGCACCAAAACAAAAAAACGCACGAAGAGCACAATTTTCGTGGAAACCTGTTGAGAAGGTCCACGTCTATCGGAAAGAAGGGGACCACCTTATGATCCCGTTCCATTGGGGAATATCATATTTTGGGAAACGTTCACGAAAAGAACGCGAAGCCTGTGGAACACTCGTGTCAAGATTTCAGGGGTGTCTCCGCCCCGAACAGAATGACATATTTCAGGAGAGCGTCGCGCTCTTGAACCAATCCAGTTCGTGTCTCATGGCGATCTATCCAGGTGGTGGGAAATGCCTCGGGCGTGGGACGGAGGTCCGTCTATGGAACGGGACGTCGAAACGCGTCGAAGACGTCTGTCAAGGAGATGTCTTGTGTGGCGATGATGGGACCCCGCGGAACGTCGTGTCCACCTGCAAGGGGGTCGACACCATGTTCCGTGTCGGGCGCGAAGCGTCCGGTCAGCTCGGCGCTACCGCTCCGCGGTCGCCGGCTGATCCTGGTTTGGATGGTCCCATGGATTACCGTGTGAATTCTGTCCATATACTGACGGTGTACGACACGGTGTCAGAACGACTGGTCGATATTGGGATCGACGTCCTTCTCGCAATGGGACCTTACCAGCAAAAAAAATATCACGGCGTGTACTTTGATTACGACCATCCTGTACACTTTGACCTGAAAGAGAAACGCACAAACATCGCTCAAGAATTGGCGTCATCGTCAGAAAATGCGGTCCCATGGACGCGATGGCGTGATGTCATGTTGTGTGGATTGAGATGGTACCCATTTATCGACGACCCGTCCCGTATCCGTGTTGACGACCCGTATAATGTCCTCGTGCACAAGGACAAGCGTGTGATGGTCACATATCCTCTACGGATCACTCAAGAAAGTGGTTGTGACGAGTATTTCGGGTTTGTGATTGATGGGAATAGACGGTTCCTTCTAGCAAACGGTATCTGCACCCATAATACCATTACCTCACTCTCGATCGCATCAACGATCAACACACGGACCATGATTTTTGTCAACAAACTGGTCTTGATCGATCAGTGGCTTGCAACGATATACAGATGGTTTGGCGCCTCGACGGCTGTCCAGGTCATCCAGGGAAAGTCAAAAGCCCTTGTCCCTGAAAAGGATTTCTATATTGTGAATGCCCTGAACGTGAAGAAACATTTGTTTACGGAGTATGAAAAACTTGGTATTGGTTTACTGATTGTCGATGAGTGCCATCTCATGATGACAAAAATATTTTCACAGGCTCTTTCATATATACGTCCGCGTTACCTGATGGGATTAAGTGCAACACCGTACAGGCTCGACGGGTTTGATATTCTTTTGGAGCTGTACTTTGGATTGCACAAGGTGATACGAAAACTTCAGAGGCCACATACCGTCTATTGCATGAATACAGAGATTGTCATTCAACATGATTGCGACGGACGGGGTGATATCATTTGGAATTCGGTGATTGATAAACAGACGTCGGACGGTGAACGGAACCTTTTGATCGCATCAACCTGTCAGAAATATCCTGACCGGAACATTCTGATCCTGAGTAAGAGGATTAAACAGATCGAAGAGATCTCTCGGTACCTCCAGGGGAACAATGAAAACGTGACGGTTATGAAAGAAAATGACAACACATTTGACGAAGACGCTCGGATTTTAGTGGCAACTTTTCAAAAAGTAGGAACGGGATTTTCTCATGACAAACTCGACATGCTTATTCTCGCATCTGATACCGAAGAATATTTCATCCAGTATCTAGGACGTGTCTTTCGACGTCCAGATGTTGAACCGATAGTTATTGATTTTGTTGATAAACATCCTATACTCAAGAAGCATTTTTTGAGCAGAAAAAAAGTGTACGAGCAGTGTGGGGGGGTCGTTAAATATGTAAAGATGTGATAACGGTATGATAAAATACAGCAGGGCTTGGTCGTCAAATTATTGGTTTTTTTTTCATCTTATTTTTTTCATCTTATTTTTTATACTACGTTTTTAAAACCAGTTCACTGATTTTTAAAAACATCTTTACATAGTTATAATATGTAAAAATAACTGGGTTAATTCCTGAATATAAACGCAGACTCAATTTATCTGCGTTTGTATTTTATCACATCGACATATAAATGAAATAATTTATATAAATGAACATAAAACAGGAAAAAGGTCGCATTATTGTCGCGATTGACGCAAATACGACAATAGACGGATTTATTGACTATCTCGTCACACACGTTCATAGATTGGATGAGTTTCCTTCTGACATTCAGATCAATGAACAGAACCCAGCGAAAAGAAAAATCTTTGAAAACGCGCTTCAGTGTTTTTATCTGATTTCGAAATATGCATCTACTGATGTGAGCTCTCTGTATCCATCCCAGGTTCAGCAGGCAAGCAATCTTGAAAGCACGTCCGATATATCTTGGGATGATCTTCCCTACTACGTGAAATACGTCAATCCGTCTCTCCGTATCATTTCAGACACGGAATTTTTATTAATCTACTTTACAAAACTTTTAGAATCGTTCGACACGAATGCAGGTGCGCTCCTCCCAAGTTATCCAAAGACCATCTTGAACCAGATATTACCCCCAAGTGACATAAAAGAGATATGTTCGATGACCATCCTGGAATGGCAGATAAAAGGGAGGCGGGGGAACCAGATACCGCTGTCAAGAACACAGTCCATAGACGCATTTCAGAGGTCGTTCCCAACGCTGTATTACCTTGTTTTTGAAAAAGACGGTTTTGAGGTCTTGACGGCCGTGTATAACATGTTGAAAATTATTCCGAAAGATGAAGGACAATCGCTTACGACAAGGAAAAAATGCGTATCACTATATGAACAACTACTACAAAAAATATCAAACAGACGACTGCGTGAGTTTCTAAAAAAATATAGTAGGGTTGGTCTTTTTTTTCTTGGGATGCCTCATCCAAAGTTTCAGCCTCTGTGTATACTGTCAATGTATCTGCTCTTTTATTTTTATTATTTCCCCAAAGAGAATGTTTATTCTCTTGACGAAAATACTCTCGAATACATCCAAAGGGTAAAAAATTTGTACGTGCGACAGCACCCCACACATATATTTCAATACGACCTTAATAGTCACAATAAAATCTTGGAAAAGGAATTGGTTTCTGATTTTCTGTTGAAGAAACATGTCGATGGCATCAATAAATATTTCGGGAAACATAATTATACCAATTTTTTCGACACATTATTGGAAATGATTTTGTGCAACACAAACTCGAAAGTTCTCAAATCACGAAAATGATAAAAACACGGGGTTTGGTTGGAGTTGTTTACAAAACGCGATTTTTTCCTGGTTAATGGTCGTCCAGTCGTATTCAAATATTCCACCCGTATCGATACTATTCGGGTTCAGACACCAATAGTAGGCGTTCGAAATATTATTCTGTTGTAAAAACTCCAGTATCTGATAGTGCCATGTGCGGTCATCTCCTTCAAACCATCCACCGATTTCTCCGATACACACGGGATTTTGATATTTATCTTGTAAAAAGGCAAACCACTCGGTCCAACGGCTCTTATCGTCTGATATTGCGGTGCTTCCTCGTACTGAAGGACCGTACACGTGAGGAGAGAAAACAATACGAGGGTTTGGTACGAGTCCAAACACGTCATCAATATTTCGAAAAGAACCACCCCAAACGCTCATGTCAGCGGGGTCTTGGATACCCTCGACAAAAAAAAGACCCGTAAAGGTAGGAACAACACCTGAAATATAGTCGATAGCTCTTTGAACAAAACTTCCCCATCCTGGCCATCGTATGTTCCCGTGAGGTTCATTTTTAATATCAATCCCGATAAGATTGGGATAGGACCCGAATCCATTCAAAACGGAAACCCATGTTTCTAAAACCATGTCTTCGTTGACAATATCGGTTGTTGGGTATTCGGTAATGTGCCCATTGATTGTATGAAAGTCAAGGAGAATAGTCATCTGTCGTTCTTGTGCACCACGAAATAAATGATGGAACGCCTCGTTCATTGATTGTCCTTGGAGCGACGGACAAGCGGACACGCATTCTTGTTTTACTTCGACATCCATCGTCTGGGCGTTTTCATACGAAAAAGGGATCCGCAAGGAATTAAATCCATATCCACGCAGAGTATCAAGATACCAATCAAGGGATTGTACCCACATTCCGAGTGGGACACGACAATCGGTCTCTGAGCCGAACCAATTTACTCCTCGTATACGATACAATTGGTCATTATAATATATATTGTTGTTTTTCGTCGTCCATTCTCCGTTGGACACTGTGCACATTATCAAAATATACAATTTTTTTAAAAGTCTCATTTATCTGTAAAAAAAATAAAGCTAATGTTTTGTCAGTACAATAGATGAAATACATATGTATTGCATTTACGGTAGGAACGATAATTCAGTTTCTTTTTATTTTGATGTGATACAAAAGAAAAGACAAGAATGGAAAAATTAGAGGGATATTGGGTAAAACCGTTTGCGTCTGGTATGAGTTGTATAGATACCATCACAGGTGAATGCGGTAGGGGGTCCACACTGGATGAATGTATGCAACAATGCGAGCATAGTCCATTTTGTGACGCTGGATATCATGTTTCTTTTCGTGACCTTCCCATTTCATCATATTGCGTTCCCCTCAACACATCCATTTATAAAAATACAAATTTTTTGAACAACCTCATCACACCTGAGAACAGTACACGTCTCTCACGCGATAATGGGATCGATCTCACTGTTTTCTACAATCCAAAACGTTTCCCATCAGATGTTGATCTGACAAAATATATTTTCCACGGAGACACATGTTTTCTTGCACAGAAATCAAGTGATGAAACTTTTGTTTTTCTTCAAAAAGATTTTTTCTTTCGTCCTGATCAAGACAATGCACTACCATTAACACTTGGTGAGAGCAATAATCTTGTGTTTGATTTCGATGTTCGTATCAACAAACAGAACGCCATTCATTTTTTCCAAGAAAATTCGCTTGCTCTCTTGACGTGGACCTCAGACGGTATGTGGTCGTTTTTACCGTATACTCTTCCCGGTCTTGAGTTCAGGTTTCAAGACGTTCCGCAATTTTTTGTTGATTACGGCACTCCATTTTTCTTGATATCGGAAGGGTTGGGATATCTGACATGTAATGATAAAAAAGAACTTGTGTTTTCATCGACCAAACCATCAGAGCCATTTGTTTTTATGTATGATGCCGAGAACAATATAAATACCATGACAAGAAGACCGTGGGAGCAGAGGGTCTTGGCTGACGACCAAGACTTCAAAAAAACCATGGAAAATTTTTTATGCCAAAATTTTCCGAATTGTCGTGTACGGAAAGCCGTGCCTGCATATGCAAAACCATGGCAGAGTATTGTATTGATTGTCGTCGCTGTTTTATGCTTCATGTGTTGGAGTATGGTTGCTATAGTACTATTCGTAAGGAAATAATGATAAGCACCAATCCGCACAATACAAGAGCGATCCATGCCCGCAGGGCTGGATGCAAGCGACTTATAGGGTACGTCAACATGATCTGTTGCAGGTCTTTATTATTTGTTTGCGTGAATGCACGGTACCACAATACCTTATTTTCCAACGACGCGTGCATACATTCACGGATGGAGGAGAAATCACGAGGATTGGAAGAAGGAAGACATAGACCTTCGCCGTTCATTTGAAAATATTGTCCAAGTGGCTTTTGAGTGAAGACGTACACAGAGATGGATACTCCCGAGACACCGACATCGTAGTACGGCACGGTTTGTCCACGAGAAGGAAGTTCACTGTACTCCGTATGATCAACAGGACATCCTTGATCAAGGGGACACAAGACGGTACGTTGAAGGAGGTGCTCCCTCGTTCCATTTGTATGAAAAGAGAGCAAGACGGTCCCCGGTACTGGGTAGGCATACGCAATAAATCCAAACGACCCAAGAAAAGACGTTTCATCTTGAAAAATATCGGTCGACAGGTCGTATACATCAACTGTTTTTGTTTCAAACGGAAATATCGTGTTTTGCGAGGCTACAAGCGTGACGAACCCGCGGCTCAGTTCCATAAAATATTTTGGATGAAATCCCCAGAATGTTGTTTCGAAAACCCATGTCGTTCTTAGTTTTTCTTTTTCATCAACACTCTCCGGCCAAAAAGTTTCACGAAACGTGTATTTTTCATTGTCAGATGTGAGGAGAACAGGTGGTTGGAGACGCACACGCCCATCTGTTGCCCTCCAGAGCTGTATCGGGAAATAAAGCGAAAAATTTTGTTTTAATACCATGTCTTTATACACCACTGAAGATTTAAAATGGACTTTTTTTTTCACTGGCATATAATCACTTCCTCCAAATCGGATTTCATGATCTTTATCTCGTCTTGGAAGCGCAAAGCGCCTTGATTGATCAAAAGGCTGTATTTCCCTTTTGCTCTACCAGAACAATTACGAGACAAACAGTGCGGTCTTCCTTCAATGAAGATCCTTCTTACATTCAACGCTGCGTTCTTATCTCGGTTCAGGAAGTGACGACATCTGGTGGAACAACACCATTTCAATCCCCTCACCTCTCGATAAGATCGTTTCCCTTCTTTTGTTGTTATTGGGTATTTCACCCCGTGTAATCGATTCCCACATCCATTACACATCTTCGTGGTGTTGTACTCATCCACCATTACTGTTGTATAATACCGTGAACATTTCCTTGATAAGTATGTTGTCGGGCGGACAACTCATTCTTGTTTGTTGGATTGAATTTAGCGGCGCCATATGCTATAACAGGTCGTTGTTCTCCCTTCTTGCACATGGATTGGAAAAAGGTATCCAGACATTTGCGTTTCAAACGATACACCCTGAAACGAGATCGTCCCCATTTTTTAAGGGTTTTATACCCCCATAATTCTGTGTAGATGGATTTGTAATTCGTAAGGAATTCAGTGTATTTTGTTATGGATGTTGTTCTCAGACTGACCTTACGATAAATCAGTTCTTCTTGTTCAATTTCTTTCTCCCATGATTTGGTCTTGAGGACAGCCCGTTTCATTCCCGATTCAGTATAATACTGAGATCGTTTCAACTGGTATTTCTTGATGTTTCCGTCATCTCTTTTCTCAATACCATATATTAAGCTCACTCTTCCTGGATCGATCCCGATGACACGATATCCTTTCTTGTATTCTTTTACTCCTGTTGTTTTCTCTTGTCTTTTCGGTATGTGGTAATGGATACACCCACTCACTCCATCCGTCTGGACCATATAAGCAAACTCTCCCTTATGGCGTATGGAAGATAAGTTGAACACACTTTCCCACTGCTCTTTTTTCATATCAATAAAAGTTGGTTTCGGACATTTGATAAGATCCACATTCTTCATCATCTCAAACAATACTGTTGTGTCAATGGTGAGAAAGTGAGACTTGATCCTTGATACTGGGGCGAGAGTGAATTTCCTCACATCGTCAAATTGCTCCAAGTATTGAAGGATGAAATAGAAATAATGCACGACCTTTTCGATATTCTGGAGTATCCATTTCTCAGTGATATTCTCAGGTTGCCCCAAAATATTCCTCTGTGATTGAACCCACTCTTGATGTTCTTCGGGGTATGTCTCTTTACATTCCCACCCATTAATAGCATAGTGGATAGGTTTGAAATATTCGGTAGGGATATTATTCTGCTCAAAGTATTTACAAAGGTAGGTTTTTTGTCGGGGGATAAAATTCATGAAACAAGAATTCTTAAAGTTGGTGGCATATTGTCTTCCCGCATAACAGTACGCCTGAGTATCTCCACGTTGTTTTTCTATGATCGGAAAATCGTGGAAATAGGTATTCCAAACATGTTGGAGAACAGAAATTGCAGAAGATTTATTAACACGACCAATACCGATATTCATACACTGGAGATAGAGGGTTTGGTTATTAAGGTCAGGGAGGGGAGTGTTAGAAGAAAGACAATGAAGAAGGAGATGATTGAAAAGGATGGAAGCCTTATGGGTAGCCATGGAGGTGGTCTGGACCCAATTCTCAATCTCATGACGGAGACGAGAGTTCAGGATCTTTCCAGCGATAGAGCATTGTACAATGACAGTATCTTCAGAGTGGCGGGCACGGAGGCGGACGGCAACGTCGGGACGTTTCGTATCGGATGACACTTTTCTTTTCTATATAGAAATGGAGTTCTTCAGCCATTTTATATTTTTTGAGATGACGCTTACGGGTAGAATCTTTCCGTTGAAAGACCCTGAATTCATCTACCTTATAAGCATACCTGAAATAATTGTTGTAATTCTCCTTTTTAACACGACCAATAGAGACCCAAAAACGTGTCTAAAGAATTTTTTATTCTTTTCCTCGAAACTGGAAAAGAATGTTTATGATTTTTGGTTGTTCAAGGGTTAAATAAAGAACAATTAACTTGTACAACGATCCCCGACATGTCGGGGATCGTTGTCGAGGCGTATTGTACAAGTATCCCTTCCCCCTGAAGGGATACTTGTCAGACTGATTGATATCGCAATAAATAGACAAGCACTCCACTGAAAGTGGAGTGCTTGTCTATTTATTGCGTCTACAGTAAAAGAAGAATTAGAAAGGTAAAAACGAACAGCGGAAATTTTATAATCTTCCGATTTGTGCTTCATAAGAATGAAAACTTTTTATTTCAAAAAAGAAATAAAAAAAAGTCCATTTTAAATCTTCAAGGGTGTAAAATGTCTTCCTTTTTTGAAAAAACAATTGTCAACTGGTTGCCTATAGACACTCTTTTTGCAAACACGACTACATTTTTCCCGTCACAGGGAGTAGCTGAATTTTCACTTTCCCCGTACGATACCTGTATTTCCAATTGCACACTTTTACAAAACCACGAGGAATGCAAACGATATTGTGCATCTGTTCAAGACGTTCTTACGTCCAGCATTGATTATGCGGCGCGTGCGTGTCGTGGTCATCGCAATATAAAAAAATGTTGTACATCCGTCGCACAGACAGATGATAACGCGTATACTTATTGTCTTTTGCACACAACCCCACCATTCTCACCAGCATCAGACAATCGTATCGTTGTGATTATTGTTGTTTTGTCTCTACTATGTGGTATCTACCTTTGTATCGCGGTGACGATAATTGTCATAAAAAAAAAATTGAAGATATGAAATCTGGTTCATGTATAATTAAAGGTATGAAAATTATACATTGTTCTGTATGGGGGGACATTGAGGTTTCTGACCCC
>Ga0194117_10003749_pt1 | contig 15008 bp, 1 predicted proteins | sample TA2MahsurfametaG_FD_160579 | JGI IMG/M metagenome (GOLD analysis project Ga0194117, IMG submission 160579) | Freshwater microbial communities from Lake Tanganyika, Tanzania - TA2015009 Mahale N1 surface | ecosystem: Environmental > Aquatic > Freshwater > Lake | place: Tanzania: Lake Tanganyika...
GCCGCTAGTACTGTAACTGGACCAACTGGTGCCGATAGTACTGTAACTGGACCTACTGGTGAAGCAGGTCTAACTGGTGAAACCGGACCAACTGGTGCCGCTAGTACTGTAACTGGACCAACTGGTGAAGCAGGTCTAACTGGTGAAACCGGTTCTACAGGAGAAACAGGTCCAACTGGTGAAAGAGGTCCAACTGGTGAAACAGGACCAACCGGTGAAGCAGGTCCAACAGGTGAAACAGGGGCAACCGGTGAAAGAGGGTCAACCGGTGAAACAGGTCCAACTGGTGAAACAGGTCCAACAGGTGAAACAGGGCCAACTGGTGAAAGAGGACCAACAGGTGAAGCAGGACCAACAGGTGAAACCGGGCCAACAGGTAAAACCGGGCCAACCGGTGAAATAGGACCAACTGGTGAAACAGGACCTACAGGAGAAACAGGTTCTACAGGAGAAACAGGTCCAACTGGTGAAAGAGGACCAACTGGTGAAACCGGACCTACAGGAGAAACCGGTTCTACAGGAGAAACCGGACCTACGGGAGAAACCGGACCTACAGGAGAAACAGGTCCAACTGGTGAAAGAGGTCCAACTGGTGAAACTGGACCTACAGGAGAAACCGGACCTACAGGAGAAACCGGACCAACTGGTGAAACAGGACCAACCGGTGAAGCAGGTCCAACAGGTGAAACTGGACCAACAGGTGAAACTGGACCAACAGGTGAAACTGGACCTACTGGTGAAGCAGGCTCAACTGGTGAAACTGGACCAACAGGTGAAACTGGACCTACTGGTGAAGCAGGCTCAACTGGTGAAACTGGACCAACCGGTGAAACTGGACCAACCGGTGAAACCGGACCAACTGGTGAAACTGGACCAACTGGTGCCGATAGTACTGTAACTGGACCTACTGGTGAAGCAGGTCTAACTGGTGAAACCGGGCCAACTGGTGCCGCTAGTACTGTAACTGGACCAACTGGTGCCGATAGTACTGTAACTGGACCTACTGGTGAAGCAGGTCTAACTGGTGAAACCGGACCAACTGGTGCCGCTAGTACTGTAACTGGACCAACTGGTGCTGCTAGTACTGTAACTGGACCTACTGGTGAAGCAGGTCTAACTGGTGAAACCGGACCAACTGGTGCCGCTAGTACTGTAACTGGACCAACTGGTGAAGCAGGTCTAACTGGTGAAACCGGACCAACTGGTGCTGCTAGTACTGTAACTGGACCTACTGGATCAATAGGAAATACTGGTAATACAGGACCAACTGGTGCCGCTAGTACTGTAACAGGACCAACTGGTGCTTCTAGTACTGTAACTGGTCCTACTGGTGCCGCTAGTACTGTAACAGGACCAACCGGTGCTGCTAGTACTGTAACTGGACCAACTGGTGCCGCTAGTACTGTAACTGGTCCAACCGGTCAAGCAGGTCCAACAGGTGCTGGTGGTAATACAAGTTCAGTTGATATTACAGATACGAATACAAACTCTACATTTTATCCTGTCTTTGTTAGTGGGAGCGGTAATTCTCAGGTTCTAAGAGCAGATGTAACTACAACACCATTTACTTATAACCCTTCTACTGCTACATTAACTACTGGTAGCGCAGTATTATCCAATACAATAGAAGTTAGTGGCACAGCTCAAGCAAGCTTCACAGTTAAACATACAACGAGTCCAGAAGGTGTAATTCGGTTTATAACTACTAATACAGGTAATTTCGTTCAATCAGGAACTTCAGCTGGTGCGGGTGGTCCGTCAACTAGTAGAGCAATTAAATGGGGACCTTATTTTTCAAACGACTGGAGTGTGTTAGTTGATATTCCAAACAACCGACTTGGAGTAGGTCTTAATATTACACCAACTGAAACTTTACATGTAGGTGGCACTGCTCTAATAACTGGTAATGCTACGTTAAGTGGTATTACAAGTGTTGTTGAAGTAGCCGAATTAATACATAACGGTGGTTCTGGGACCAATTTATCATTATCTTACACTGCTATACGAGGTGTAGTATTTTATACTCCTTCAGCCAATTTTACATTAACACTAACAAATGTACCAACCACTTCAATTACCGCATCATATACGCTTACATTTATTTACACTGTTAAATTTTATTGTAATGCTATAAATGTAAATGGAACTGCCTATACAATGAGAGCAGGAAATGGATTGGCTAATATTACGATAAATGCTTCAGCAACAAGTGTGATGCAGCAAATATCAATTGTATTCTTAAATAGTTCTACTCCTATAGTATTAACAAATGTTATTAGTTTATGGTAAATTATTTCGTTCACAAGTTAGAATACTAAAGCTTGTAATAAGTATTTTTTTGAATATGACAATGTAGAGAAAGAATCAGTATTGAAAATAGTTAATTTATAAATAAATTATTATAATTATATATAAATGTCACGCAATTATCGGAATTACCCACAATATTTAGGTGCACTCAAATGTTCTGATTTAAGAACACAAGGTCCGCAAGGTCCACCAGGTCCACCAGGACCATCTGCTATAGGTCAAATGGGATTAACTGGTCCAACCGGACAATCTATTACTGGTCCAACTGGTAGAAGTTGTAGAGGTGATACTGGACCGGCCGGACCGACTGGACCTCTTGGCGGGCCAACTGGAAATACAGGACCAACTGGAAATACAGGACCAACTGGAAATACAGGACCAACCGGTCCAGGAGGTTTAGCAACTAATACTGGTGCCACTGGAAATACTGGTGCTACTGGAAATACCGGTCCAACTGGACCTACAGGTCAAACCGGACATACTGGGTCAACCGGACCTACTGGTTCTACCGGACCTACTGGTTCAACTGGAGAAAGAGGGCTTACTGGTCCAACAGGATCTACTGGTCCAACAGGATCTACTGGTCCAACAGGATCTACTGGAGCAAGAGGATCTACTGGTCCAACAGGATCTACTGGTCCAACAGGATCTACTGGTCCAACAGGATCTACTGGACTTACTGGGTCAATAGGACCAACTGGACCTACTGGATCAACCGGACATACTGGGTCAACCGGACCTACTGGTCCAACTGGACCTGTTGGAATAATTGGTTATACAGGTAGTTTTGGAGGTATTTTATATAATAGTATAATACCATATGCTACTGACATATTGTTTTTAGGTATTACTGGTGCTCGGTTTAAAGAAATACATGCTGATAAAGGGTACTTCTCCGCGGGAACTATATTTTTAGGTGAGGCGTCTATTTCCGGTTCAGGAACAGAAATTGTTTTACCTGCTGGTTCAACTATCGGAGGTGTTAACCCATCAACTATTGTTATAAAAGGGGCTTTAAATAATACGTCAGAATTACCAACTAATGCTGTTGTAAGTGATGGATATATTATTGAACAATATTTATGGGTTTGTATTCAAAATAATCCACCAAATATTAATGGATGGCAAAATGCAGGGCTAATACAAGGTCCTCCTGGAATTCAAGGAATTATCGGTGATACCGGTCCAACAGGTAGTACAGGTCCAACAGGTTCAACAGGTCCAACAGGTCCAACAGGTCCAACAGGTAGTACAGGTCCAACAGGTCCAACAGGTCCAACAGGTCCAACAGGTCCAACAGGTCCAACAGGTCCAACAGGTCCAACAGGTTTAACAGGTCCAACAGGTCCAACTGGTAGTACAGGCCCAACTGGTAGTACAGGTCCAACTGGTAGTACCGGACCAATTGGTAATACAGGACCAACTGGTAATATAGGCCCAACCGGTCCAGCGGGGCAATTAAGTAATACTGGTGCTACTGGTGCTATTGGAAATACAGGTCCAACTGGAGCAACTGGTCCAGCAGGCCAATCAAGTAATACTGGTGCTACTGGGTCAACTGGACCTACTGGTGCTACTGGTCCATCAGGCATAACAACAAATACTGGTGCTACTGGTCCAACTGGTCCAACTGGAGCAACTGGAGCAACAGGTCCAATAGGTCAAACTGGATCAAGAGGTCCAACAGGTCCAACAGGTCCAACAGGTCCAACAGGTCCAACAGGTAGTACAGGTCAAGCTGGTTCAATCGGCCAAACGGGTTCAACCGGTCCAACTGGAAATGCCGGGTCAGCTGGTCCAACTGGTCTAACTGGAAATACAGGGTCAGCAGGTCCAATCGGTCCAACTGGAAATACAGGGTCAGCTGGTACAACTGGTCCAACTGGATATACAGGGACACCTGGTCCAATCGGTCCAACTGGATATACAGGGTCAGCTGGTCCAACTGGTCCAACTGGAAATACAGGGTCAGCTGGTACAACTGGACCAACTGGAAATACAGGGTCAGCTGGTATAATCGGCGAAACAGGTCCTACTGGTGAAGTAGGAATAACAGGTCCAATTGGAAATACCGGACCTACAGGTGAAGTTGGAACGACAGGTTCAATTGGAAATACCGGACCTACTGGTGAAAGTGGTCCTACAGGCGCAACTGGAAATACTGGAACTAAGGGTGAAACAGGTCCAACCGGTCAAGCAGGTCCAACAGGTCCAACTGGAGAAATAGGATCTACAGGTGAAAGAGGAGCTACAGGTGAAACCGGACCAACTGGTGAAACAGGACCAACTGGTGAAATTGGACCAACTGGTGAAACCGGACCCACAGGTGAAACAGGACCAACTGGTGAAACAGGACCAACTGGTGAAACCGGTCCTACGGGTGAAGCCGGACCAACTGGTGAAACCGGACCTATGGGTGAAAGTGGCTCAACTGGTGAAACAGGCCCAACTGGAAATACCGGACCAACAGGAGAAGCTGGTCCAACTGGTGAAACAGGTCCAACTGGTGAAACTGGTCCAACGGGTGAAACTGGTCCAACTGGTGAAACTGGTCCAACTGGTGAAACTGGTCCAACCGGACCTACGGGTGAAACTGGACCTACGGGTGAAACTGGTCCTACGGGTGAAATCGGACCTACGGGTGAAACTGGACCAACGGGTGAAACCGGACCTACTGGTGAAACTGGACCAACTGGTGAAATCGGACCCACAGGTGAAATCGGACCAACAGGTGAAACTGGACCAACTGGTGGAACTGGACCAACTGGTGAAACTGGTCCTACAGGAGAAACAGGCCCAACTGGTGAAACAGGACCAACGGGTGAAACTGGACCAACTGGTGAAACTGGACCAACTGGTGAAACTGGACCAACTGGTGAAACCGGACCAACTGGAGAAAGAGGACCTACAGGTGAAACAGGACCTACAGGAGAAACAGGACCCACAGGTGAAACAGGACCAACCGGTGAAACCGGACCCACAGGTGAAACAGGACCAACAGGAGAAACAGGTCCTACAGGAGAAACAGGTCCTACAGGAGAAACCGGACCAACTGGCGAAACTGGACCAACTGGCGAAACTGGACCAACTGGTGAAACCGGTCCAACTGGTGAAACAGGACCAACTGGTGAAACAGGACCAACTGGTGAAACAGGACCAACTGGTGAAACCGGATCAACGGGAGAAACAGGACCTACAGGAGAAACAGGACCTACAGGAGAAACAGGACCTACAGGAGAAACAGGACCTACAGGAGAAACAGGTCCTACAGGAGAAACAGGACCTACAGGAGAAACAGGTCCTACAGGAGAAACAGGTCCTACAGGAGAAACCGGACCAACTGGTGAAGCCGGACCAACTGGTGAAGCCGGACCAACTGGTGAAGCCGGCCCAACTGGTGAAACAGGACCAACAGGTAATACAGGACCAACTGGAGAAACCGGACCTACGGGAAAAACCGGATCAACGGGAGAAACCGGACCAACTGGTGAAACTGGACCAACTGGTAAAATAGGTCCAACAGGTGAAACAGGACCAACTGGTGAAACAGGACCAACTGGTAAAGTAGGACCTACTGGTGAAAGAGGAGCTACAGGAGAAATAGGCCCTACAGGAGAAACCGGACCTACAGGAGAAACAGGTCCAACTGGTGAAACAGGATCAACCGGTGAAGCAGGACCAACAGGTGAAACAGGGCCAACCGGTGAAACAGGGCCAACCGGTGAAACAGGACCAACTGGTGAAACAGGTCCAACTGGTGAAACAGGTCCAACTGGTGAAACAGGACCAACAGGTGAAGCAGGGCCAACAGGTGAAACCGGGCCAACCGGTGAAATAGGACCAACTGGTGAAACCGGACCTACAGGTGAAACTGGACCTACAGGTGAAGCAGGACCAACTGGTGAAGCAGGCCCAACCGGTGAAACCGGTCCAACTGGTGAAACAGGACCAACCGGTGAAGCAGGTCCAACAGGTGAAACAGGACCAACAGGAAATACAGGACCAACAGGAGAAAGAGGAGCTACAGGAGAAATAGGCCCTACAGGAGAAGCCGGACTTACGGGAGAAAGAGGTCATACAGGAGAAACAGGACCAACAGGAGAAACAGGACCAACTGGTGAAACAGGTCCAACGGGTGAAACAGGACCAACGGGTGAAACAGGGCCAACAGGTGAAACTGGACCAACTGGTGAAACAGGACCTACAGGAGAAACAGGACCTACGGGTGAAACAGGTCCAACCGGTGAAACAGGCCCAACTGGTGAAATAGGCCCAACTGGTGAAACTGGACCAACCGGTGAAATCGGACCAACTGGTGAAACTGGACCAACCGGTGAAACTGGACCAACCGGTGAAACAGGCCCAACAGGTGAAACTGGACCAACTGGTGAAACTGGACCAACTGGTGAAACTGGACCAACTGGTGAAACAGGACCAACTGGTGAAACTGGACCAACTGGTGAAACTGGTAATACAGGGTCTATCGGTGAAACAGGACCTACAGGTGAAGTAGGTAATACAGGACCTACAGGTGAAACAGGACCTACAGGAGAAACAGGTCCTACTGGTAATACAGGCCCAACTGGTGAAACAGGCCCAACTGGTGAAACAGGACCAACTGGTAATACAGGACCAACTGGTGAGCTTGGGCCAACAGGACAAACTGGTGAAGCAGGACCAACAGGACCAACAGGACCAACAGGTGAACATGGAAATACAGGGGCTACAGGTGAAACAGGAGCTACAGGTGAACTTGGACCAACTGGAAATACAGGGTCTACTGGTGAAACAGGACCTATAGGACCAACAGGACCAACAGGAAATACAGGACCAACAGGAAATATAGGACCAACAGGAAATACAGGTCCAACTGGTGAAACAGGACCAACTGGTGAAGTAGGACCAACTGGTGAAGTAGGACCAACGGGTGAAACAGGACCAACGGGTGAAACTGGACCAACTGGTGAAACTGGACCAACTGGAAATACAGGACCAACTGGAAATACAGGACCAACTGGAAATACAGGACCAACTGGTAATACAGGACCAACTGGTGAAGTAGGACCAACTGGTGAAACAGGTCCAACCGGTGAAGCAGGACCAACTGGTGAAACAGGTCCAACTGGACCAACTGGTCGAGACGGCGCAGAAACAAATACCGGTGCCACAGGTAATACAGGTCCAACTGGACAAACAGGTCCTACAGGCGAATATGGTAATACAGGACCTACAGGTGAAGAAGGACCTACAGGTCCAACAGGTAATACAGGTCCAATTGGTAATACAGGTAATACTGGACCAACAGGTAATACAGGTCCAACAGGTAATATAGGGCAAACTGGTCCAACCGGACCCATTGGATTACCCGGTACATCAACCGCGACAGGTGCTACAGGAAATACAGGGTCAGATGGCCCAATTGGTCCAACAGGTAATACGGGCCCAACCGGACAAACAGGACCAGCAGGACCAGACGGCACACAAACAAATACCGGTGCTACAGGAAATACAGGACCCACTGGAATGACCGGACCCACTGGATTACCTGGTACATCAAGTTCTACAGGTGCTACAGGGCCAGCTGGCCCTACAAATGCGACAACTATAAATATTACAAGTGATGACACAAGCGGTAACTATTTTATTCCTTTTTCAAAAACTTCCGGAACAGGAAGTAAAAGTCTATTTCAAGATGATACAACTACACCATTTACATATAACCCATCTACATCTACATTAAGTTTAAGTCAAATAGCAGCACCCTCTTATAAATTAGATACATTAGAGAGAATAAATCAACAACTAGGCACTGACGCTTCTTATGGTGCGGTAAATGGATATTATGCGTTAGCCAAAGATAGTTACCCTCTTCCTAATCCTTATTCAAGTGGGGTTAAAGCAGTATCAACATGGACCTCGAGAACTACGGTTGCTTATAACTGGCCTGCTGTTGCTTGGTCTCCTGAATTAGGCTTATTTGCTGCTGTTTCTAATAGTGCTGGTGGAACTGCCAATACAGTAACGACTTCTCCTAATGGTATTAATTGGACTCTTCGTACTACTCCAAATACCAATGTTTATCGAAATATTTGTTGGTCTCCTAATTTAGGTTTATTTTGTGCTGTTGCTGTAGCTGGAACAAATAATAGAGTAATGACTTCTCCTGATGGTATCACCTGGACGACACGAACTTCAGCTCAAGATAACCAATGGAATGGTGTTTGTTGGTCTTCTGAATTAAGCAAATTTGTTGCTGTTTCAACTGATGGAACAAATCGATCTATGACTTCTCCTAATGGTATAAATTGGACTGTAACAGGACTTGGTACAGCGTCAAGTCCAAGTACAGCTGGTGTATTTATAGCTGTTGGTTGGGCTCCTGAACTTGGGTTATTTTGTGCTGTCGCTGCGGATGGAATTGTTGCTACTTCCCCTGATGGTATAATTTGGACGAGACGAAGCACTCCTAGTAGGGATTGGGTTAATATTGTCTGGTCTCCTGAATTAGGCTTATTTGCCATTGTTGCACAAAGTTCAGCTAATGCTATAGCAACATCTCCGGATGGTATAACATGGACTATAAGAACTACTCCTCATTCTGGATATATAGGTATAGCTTGGTCTGCTGAATTAGGACTATTCGCGGCGGTTTCATCGGCTGGTGTAACAACCTCTCCTGATGGTATAACTTGGACGGCAAGAACTGCTGCTAATGCTAATAGTTGGTTTAGTATTGCTTGGGCTCCTGAATTAGGAATATTTGCTGCTGTTGCTGGCAGTGGAGGAAGTAATAGAGCAATGACTTCTTCCTTACGTGGAAGACCACCAACCAGTTATAATGTATTTGATAGTAGTTTTAACAGCATAGATGAAACTGGTAACTGGAGTTTTAATTTCGCTCAAACAACTTTTACACCCACTCTGACTTCAAGTGGTGGTGGAACTCCAACATATACTACACAGGTTGGCAGATTTACTCGTATTAGTAATCTATGTTTTTTCCAAGCAACTATTGTTTTGTCCGGAAAAGGAACTTTAGCAGCAGGAAATTTATCGGTTTCTTTACCGGTAGCAACTAATGCTAGTGTAGGTGCTTCATTAGATATAGGCAGTATACAGGAAAATGTAAACACAACAAATTTCGTTTCGTTTTTATTAAACAGTCCAGCAAATTCAACTAGTGCTAGTATTAAATATAGAGGAGCTCTTACTAGTACTACTCTTTCAGATCTAACCGTAGCTTTAATAAATAATACTTTTTCAATTAGTTACGGTGGTTCATATGTTCTATAATTTATATAGTGAATTATACTATGTAGTGAATTATACTATGTAGTGAATTATACTATGTAGTGAATTATACTTTTTATAAGTTGGACCATAGTACGAGGTTTGCTAAAAAAAGTAAATTTATAAATAATTTATTATAATTATATATAAATGTCACGCAATTACAGGAATTACCCACAATATTTAGATAAGGGCAAATGTTGTAATTTAATAGCCCAAGGTCCAATTGGACCTACAGGTCCTACAGGACAATCTGCTATAGGCCAAATGGGACAAACTGGTCCGCCCGGGAGTTATGTTACTGGTCCAACTGGTAGAAATTGTAAAGGACACACTGGTCGACCCGGACCACCCGGACCTGCTGGAGGACCTACTGGAAATACAGGATATACAGGAGCAGTCGGACCTACTGGAGATACAGGTCCTATCGGTCCGCAAGGCGAAGAAGTTAATACTGGAGCAACTGGAAATACAGGACCAACTGGAAATACAGGACCAACTGGAAATACAGGACCAACTGGAAATATAGGGCAAACTGGAGATACAGGACCAATTGGAAATACAGGACCTACCGGTTATACAGGACCAACTGGTAATACGGGACCAACTGGTGATACGGGACCAACGGGTGATACAGGACCAACGGGTGATACAGGACCAACTGGAAATACCGGAAATACTGGACCAACAGGCCAAATAGGATCAACTGGTCCAACTGGCTCCACTGGTCCAACTGGCCCCACTGGTCCAACTGGGAATACTGGACCCACAGGACCTGCTGGATTAGCAGACGGACCTATTGGACCGACCGGACCTACTGGAGAAACCGGACCTACTGGAAATTTTGTTGGTATCTTGACTCAAAGTATAATTCCATATGCTAATGATGTATTGGTGTTAGGTAAGACTGGTGCTCGTTTCAAACATATCAATGCTGATAAAGGCTACTTTACACCTGCTACTATATTTTTAGGTGATGCTGCTATTTCCTCATCAGGAACTGAAATAACTTTACCTATTGGTTCAACTATTGGAGGTAAAAATCCTGGAACTATTGTTATTAAAGGAGCTTTGAATAATCCATTAGATTTACCTACTACTGCTATTATAGGTGATGGATATATTATTAATCAATATTTATGGGTTTGTATTAAAGATAATCCACCAATTCAAACTAATATATTAAATATTATTGAATGGATAAATATAGGTCTAATACAAGGACCGACTGGAATTCAAGGACCAACAGGTAATACTGGACCAACTGGTGATACGGGACCAACAGGCGATACTGGACCAACGGGCGATACTGGACCAACAGGTAATACGGGACCAACGGGTGATACGGGACCAACGGGTGATACAGGACCAACGGGTGATACAGGACCAACTGGAAATACGGGAGCAATTGGAAATACGGGACCAACTGGTAAGACCGGATTAATAGGCAATATAGGACCTACTGGTAATACAGGAACAACTAATACAGGACCAACTGGTGAAGCAGGACCAACCGGTACAGCAGGCATAGCAACAAATACTGGTCCTACTGGTGCTATTGGAAATACAGGACATATTGGAATAACAGGTCCAGCAGGCCAATCAAATAATACTGGTTCTACTGGAAATACAGGACCAATTGGGTCAACTGGTCCAGCAGGCATAGCAATAAATACTGGTGCTACTGGAACAACAGGACCAACTGGTTATACAGGAGTAACTGGGAATACAGGACCTACTGGGAATACAGGTGAAGCAGGAACAACCGGTCAGATTGGTAATATCGGTGAAACAGGACCAACCGGTCCAACTGGAAATACAGGTGAAGCGGGATTAACCGGACCTACTGGATCAGATGGATCAGTTGGAAACACAGGGCCAACTGGAAATACTGGATCAGCTGGTCCAACCGGTCCAACTGGAAATGTCGGATTGGCTGGAACTACAGGACCAACCGGACATACTGGGTCGTCTGGCATAACTGGGCTAACCGGACATACAGGGACGCCCGGTACAATCGGTCCAACTGGAAATACAGGCTCAGCTGGTCCAGTCGGTATAACTGGTCCTACTGGTGAAGCGGGGACAAAGGGTCCTACAGGAAATACTGGATCAGTTGGAAATATGGGTCCAACTGGTAGTACAGGTCCAACTGGTAGTACAGGTCCAACTGGTAGTAGAGGTCCAACTGGAAATAGAGGTCCAACTGGTAGTACAGGTCCAACTGGTAGTACAGGTCCAACTGGTAGTACAGGTCCAACTGGTAGTACAGGTCCAACTGGTAATACAGGTCCAACTGGTAGTACAGGTCCAACTGGTAGTACAGGTCCAACTGGTAGTACAGGACCAACAGGTAATACAGGACCAACAGGTAATATAGGAGCAACTGGTAATACAGGTCCAACTGGTAATACAGGACCAATAGGTAATACAGGTCCAACTGGTAATACAGGACCAACTGGTCCAACAGGAAATACCGGATCTACAGGTGAAAATGGTGCCACCGGACCAACAGGAAATACAGGGCCAACTGGAAATACCGGTCCAACTGGAAATACTGGAAATACAGGTGAAACAGGACTAACTGGAAATACCGGACATACAGGTGAAATCGGTTCAACTGGTAATACCGGACCAACTGGAAATACAGGAAATACCGGACCAACTGGAAATACAGGATCTACGGGAAATACCGGACCAACTGGTAATACTGGATATATAGGTGAAACTGGTTCAACAGGTCCAGCAGGAAATACCGGAGCTACAGGTGAAAATGGTCCAACCGGTCCAACAGGAAATATTGGTCCAACTGGAAATACAGGGCCAACTGGATCAACTGGTGAAACCGGTCCAACTGGAAATACAGGGCCAACTGGAAATACTGGGCCAACTGGACCAACTGGTAATACTGGACCAACTGGTAATACCGGACCAATTGGTAATACTGGACCAACTGGTAATACTGGACCAACTGGTAATACTGGACCAACTGGTAATACCGGACCTATTGGTAATACCGGACCTATTGGTAATACCGGACATATTGGTAATACCGGACCTATTGGTAATACCGGAAAAAGTGGGGTAACAGGAAATATAGGGCCAACTGGAAATATAGGGCCAACTGGAAATATAGGGTCAACAGGTGAAGCTGGACCAACCGGACCAACTGGTAATACAGGACTAATTGGAACAACTGGAGCTACTGGAATCGCCGGACCCACTGGTAATACCGGATCTATCGGTTATACAGGGCCAACTGGAAATACAGGACCAACTGGAAATACAGGACCAACTGGTAATACCGGTCCAACAGGAAATACAGGTCCAATTGGAAATACAGGACCAACTGGACCAACTGGAAATACAGGACCAACTGGAAATACAGGACCAACTGGAAATACAGGACCAACTGGAAATACAGGACCAACTGGAAATACAGGACCAACTGGAAATACAGGAGCAACTGGTGAAACAGGACCAACTGGTGAAAAAGGACCAACTGGAGATATCGGTCAAACTGGTGAAACAGGACCAACTGGTAAAACAGGACCAACTGGTGAAACAGGACCAACTGGTGAAACAGGACCAACTGGTGAAACAGGACCAACTGGTGAAACAGGACCAACTGGTGAAACAGGACCAACTGGAGAAATAGGACCTACTGGAGAAACAGGACCTACTGGTGAAACAGGTTCAATTGGGTCTACAGGTGAAGCCGGACAAACTGGTAATACTGGGTCTATAGGTGAAGCAGGTGTAACTGGTCCGACCGGACATTCTGGACCTACTGGTGAAACAGGAGCTACTGGTGAAACAGGATCTACTGGTGAAACAGGACCTACTGGTGAACTTGGAAGTGCCGGACAAACAGGCGAAGCAGGAAATACCGGACCAACTGGTGAAGCCGGACCTACTGGTGAAGCCGGACCTACTGGTAATACAGGCTCTAAAGGTGAAACAGGATCTATTGGTAATACAGGCTCTAAAGGTGAAACAGGATCTATTGGTAATACAGGCTCTAAAGGTGAAACAGGACCCACTGGTAATATAGGATTTAAAGGTGAAACCGGATCTACTGGTAATACAGGCTCTAAAGGTGAAACAGGACCAACCGGACCAATTGGTAATACGGGTCCGATTGGTAGTACTGGACCAACTGGAAATACTGGACCAACTGGAAATACTGGACCAACTGGAAATACTGGACCAACTGGAAATACTGGACTAACTGGAAATACTGGACCAACTGGAAATACTGGACCAACTGGAAATACTGGACCAACTGGAAATACTGGACCAACTGGAAATACTGGACCTACTGGTGTAAAGGGGTCAACTGGGTCTACAGGTAAAGCCGGACAAACTGGTAATACTGGGTCTACAGGTGAGGCAGGTCCAACTGGTCCAACTGGAAATACAGGACCAATTGGTGAAACCGGTCATACTGGTGAAATAGGATCTACAGGTCCAACTGGAAATACAGGACCTACTGGTGAAACTGGATCTACGGGCAAAGGAGGAGATACAGGTCCAAATGGAAACACTGGGTCTATTGGTGAAACTGGACCTACCGGTGAATCTGGTAATACAGGGCAAACTGGAAATATTGGACCTTACGGTGAAACAGGTCCAACAGGAAATACAGGACCAACAGGAAATACAGGACCAACAGGAAATACAGGACCAACTGGTAATACAGGAGCTACAGGTGAAACTGGAAATACGGGATCTACTGGTGAAATAGGAAATATCGGTCCAACAGGACCAACAGGTGAAAATGGAAATACCGGATCTATTGGTGAAAGAGGACCAACAGGTCAAGCTGGAAATACAGGTCCAGCTGGAAATACTGGGTCTATTGGTGAAACCGGTGTAACAGGCGAAACAGGACCAACTGGTGAAACAGGACCAACTGGGAATACGGGACCAACAGGTCTAAAAGGAAATACAGGTCCAACAGGAAATACAGGACCAACAGGAAATACAGGACCAACAGGAAATACAGGACCAACTGGTAATACAGGATCAACTGGTAATACAGGGTCAACTGGTAATACAGGGTCAACTGGTAATACAGGACCAAGAGGAAATACAGGACCAACTGGTAATACCGGACCTACAGGTGAAGTCGGTCAAATTGGTGAAACAGGACCTACTGGTGAAACAGGACCAACTGGTGAAACAGGACTAACAGGACCAACTGGACGAGACGGTACAGCAATAAATACCGGTTCAACAGGCATAACAGGTCCAACAGGTCTAACAGGTCTAACAGGTCTAACAGGTCCAACAGGTCCAACAGGTCCAACCGGTTTAACAGGTCCAACCGGTCCAACAGGTCCAACCGGTCCAACTGGAATGACCGGATTAGTTGGTCCAACCGGTTTAACAGGTCCAACCGGGGG
>Ga0194117_10003750_pt1 | contig 15006 bp, 16 predicted proteins | sample TA2MahsurfametaG_FD_160579 | JGI IMG/M metagenome (GOLD analysis project Ga0194117, IMG submission 160579) | Freshwater microbial communities from Lake Tanganyika, Tanzania - TA2015009 Mahale N1 surface | ecosystem: Environmental > Aquatic > Freshwater > Lake | place: Tanzania: Lake Tanganyika...
GCTGCCAGCTGACCTGTGACCTGCCAGATTTGACGCCCGCAGACACCTGCTCAGCCGCTTCGATGCCGCTCGAACAGTGCTCGATAACACCGCTGAATCACGCCGCTGGAACGATCAGCAGCAGCGAGCCTTCTCACTCGTCGGCTCAAACCGCATCCGCCTGGCACTCGACGTCCACCGCGAATCACCAGCCACCCGCTTACGATACGGACTCAACCTCTTCGGACAGTCCTGCCTCGCAGCACGCCGACTGGTCGAAGCCGGAGCCCGCTTCGTCTCTGTCTTCTGGGATCCGTTCGGACCACACGGGGCCTCCGTCTGGGATACCCACTCCAACCACTTCCCCAGACTCCGCAATTACCTCCTGCCCATCTTCGATCAAACCTGGTCCGCACTCATCTCCGACCTCCTCGATCGCGGACTGCTCGACGAAACTCTCGTCCTCTGCACCAGCGAACACGGTCGCACACCGCAAATCGACAGCGGACCCCGCGGCGGCGCCAGACACCACTGGTCCCGCGTCTACTCTTCCGTCTTCGCCGGCGGAGGCATGGCGCAGGGAAAAGTCGTCGGCAGCAGCGATGCCATCGGCGGTGATGTCGCTGATACACCGATCAGCCCCAAAGATATGCAGGCTACCGCCTACCACCTGCTGGGCTTCCCCGAAGATGCCACCATCCCCTATCCACAGGGACGACCACTGCGAATTGCCGGCACCGGCCTCGTTCGCCCCGAACTGCTGCAGTAAAACACGTCGTCAGGCCGCCTGAGCCGCTCCGCCACCACCGCCGCCCTCGCCACGCTGCACTTCCCTGTCCGTCAGTCGCTCAATCAGCTGCCGAATCGTCTGCTCAGCCTCCATGCGATCCTGCTGCCACTGCCGCTGCAGATGGTCCAGCTGCTCCTGCAGCTGCTGCTGCTTCCGTTCCTGCTCCTGCAGCAACTCCTCACGAAATCGCGTACCCAGCTCCTCCTCGCGACTCACAAAATACTGCTCCAGCTCAGCACGGTCCTGACGGAACTGCCTCTGACGCTCAGACAGCTCCACCGCCGCAGCATCCAGCTTGTCACGCTCACCCTGCAGCTGCAGACGCAGACGCTCAAAATACGCCAGCACATCGTGACGCGCCTGCTCCAGTCGAGCCCTTGCAGCATCCGGTGACGTAGCGTCACGCACAAAAGCCGCTCGCGCCTCCTCAATCACCAGACGCTGCTCAAGAATCTCAGACTGAGTCTGATCGAGCTCGGAACGCAGGCGCGTCAGACGCCCGGAACGCTCGTCCAGTCGCGCCGATAACTCCGCCACAGCACCCTCCTGCTGACGCACACTCCGCTGACGACTCTCCAGATCTCGCATCACAGCCTCCCGCTCCTCTTCAGAACGTCGCTGCTTCTGCAACAAATCGGCTGTCGTAGCATTGCGAGTCCTCTCGAGGATCCGCAACTCGCGAGCCAAAGACTCCTCACGCTGCTGCTGCAAACTCCGAAATCGCTCCAACTGCACAAATCGCAGCCGATGCAACTCCAAAAACTTCAAACGGTCGCTGCGAAATAACTGCTGCTCACGACGAAATGCCCGCAACTCCTCCTCATGGTCCTCGCGAGCACGCGATAAATGCTCAAACTGAAACCGATATCGCCGCTGCAAATTATTCTGCTCCGTCAGCAACAACTGCTTCTTCTTCTCTGTCTCCTCTCGCAGACGCTCACGCTCCAGATCCATCTGCTCGCCAAACTCTTCACGCTGACGCTGCAGCTCCTCACCCTGTAACAGCAGTTCACCCTGCTGCTGCTCCCACACAACCTGCTGCTCCTGCTGACGCCGAGTCAGCTGAGCCACCTCCAGCGCAATCTGCTCACGCGCCTGATCCGCCAGACGCTGCTTCTCCTGACGCAGCTCATCCGCCAGATTCTGCATCCGCTCAGCATGCTCAGAACGGTCCGCGTCATACTGCTCCCGCAAACGCTGACGCTCAGACTCCAGAACCGCTCGCTCCTGCCCCAGCTTCAAACGCTCAGCATCCAGCTCCGCTCGAACCGACTGACGCAGCGCAACTCGTTCCTCAGATAACATCCGACGAGCCACTCGCAGCTCATTCCCCAGACGCTCCTGCTGTTCCTCCTGCTGAACACATCGCTGCAGACGCTGCTCCAGCTCCGCTGACTGCTCACGATGCTCCGCTCGAACCCTCGCGACCTCCGCAGCAAACTCCGCGGCCCGCTGCTCAAATGCTGATCGCTCCGCCTCCAGCTGCCGCTGATCTGATAACAACTCCGCTCGACGCTGATGCAGCTCCGCAAATCGCACCTGCAAAGACTCAGCCGCGGCAGACGCCTGCAACAGAATCTTCAGTGCATCCACGTCCGCATGCTCAAACACACCAGCAGCACCTGCACCTGCGGCAACACCCGAAACAACCGAACCAGCAGCAGCAGGCACCAACACAACTGGCGCCGCAGACAACGATACAGGCGCAACATAACCTAGACCGACCTCCGTCGGCTGCTCCGCTACCAGCTGATCGTCACCCTCCGACATGTTCGGGACTCCCTTCCCAAACGCCCCGACGACTCAGGCCTTGTCAATCGCCGCCAAATACGCTGACTTCGGCTGAGTACCCACCATGCGAGTCACTTCCTTGCCGTCCTTGAACAAAATCACCGTCGGGATACTGCTGACATTAAGAGAACTTGCCGTGTTACCGCAGTTGTCCACATTCACCTTCAACACTCGAGCACGACCGGACAACTCCACCGCCAGTTCCTCAAGCGTTGGTGTCAGACGCAGACACGGACCACACCACGGAGCCCACAAGTCCACCAGCACCAAACCCTTGGCTTCCAAAACTTCACTGCTGAACGTCGCGTCCGTCAACTCCTGCAAACTGCCAGCCATGTCTTCACTTTCCTGTTACCAGCAGATCACAATTCAGATCCGCTGGAGAATTTACTGAAACCTGACCCTGTATACAGTATCGATCAGGACACTATTCCTGTCAACGCGGTTCACTCGAGTCTGACTGCACCGAAACTCATAACCCAAACAGCCCCAAAACCCCTAAACGCCACCCCAACTACTGCAACGGACATCCCCCCTAGCCGAAACGACCGATTTTACCTGACCACACCCACCACTTGCCGCAAAGTTCAAAAAACACCACCCAAACAAACGATTTTCGAGTCAGATTGCCGAAGAATGGGTGTTTTTCTGCAGGCACAACACAGTCGATCAACGCGAATTCCAAAGGCTCGGCACTCGTAAGAGCCAACGCAGATAAACCTGTTCGGCTGTACAAAAACCTTTTTCGTGGGAGTACCTAGCGTGAGCGAAGCACAGGAAGAAGCCAAGGGTGGCGAAAACCAGCAGACTCAGGAAGTCGTTGTCAGTGATGCACAGGCCAACGCCGGCTATGCCAATTTCTGCCGCGTTTCCAGCACCCCGGAAGAACTGATTCTCGACCTTGGGCTGAACCCAACCCCCTACGCCACCGGCAAAGTCGAAGTCAAGGTGACCCACCGGATCATCCTGAATCACTACACCGCCAAGCGTCTGTGGCACGCACTGTCCATGGCACTGCAGCGGCACGAACAGGCCTTCGGTGTCCTCGAAACCGACGTCCGCAAGCGAGTTCGCCTGCCACAGGGTGGCTGATCCGCTGCTGACAGTTTGAAATGACTCAGGCCTGGCGTTGCGGAAACGCCAGGCCTTCTTGCGATTCATTCGGGATATCATGACAGAACATCCAGAAAATCAGCCCAATCCTGATGCTCCACAAAGCCAGGAAATCCGACACGCGTCCATCGGGGCACTCGTGCCGGCGCATGTCGCCCGAGGCATCTTCACCACCGGCGCCGTCGTCCTGCAGGGACAGCACGAATTCATCGTCGATTTTCTGCTCAGAATGCAGCAGCCACACCAGGTCGCCGCCCGCATCGTCATGCCGCCCGTCGTCGTCGGACAGTTCATCGCCGCCCTGCAGGACAACCTGCGAAAATACGAAGACCGCTTCGGACCCATCCAGATGCCCGCCGTCCCTCAGCAGGGGCAGCAGCAGGTCCGCCAGTCCGCCGAAGAACTCTACGAAACCCTGAAAATCAACGAAGACGTCCAGTCCGGGGCCTATGCCAACACAGTCATCATCGGACACTCACCCACAGAATTCGCCTTCGATTTCATTACGTCGTTCTTCCCCAAATCCGGGGTTTCAGCTCGAGTCTTCATGGCGACCGTCAACGCACGCCGACTGCTCGAATCCCTGCAGCACTCCCACCAGCAGTTCCAGCAGCGACTTCGAAATCCTCCGCTACCACCAGAAAATCCTCCCGAGGATCCATGGCAGCGACCCGCCGGTGACTGGCCGCCTGGACTCTGATCCAGCCACGCCTGCTCCTCCGCAATACACTCAAAGCCGGCCGCAAAACTCAGTCACGGTCCGGATGCCGGATCTGCGGCCAGTAACTGTCGAAATTAAACTCCGGACTGTTGTCACCGTCGTGACACTTCACACAGCCAGCATCACCCCGCGCCTGCTCTAAGGTCACCCGCACCTCACTGGCAGCAGCCTCCGTATTGCCCGCCTCAATCAACTCCACATGCCGACTGCCCGGACCGTGACAGTTCTCACACTGGTTCCCCGCCAGCAGCGATGACAACAGCCGATCCTCGTCCGTTTCAGCCTGCTCCAGCGGTAAAAAACCACCCCGAAAACGCAAATAGTTCTGCGGGTCCCAGCCACCCACATGACACGACAAACACTCCGCATCAAAAGCTCTGTTGATCCCGTGCAGACGCTCAGCACCAGGCCGACCTGCCGCCGGATCCAGACTCTCCAGGGCATGCGCATGAGCCGAATTCTGCCAGACCTGCAGTGCTTTGGTATGACACTCACCACACTTCGCGGCACCCACAAACCCGGCATTGCTCGGATGACCAGTCACCCCCTGCGCCGCCACCATCTGCTCGTCCCGCAATCGCTGCTGATAGCCACGCATAATCTCAACCATCGACTCGTCATCACCAAATCGCGGACCCGATAACGTCACCAGCTCAAATCGCACCGGCTGCTCCACAACCCCAGGATAAAAACCCAGCACTCCAGCCGTCCGACCCTTCTCGCCCACCTGCACCAGACGCACACGACCAATCTGCTCCGGTACCGACTCACCCTCGCCAAATCCCTGAGCACTCACAATTACGTCAAACGCCGGAAACTGCTCCGCCAGCTTACGCGATTCCTCCAGCGTCGACTGCGACAACAGAATCCGCACCTGCACCCGCTCCTCCTCAAACTGCTGCAACACCCGACCCAAAGCCTCACCCGGATCCGACCACGTCACATCCGCACCACTGCTGTCCTCCGGCAAAACCTCACGACGAATCGTCTCGCTCATCACACTCGTTACACCCACCTTCACTCCACCCGCCTCAAACACCCGCTTCGCCAGCGGAGTCCCCACGTCGGAAGATCCAAAAAACGTCAGATTCGCACTCAGAAATCCAACATAGTCCTCCCCGTCAGTCAGATGCTGAGACAACAAATAACCAGGCTCCAGACGCAACTCCTCAGCACCCACCGCCAGACCCACGTACTTCAGCTGACGCAAGGCCTCCAGAGTCGCCTCAAACTTCATCTGCGCCTGAGCCCCCGTGCGGCTGGAAATGCTGCCCGCATCCACACCCCGCACCGGCCAGCCCAGCCCCTCCAGCTGACGAAATAAACCGGCCCGCCGAGTCATCCCGCCCAGTTGATTGGCCGTGCACCCACAAGGCTCAAAATAACCCCGCTGCTCGGCCGTCGCCACCAGCACAAATGATGGCTTCGGCCACTCCCGAAACTGCAGCTCCGACAACGGAGCACCCGCCCCGGCCGGTACAGCCCCGGCCCCCGCCGCAGGTACCGTTGACTGTTCCTCGCCGACACCGGCACCACCCGCAGCAGCAGACCCGCCCGACTCCGGCTCAACACGATTGACCCCAGCCGGTATCCAGACCGTCGCCGCCGCCAGCAAAATCAAAACACTAAACCCCAGCACCACAAAGATCGCCGTCCTGTTCATATGCACGCCTCAGTTCGAATACATCATCAGTCCGAGCGAAATCGCATCACCCGACGAATGATTCGTCTGCAGCCTCACCACACCCGGCTTGTCAGCCGTACGCTGAGTCGCCGGACGACCCGGCGGAATCTTCAGCGTCAGACGATAACGATGAATCGTCCCCGATGGCTCGCCCAAAGGAGCAATCGTGGCAGTCAAAAATGACGGATCCGCCTCCGTCTTCGTTATCGCAAATGGCTCCTGCATGTCCTTCTCATCCACAATCACCAGCAACTGCACTTCCTTGCCCTCAGCTGCCCGAAATGAACCCAGCATCACCGTCAGCGTCTCAGGGTTCATCTGAGTCCCCGGCAGCGGCTGCAGACGCAGCGCACCAAACTTCCGCGCCGTCACCGTAATCCGCACCGGATCCGCTGATGCCGAAGTCCGCAGCACCAGCTCTTCTGTAAACAAACCCGACGGAATATCCTGAGCAACCTCGGCTTGCAGCGTATACCCGCGCACAAAACTGTCCGTCCCCAGTTCCTGAGTATTCATCGGCACCACGTCCACTCGCACCTTGCCCGATGGACTCTCCACCTGCTCAATCGTAAACTGCTCGTGCAGCCGCGATGCTATCCCGCCCTTGAATGTCGCCGGCTTGTCGTAAATGCTGCCAAAGTCCCACGTGAACTGCGGCATCACATCAAACGGCATCTCAATCGCACCCTCCACCGCCACCTTCAGCAGCAGATTCTTCGGATCGTTCGTGTGCACGTCACCACCATGCCGAAATGCCCGATCCGGCGCATCACCCGCCTTCCAGTTGATCAGCAGCACAGCCTTCTCTCCAGGCGCTACCTTCACACGATCAACGGTCGTCTCAGGTGTCTCACCGAAACCAAATTTCGTACACTTGCACGTCGTGTTGCCAGCCTTCAGCTCCAGCTCCGCCTCACCACGGTTCTCTACAATAAAACGATGCGAGTTCTTGCCCATCACTGGCATCCGGCCAAACTCAAATACCGAATCCTCAATTACCGCCAGCGGCCACGGACCCTGTTCACTCGGCACCGGCATGTCCGAGACCGTTTTTCCCTTCGGTGCATCAGGAGCCACCGCTTTGCGCTCCGCCTGCATCTGCTTCAGTGAATCCGCCAGAGTCTGCTCGGGAGGCTGCCGCAACAACAGCACCGCAATCAGCACCCCACCCAACAAACCAAGTCCGATCAGTACCTTCTGCATGCTTCACCCCACAACACTACAAACCGTTCGAACCAGGTAACAACAACTGTTCCATACGAGCCACCAGAGGCGACTCCAGCAGTTGATCCTGATGACCCCACCGTTCGTTCAACCGCTGCAAAGCCAGTGCCCTGCCGGCAGCCTCGGCAGCCCTCGAAGACTCACCCACCGACCACCACAACTGCGCCGCCTCAGCCCACAAAATCGCCTTCCCACGATATCGCCGCAATACCTCCGAATAATCCTCGCAGGCGCGCTGCTGCAAAGGCAGATCGGCAAGCACCCGAGCAGCAGCCGCTCGGCAGCGACCACGATAAAGATACCCGGCAGGACTGCGAATGTCAGCCTCAATCAATTGCTCACAGGCCGCTTCGCAGTTTTCCAGAAGCTGCTGAATGCGAGCCCGCTCCAGTGAGTCCAATAACACCGCCACCTCACCACCTGCCCCGCCACCTGCCCCGCCGCACGCCGCAAATAACTGCCCCGCCAAAATCTCCACCCGCAGCTGACGCGGGCGCAGCGCCCACGAATCAACCTGCTCCGCCTGATCCAGTAAACCCAATGCCAGCACCGTACCACCCGGCCCCGAATGCACCTCAGCCGCTCCCACCAGCCCCCGCAAACGGAAAGCCGGTACCACACCCTGCCACACAATCACCAGCGACAACACCAAAAAACTCAACCCCGCCATCCTCCGCCACCACAAACCTAACCACGCCGCACCCCGGCCTGATCGCTCCCAGCCACCACTCGCACACGCCCCACAACTCAACACCACCAGCATCACCGACGGTATCTCAAAACCACCAGCCGCCAGCAAATGCACACACACACCGCACAACGCACTCAACGCACCCACCCGATCCAGCAGCCCAGGCTGCATCCCCCGCCACAGCCAAAATACCGCAACACCCGGCAACAACACGTCCAGCCACTTCTCCTCCAAAGACTCCAGACTCAGCCACTGCCAGCCCGCGTCCAGCACAAATGCCAGCAATAACACCCGCCACACCACACCCGACGCCCGCTGCCCAGACCAAATATCCCCGACAACTTCACCCGCCACCGCAGCACCAGCCAGCCCCGCACCACCCGTCGCACCCGCACCCGCACCCACACCCGCACCAGCAGCACGCCGTAACACCGCCAGCAAAAATAACAGCAAACCACACAAACCCGTCACGCCACTCGCAGACCACGCATCCAGCAGCAAATTGTGAGGATCCCGAATCTCCTCACTGGATTCGTCCGACTTCCACGGCATGTAGCTTTCACGAAAATTCCCCGGACCCGCTCCCGTCAGCGGTCGCTCACGCAGCATCCGCAAGGTCCCCGCCCAGTACATCAGACGAAACTGCAGTGATCGCGGAGCCTCAGACAGCACCGCACCGTCCAGACTGCCGTTCCAGCTCAGCACCGCACCGCCCAGAAGCAAACCACACAAACCCGACACCCACACCACATTCGCACGCCGCAACAACACAGGTACTCGCCACACCCCAAAACCACACCACAACAAAACTCCAGCACCAGCCACACAGCCCAGCCACGCCGAACGACTCTTCGTCAGCAGCAGACAATAACCACACATCACAATCGGCACCACAGCACAAATCCAGCCCGCCAGACCCACACCAGCACCCCCGGAACGCAGACGGCCCAGCAAACGAGCCACCAGGATCAGCAGACCACCCGTCAGCAGCCCCGCCAGTGTATTGGCCAGCGCAAATGTCCCAATCGGCTCCTGACTATGCAAAACCCGGTTTTCCCACAGCACCCGCCCGGAACCCGACAGAGGAATCTGCAGCTCACGAAACTCCGCCAGAATCTCCTGCACCCGCGCATACGAAACACCACTCGCACCGACCGCACCACTCGACCAACCGTCCAGAATCTCCCGCCGCTCCCGATACCACTCCGCATTCTCAGCATAAATCACATGATGCTGCGTCACACCCAGACACGCCTGACCCAACGCAATCGCCACCACCAGCTCCAGTACCAGTGCCGCACCACGACCAGCCACACACTGACGACTCAGCACCCACCACGCACCCAGCAAACCACACCACTCCAAAGTCAGATTCACCGCCGCACGCCGATCACCCTGCTGCTGAAACACAGACCACGCGGAAATCACATGCCCCAGCAAAACTAGCAGCAGCCCGGCATCACACCAGAACAAACCGCCATCACCACCGCCGCCGCCCCGCACCTCACCCCGCTCAGCAACTCCAGACCGGTCCGAAAACAAACACACACACGCCGCCAGACACCAGCCGGCCGACAAAATCAGTCCGCTACCGTCCGCTGCCTCCTCGGACACCCACCAGCTGCCTGCACTCAGCAGCACCAGACCCGCCCACGCCCACGGTGCCCGCATAGCTGTCAGGTCCTGTCTGAACCGGAAAACTTTTCCCGCTCACGCTGCAAACGCCCCTGCATCTCACCCACTGCACCGCGACCCACAAACTCCAGAATCGCCACCACACCCAGCACCATCAAAATCACACTCATGACAATCGCCGCACCCCACCAGTCCGGCACCTTATACAGCAGCAACGCACAGGCACCCGTCATCGCCGTCATCAGATGCACCGTCAGCACCGCATACACCGGCTTCAAACCCAGATCCACCAGCCGATGCGACACATGACTTTTGTCACCATGAAACGGACTGCGCCCCTGCAACAGCCGTATCAGAATCACCGTGCAAAAGTCATACAGCGGCACCGCCATCACACACAGCGGAGCCAGCATCACGTGCCGACTGCCGCTCCGCTCGTAAAACGTCCCCGCCACCGTCAAAGTCGCCAGCAAAAAACCAATCAGATTGCTGCCACAGTCACCCATAAAAATCGCCGCCGGAGGACGATTCCACACCAAAAAACCGCCCAAAGACCCCGCCAGCAGCAACAGCAGCAACGCCACCTCAGCCACCATACGCTCCACCATCAACAACAATATCGACGCAAATAACAGCGCCGCTATCAGCCCGATCCCCGCCGATAAACCATCCATGTTGTCCAGAAAATTCATCGCGTTCGTCAGCACCAAAATCCATAACACCGTCAGACCAAATCCAAACCACGGCTGAGATACAAAGACGGTCGCCCGCACTCCACTGCCAGCCACACCAACTGCCACCAGCAACTGCAGACACAAACGCAGCTTCCACGACAAACTCCAGCGATCATCCGCCAGACCCGTCAGAAATAACACCACCCCGCCCGCACCAATCGCCAGCAGTTGCAACCGCAAACCCGCCGTCGCCTCCAGACGACCACCCAGCAACAACACCGCCGGCAACATCACACCCAGAAAAATCGCAATCCCGCCGCCCCGCGGAGTCGGTATCACGTGCACCTTGCGATGACCAGGCAGGTCAATCAGACCCAGCACAGGAGCCATCCGGCGGACCAGCGGAGTCACCGCGGCCGACAGCAAAAAAGCACCGGCACCCCCCCAAAACAGCATCATCCCCATCACACCGCCTTCTCACTGCACACCGCCCCGCACACAAACACAAAATCCGGCTGGTACTACGAGAAATTCGACCGTCTCCGCCAGGCGAATTCCCCAAACACAAGTTCTCAACCACAATTTCCAGCGGATTTCAGACAACTAGCGGCTCCCACACCCATACACCCCGCGTCAAACCCGCTCCGCAGTTTGTAATTTCTGCAATTCCCCTGCTGAACTCTGCCGAATCTGACGAATTCCACAGCAGCAAATGCACCCGCATTTGTAGTTTTGGCAGATTGCAGATTTCGGATAAGAAATTCCCCTTTTGCATAATCACCAACCAGCAAACAACTTACACACAAACCGCGAAATCGGTATGTCTCTGGCGCAGCAGTTGCTGTCAGCTTGACATCAGGACGATTACAACACGACACGGCTGTCGTATCGGATTGACAGTGTTCCTGACCTGCACCCGCAGTGCACGAACCAGCCCAACCCAAATGGCTCCGCAATCGCCCGGTATTCCTCTGGCCAGTCATGGCTATTCAGCACTCACTACGGGAAATCTCTGCGATGCGATCAACTCTCACCCCAAAAACTGTCCGTCGACTGCTCGCTGCCGACGGATTTCTGGACCTGAATCTGCCTGCCGAAGCAGTCGCCGAACTGGACCGCATCACGGATGCCGGCCCTCTTGAAGGCCCCCGCCAGTTGCTGCTCGGAATTGCTCTCAAAACCGCCGGGAAGGTCGAAAAAGCCATCCTCAGCCTTGAACAGGCCGCCCGCATCATGCCGGCCCCCATCCGCCGCTTCGCGTGGCGCGAACTGGTCGACTGCTACCGCGCTGTTGGCTGCGAAGAACTGGCCGAACTGGCCGCCCGACTCGGCGGCTCCGACGACCTGCAGTTGCGGATCGCCCTGCCCTGCTCCAGTCTCACACTCGACATTGAAGCACCCGCCGCACTGCCCTGAACCACACTGTCGACACAGCAGCAAACACCCGTGACGTTGTCCGTCCGTTTTCATGCTGCCGCTGCCCCCTCGTACTCAAAAAACGTCCACTGCCCACGAACCTTTGCGGCTTCACGTGAGCCCAACCGCCTGCAACTGACCACCAATCCTCCCCTCACACCCATGGGGGAGAGGGGTCGGGGGTGAGGGGGCCAGCCACCCTGGATCGCCACCACTCCGGTCGACAAAATAGTGCACCACCGTGCTAGGGCTGGAAAGCCTGAGCTACGGAGAGAGCCACCCGCAGACTCCCGGCCTCGGTTCGCCGTCAGCCATCAGCCATCAGCTATCGGCTGTCAGCCTGCCGCCACCGCCCTTTTGCGGCTTCCTTGGCGTCTTCGCGTGAGACTACCCGCCCATTGACCACCCTCAGGCAGAACCGAAAACACCCCAGCTCACCCACTCCCACGCATCCTCACCATCCCCGCCCGGAACTCCGCCCTCCCCTCCCCCCACTCAAACCGGTAGTTTTGTACCGGACCGCTCCGCATCCTGCCGTTTTTTTCCGGCCGCAACACCGCCGCTGCACCAGTGCCCGCCACGCCCCCCACAGCACCGCCAAAATCGCTCTACACCCAGGATTGCCCGGCAGCGTACACTGCACACAAAATCTCCGGAGACCACGCTGCGCGCCGGAATCGCCACCAGTCTGCCCAGCACACGGAAGGGAATCCCCTGACATGGCAGTCCACAGAAAATTGCTGCTCCTCACCCTGCTCCTCTGCTGCCTGCTGACAGGCTGCCGAAAAAAACAGTACGCCCACGTTCTCAAAGAGAACGATCGGGATATGGTCGGCAGCCATAATGCCGGCGCAGAAACGTGGAAGCCGCTGATCGACGAATCCGTCGCACGGCTGCTGGGAAAATCCAGCCAGACCATCCTGCAGACCTCCCACACCACCATCCGCGAGAACGGCAGCCTCGCCCGCTCCGTCTGCTTTGTCGGAGTCGAAAACAAGAGCGGTGAAACCATCGGCGACTTCAAAGACCAGATCTATGAACACATCAGCACACTCGTCAGCCAGGACCCCCAGTACCGCATGATCAGCCGACGTTACGTCGACGCCGCACTCGCCGAACTGCGCTGCTCACCCGACAGCCTCGTTCTCCCCCAAAAACAACGCGACTTCCAGATGGTGCTCGAAAAAAGCAGCCAGCCCATCGACTACCTGCTGTTCGCCCGCATCACCTCCGGCACCACCGACAGCAACGGCGACTACCAGCGCGACTACCTCCTCACACTCGAACTGCTCAACATCCACACCGGCGAATCCGTCAGCGAATCCGCCATGCTCCGTAAAGGCTACCACAAACGACGCTGGGGCCGCTGGGCACACTACGGCGACGACGACGACTGACCCGTCCCCCCTCACCTCTCACCCCCTCCATCCCTAACCGTAGCTCAGGCTTTCCAGCCCGAGCACAATCCCACAAACACCCCCCCCCAACCACTACCAGCCCAAACCGTGACTGACCACGAGCGTCCGACATGGCCGTGCAACGCTCCATACGCTCCACCACTCAGTCAGTCCTGACGGCACTGCTGCTGCTGGCCTCCTGCTGCCTCGCCCAGGGCTGCCGCAGCCCGCACAAGCAACACAGCTCTGGCCTGCAGGCATGGCGTTCCGGCGACGTACACAGCTCCGCCAAACGACTGCAAAAAGCCTCCAGCCCCCTCAATGCCGAAAAAGACATCCTCCTGCTGGACCAGTCCATCATCGATCTGGCCAGTGGCGAACCTGCCGTCGCCGAATCCCGGCTCCGCACCGCCCGCGATCGCCTCGATTACCTGACACAGAAAAACGCCGTCGAGCAAACTACCGCCGTCCTCTCCGACTCCCGCGCCGTCGCCTGGTCCGGCCGTGAATTCGAACGAGCCATGCTGGTCAACATCGCGATGCTCTCCAGCCTCGTCAATGACGGACAGGATGCCTGGGCATGGTCGCTGCAGGCCATGCAGACATCCCGCGAACGCCGCGACACACTCACAGCCGCCGGCACTAACAACTCCGGCACCGCCGTCCTCGCCGACGACAGCACCGCCACAACCGCCGGCAGTCAGACCGTCACACCCGCCAGCTTCGAAAAACGTACCCCCCCGAAAATCACCGCCGAAACACTCGATCAGCCGCTGGCACTGGCCGCTTACCTCTCTGCCATCGTGCATTCAGAAAAGCCCAGCGAAACGGCGGAAACCGAGCAGGCTCTGCAGGACGTCCGGCTGTGGAATCCGCGATTCAGCACCGCTGCTGCCGGCAAACTGACACCGCTGGGGATCCAGTGCCGCAAAACGCACGGCACGCTGCACGTGATTGTGCTTGCCGGGGTTGCGCCCGAGTGGGTTTCGGAATCGTGCGAACCCACCTCAGCGGCCCTGCTGATTGCCGACCAGATCCTTTCAGCCCAAAGCAAATACAAATTGCCGCCCACTCTGTTTTCGATCAAGATTGCCCGACCGCAGTCGCGGGATCAGGGGCGAGCTGAACTGACGCCGGGAGCCGCCGTAGCAGGCAGCGGAATCGGCAGCGAACGCCGCCAGTTGGGATTCTCCACCATCGTCGACCTTCGCGAAGTTGCCGACGCCTCCTATCAGGCCGGGCGTGACAAAGCGATTGCCGACGCGGTGGTCCGCCGCGTCATCAAGAAGGGCACCGTCGTTGCAGCCAAAGCGATGTCCAGCGACAACCTGGACTGGAAAGCGGATTTGGCCATGACGGCAATCGGAGTCGGCTGGGAAGCCCTTGAGAAAGCGGATACGCGATCCTGGAGCACCCTGCCGTCCGCGGTCCGCATAGCTGCTGAAGAGCTGCCATCTGGCGAATACAGCCTTGATCTGTGGACGCGACCACTGAGCGAACGATATCCGGTACATGCGCAACCGGTCAAAGTCCGCATTGAAGACGGGCGTAACACCTGTGTTTTGCTGACGATGCCCGCCGACCGCATCACCGGCGCGATCCTCCTCGGCGGCGCCGACCGCAACATCATCCCCGCCCCGTGAACCCGTGGGCCGCCGTCTCTTAAACGGGAGGGCGAGGCTCCCGCCGAGCCACCATCCCTGACACCAACACTCCGTGCGGTACTCACACCCGCGGACTCCCGGCCACGGCTCGCCTTTTTGATCGCTCATCAGCGTTCATTAGCCGTGCAAAAAAAACCAGCCAGGCCATCCCGCAACGCAGACTTTCAAGAGCCCTTTCGCGGCTTCCCTTCGCGGCTTTGCGTGAGACCATCTGCCTGCAGAGCACC